>Ga0185307_1000929_pt1 | contig 17222 bp, 16 predicted proteins | sample LHCtaG_FD_128010 | JGI IMG/M metagenome (GOLD analysis project Ga0185307, IMG submission 128010) | Hot spring microbial communities from Little Hot Creek, USA to study Microbial Dark Matter (Phase II) - LHC4sed_matched (SPADES... | ecosystem: Environmental > Aquatic > Thermal springs > Hot... | reverse complement strand
CCTCAGTGCCGTAAAGGAAAAACAGGACGGAACGAGGCGTGTAGACCTTAAAACCCGTCATCCCCCATTCAGGCACTGTCGCAGCCATCCAATGCAAAATCACGCCTTGCCTCCTCACCCTTTGGCGAGGGTGATTGACAGCCTTTCCTTCACCATGCAATTTCATGACCTCTTCAACGGCTTGAATGGCTGTTGTCATGTCAAGCAACTCGGCGACCTGTCCTTCTGTCAAGAAAATCGCCATAATTTCAGCCTCCCTTGCTCAGGTTTCCTTCCACGCAGCAAAATCAATGCAGCGAACCAACGAAACTATCCGACTCGCTGCAAAAATTGTGCTAAAGCCGTTAGAGAGGTGACAAGCGATGAGGTCAATTGGGGCAATCGTCCTCGCAGTTGTCGTGCTCATCGCTGTAATTTGGGTGATGAAGATGACGGAGCCCCAAATGAAGGCGCGGAGGGAGAAGGAACTGATGAAGTTGTGCGAAACGAGGTTGGGGCGATTGGCGGCGGCTTTGCAACTTTACTTGGAACGCTACGACAACCTGCTGCCGCCACCTCAAAATTGGTGCGATGCCCTTGAGGACATGGTTCCACCGAGCCAGCGGGCATTCGTTTTCCATTGCCCAAAACTTGAGGGTAAAAGCGGCTACGGTTACGCCTTCAACGCCTACGCATGGGACAACGAGCACAATGTCCCCCGTTGGCATCCTGAGATGTATCCGCCAAGCGAGGTCGTGCTAATTTACGAGACAACCCAAACGAAACGCAACGCTGTTGGGACTGGCAAAGACATCCCAGACCCGGGTCGCCATAACGGCTACAACTTGTTCCTTTTCGCCGACGGCTCAACAATGGCGTTGACGCCGGAAGAGTTCAAGGAGATGCTGGAAAAGGGTGAGTTGAGGTTCAAGCCTTTGAAACCGCCAACCCGTTAGATGGAGCGAATTAACATGCAAGTGGCAATGGTGACCAGTTGGCGTGTCCGATGCGGGATTGCCCGTTACACTGAGGAACTCGTAGCAGCATTGCAGCAGTTGCCTGAATGTAAAGTCTCCGTTGTGCCCGCAGGCGTTCAGGTTTGGATGGAGCAACAAAGACCGCTTGGTTGGTGGCGTGAACGGAAATATTGGAGGGAAGTGGCGAAAGCGACGAGAGACGCTGACTTGGTTCATCTCCAGTTTGCACCGCACTTCTTCGGCGGTCTCAAACCTTTCCGAAACTTGCTCCCCTTCTTCCTGAGGCAAATAGACAAGCCGACCATCGTTACTGTCCACGAAGTTGACATAACGGGTTCGCCGTTGATCAGGCTCATCAAGGTCTGGGTTCAGAAGCGGCTGTTTCGGTCAAAACGAATCTCAAGCCTCATCGCTTTATCAAGTTTCACAGCCGAGCAACTGAAAGGGTTAGGGCACGAAAGGGTGACTGTCATCCCTATGTGGGTGCCAAAACCGAAAATTAGCCTCTCGCCCGAAGAAGCGAAGCAAAAGTTGGGATTAATGGGGCAATTCGTTGTCACGGCATTCGGGTTCATCGTTCCCCGTCGCGGCTACGAAACTTTGCTTGAAGCCTTACCCTTGCTCCCTGAGGAAACGCTTCTTGTTTTTGCGGGCGGACCGCACCCGCTTGACAGAACTGGTTACTACGCAAAGTTGATGGCTCTCATCAGCGAACACCCGTTCCGTTGCCGAATCCATGTCACTGGCTACTTGCCCGAACAAGATGTTGACCTCTGGCTGGCTGCTTCCGATGTTTTCGTTGCGCCGTTCCGCTACTTGAGCGGTTCAGCCTCGTTGATGAGAGTTTTGGCTCACCATAAGCCTATTGTCGCCTCAGACTTGCCACCTTTAAGGGAACTCGCAGAACAATCTGAGGCATTGATTTTGGCGCCTGTAGGAGACGCCATTGCATTTGCCGAAGCCATCTCAAGATTGAGACATCTGGAAGAGAGGAGGCGCTACGAACTGGCTGCAAAAAATTTTGCTGAACTTCAGACCGTTCAAAAGGTTGCGTTGATGAATTTCCGACTTTACGAGACCGTCCTGTGAGACAATTTCCCCGATGATGTGCTATCCTGAAATGCGGGGCTTCAGGGACGAAGGGGCGACCGCATCAGCGAGGGATGGGTCGCATGCCTGAAAGGCGGACAGCGACGAAGAAAAACGGTCGGAAAGAAACTGTCCATGCCTTGCCCGACCTTTGGTATGAGGTTATTGGCTTAGTCCTTTTGGCATTGGGAGGTTTGCTTTTCGTTGGCTTGTCGGGTCGGGCAGGTGGTATAGTTTTGCACTACCTGACAAGCCTACTGAAGGCGCTGTTTGGTATCGGCTCATACGCATTCGCTACTTTGCTTTCTTTTACTGGCGTCGTTCTAATAGCCCAAAAACGCAATTTCCCAACCCTTTCCTTCTCCCTCGGGAGCACAGCATTGCTTTGGGTGCTTGTGACGGCTTTGCATTTCGGTGTCCCAAGTGGTCAGGAGTTGGTTTCGGAAAACATTGCCAGCCACGGAGGCTGGATCGGAGCGTTAACTTCTTTGGCGCTAAGAAAAGCCTTTGGAAATATCGGGGCAATCATAGTCTTGACATTTGCAACACTCGTTGGGTTTCTAGTGGCTTCTCGGCGAACTTTGACGGAGTTGATTTCGGCTTTCAGAAAAAGGGCAAGCAAATGGTTGGCTTCTTTGTTAAAGTCATGGCACGAAAGAAAAGCGAAGCGTGCTGCCAAGAAGAAGACTGAAGTCCGTCAAGTTGCATCAAAAGTTGAGCCCGAAAAAGAGCCAGAGACACCGACCTCAGAACCAGAGCCTGCTGTTGTGCAGTCAAAACTTTCAATCACTCAAACTGACGACAGCGAATTCCCCTTCCCGATGGAGACCATCGTCAGCGTCGGGACAGCCAAGCGTTCAAGGCGGCGAACTTCTTCATTCCTGCCAGAACACTATGAGAAGGTAGTTAAAGCCCTTGAACCGCCTCGCCCTGAGGATAACCCAGAAACGACAACAAGCATTGAGGAAGGTATCCGACTGGTTGAAGAGACACTGGCGAGTTTCAAGATTGAAGCGAAAGTAGTTAATGTCAAGCGAGGTCCTGTGATAACCCGTTACGAGGTTCAACCTGCCCCCGGGATTCGGGTCAAGCGGATCGAAAACCTTGCCGATGATTTGGCTTTGGCGCTTGCGGCGATTGATGTTCGGGTTGAAGCGCCCGTCCCGGGCAAAAGTGTCATAGGCATTGAAGTCCCAAATAAGCGAATTGCTCTGGTGCGGCTCAGGGAGTTGTTGGAACTTGAAGAGTTCAAAGCAGCGCCTTCAAAGTTGACCTTTGCTTTGGGCAAAGATATTGCCGGCGTGCCCAAACTCGCCGATCTAAGCAAAATGCCTCACCTGCTCATTGGAGGGGCAACGAACAGCGGCAAAAGCGTTTGCTTGAACTCTCTGATCATTAGCATCATGTCAAGGGCTCATCCCGAAGAGGTAAAGTTTTCCCTCATTGACCCCAAGCGAGTGGAGTTGACACTTTTCAACGGAGCCCCTCACCTCGCTCATCCTGTCGTCGTTGATGTCAAGGGTGCTATTAGAGCCCTCAGAAGTGCCATTCGTGAGATGGAGAGGAGATATCGGCTTTTCGCCGACAAAGGCGTCCGCAACATTGACAGTTACAATGAAGCCGTTAAGGAGTCCGAAGACGAAGAACCTCTGCCTCACATCGTAATTGTCATTGACGAACTTGCCGACTTGATGGTGCAGGCTGGTAGCGAGTTTGAGAAATTAATTTGCCGCATCGCTCAACTGGCTCGCGCAACTGGTATCCATCTCGCCGTCGCTACTCAACGCCCTTCGGTCAATGTCATCACGGGTCTAATCAAAGCCAATATCCCGTCTCGCATTGCCTTTGCAGTTGCTTCCCAGACGGACAGCAGAGTCATCTTGGATTGCAACGGCGCCGAGCGACTCATCGGTCGCGGCGATATGCTCTTCCAACCCATTGATGCCCCTAAACCAATCCGAATCCAAGGTGCGTTCGTCAGCGAGCGAGAGGTCCACCGCGTCGTTGAAGTGTTGGTTAACGAATATGGAGAACCCGACGAATACCTCTTTGATGTCTATTCCGAAGAGGACGAAGAAGCTTTGATGCTGGGCGTCAAATTGGACAAAAAGGATCCGCTCTTTGACAAGGCTGTTGAAATCATAAGGCGAAAAGGTTACGCTTCAGCGAGTTTGCTGCAGCGTGAATTGGAGGTTGGATACCCTCGCGCTGGCAAGTTGATTGACCAATTGGAGAAAGCGGGAATTATTGGTCCCGCCGAGGGCAACAAACCGAGGAAGGTACTTATCCCGTTAGTGGATGCTCCACCAAATGGGGTTGCGGACGAGAGTGATTTGGGGTGAAGAATCTTAACAGGCAACATCCATCAGTTTGTGCCTTCCCCGAAGTTGCTTTCACTCACTTGGCATGGCATCATTGTAAAGCGTTTGATGAATTAGGTGAGAGTGAAATGGAGGTGCAAATGAGAGATGGCTCGTCCTACGATGGACTGGAAAAAGGTGGCTCTTGACTTCGCAAGCACTTACCTTTTGCCTGTTTTAGGCATTTTTATGATGGTCATTGTTGGGCTGGGGCTATTGGGCATTGCTGGATTTGTTTTGAGGCATGTAGCCATACCTATCGTCACTTTTTTAGTCCTTCTGGCTGTGATTGCCCTACTAACCGTCGAGATGGTTTGGAGGTTATCAACCTTCAATGCATTGTTGGGGCTTATTCTCACTTATCCTGCCGTTGCGGCACTAATGAGAGAACCACTTCAGGCAATTTTCGGGATAGTTATAGGTGCGCTTGGAGCACTCACCCTTCACCTTTATGGGGATACATTGAAAGCCGCTGAACATGAGAAAAGGGTTATGAGCGACGCGACAGGGAAAACCTACCAAGCGGTCGTCCTGAGCGGAAATTCTCCTGACATCCCTATGTTGGCTTCAGCCTTAATTAGTTTGGCGGTCACATCGATCTGTTGGGTCTTTCGGGAGTACGGCGCCCTGAGCCTTTTCATTAGTCTCTACGCCTCTTTGGCTTTAGGGCGAGCGATTTCGTGGATAAGTGTTGAGGCTGACACTCAAACCCTTTACTTCTGGCAACCTTTCGCCTTCCTCAGAAAAGTCCCCGGCTTTTCGCACTTCTTCCAATGGTGGCGACAGGTCAGACACCTACTCGGGATCGGAATTGCCCATTGGGCGCAGGAGTGAATATAGATGGACAGCAAAATACAGGTTCGCATCCGTTTTCTCGGTCCGGCTAAGGATTTGGCTGGATGTGACGAATTAATTTTGACACTGCCAGAAAGCGCATCTGTGGCTACTGCCATTTCGGAATTGTTGGCTAAATTCCCACAATTCAAAGACCACTTGCTTCACTACCGTTTCGCCGTCAATTCAGATTACGCCGACGAAAGCACATCCCTTAAGAACGGCGATGAATTGGCTTTGATACCGCCAGTGAGCGGTGGGTCATCGGAGGAAAGGGTCTTCGTTGATGTATCTCCCAAACCGATAGATTTGACATCGCTTCTCGCCTTTGTCACTTCACCGCAAGCAGGCGCGATAGTAAGTTTCGTTGGCACCGTCAGGGAGTTCAGTCACGGCAGAAAAGTCACGGCTCTGACATACGAGGCTTATGAACCAATGGCTAAGAAGGAACTGAGACGAATAGCCGAGGGGATGCTGAATCGGTGGCAATTGTGCAAAGTTGCCATAGTTCACCGAACAGGCACTATCTCTGCTGGGAAAATTTCCGTCGCTATACTTGTTTCCGCTCCCCACCGTTCTGATGCTTTTGAGGCGGCTCGCTTCGCTATTGAGCGCATCAAAGAAATCGTCCCTATCTGGAAGCGAGAGCATTTTGAAGATGGAACAAGCGATTGGGTTGAAGGCAAAATTTGAATTGCCCAATTGAAAGCCTGAAGGAGGTGCTTTAGCCGTGACACAAATGCAGGCTGCAAGGCAAGGTATCATAACCGAAGAGATGCGCATAGTCGCCCAAGATGAAGGCGTTGACCCAGAATGGCTTCGGGAGCAGATTGCAAAAGGGCGCGTTGTCATACCCCGAAACATCAACCACCCAAACTACTATCCCATCGGCATTGGTGAAGGACTTAGGACGAAAGTCAACGCCAACATTGGGACATCACCCGATCACATAGACCTTGAGGAAGAGTTGCTAAAGGTGGAAGTTTGCGAGCGCTATGGAGCAGACACAATTATGGATTTGAGCACAGGTGGCGATTTGGACTTCATTCGCGTGACCATACTTAACCACTGGCGCAAACCTCTGGGAACTGTGCCCATTTATCAGGTAGCGTGGGAGTTGTTGAGGGAAGGCAAATCAATCACCGAGATGGACCCAGAGCACCTGTTTGAAGTCATTGAACGGCAAGCCCAGCAAGGCGTAGATTTTATGACATTGCACTGTGGTGTTACCAGGGATACTATCCGCATCTTCGTTCAACAAAACCGCGCTTGCGGTATGGTTTCTCGCGGCGGTTCATTGTTGGCACACTGGATGGCTCACCACCGCGCCGAGAACCCGCTCTACGAACAGTTTGACCGATTGCTGGAAATCTGCTCCAAATACGATGTAACCATCAGCCTCGGTGATGGTTTGCGCCCTGGCGCCATTGCCGATGCCGGCGATGCGGCTCAATGGTATGAAACTTCGGTGCTCGGAGAACTGACTTTGAGGGCATGGGAAGCAGGCATCCAAGTCATGATTGAAGGACCAGGACATGTCCCCATCCACCACATTGAGGCTCACATCAGGATGATGAAGCGACTTTGCTACGGGGCGCCGATTTATGTTCTGGGACCGCTTACTTGCGACATCGGCGCAGGTTACGACCACATCACAGGTGCTATAGGTGGTGCTATCGCTGCCGCAGCAGGTGCAGACTTTTTATGCTATGTCACTCCAGCAGAACATCTGAGACTGCCCGATCCAGAGGATGTCAGGCAAGGCATCATTGCCACTCGCATTGCTGCTCATTCGGGCGATATTGCCAAAGGCATTAGGGGAGCATGGGAACGAAACTTGGAGATGTCAAGAGCCCGCTATCGGCTGGATTGGGAGACGATGTTCGCCTTAGCCATTGACTCAGATAAAGCCCGAGAGTATCGGATGATGAGTGAAGACTACGAAAAGGGTGTCTGCACGATGTGCGGTGACTTCTGCGCCTATGTCGGTTCTATGAAAACTGAGAGAAAGGCACTAAAGGCATTGGAAGAAGCAGCAACAACCGTAGGAGAAGGTGAACGCCGGCAGATAGACCCGAAGGAGAAAGTCCTCAGGCACTTGCGAGAAAAATTGGGTTCGTTGGTTTGAGCATCGGGATTTTGGCGCTTAACAATCACCTCTGAACCCTACCCACATATGGGCATTGCACTCCACACCTTTTTACGCACCCTTACACGCCTGCACACTTGTGCGCATACTCGCACCCAAAAATAAAAACACCCAGGCGGCGGGAGGGGAACCGCCTGGGTGCCGGGAGGGAGGTGTGATGATGCGGCGTCGTCGGCTTCACCCTCATTGAGTTGCCATTATTTTCTGCGCCGTATGCTTTCCATCTGCTTTATCGGCTTCTTCCTTTCGCCACTTTAATTTGACGCTGGTATCGCCTTTTGGTTGTCAGGAATTTTCCCTAACTTCATTCCTTCCAACCTCATCATTGCCATGTTCCTTAGACGCCGCAATGGACAAAAGGTTTCACCGATGCGAAGACCAGCGCCGATTATGGGTTTTGGGATGTTTCCTAAAGGCAAAGCCGTCGGCTCTGCATCAAAATAACTTCTGCAAGTCATGGCAACACCTGAACCTAGAACCGAGGTGACCGTTATGCTTGTCGGTGTTGTGGCGATTCAAGGTGATTTCGCTGAGCATGTTGAGATGCTTCGTCGTTTGGGTGTTGAGGCTAAGAAAGTCAGGCTACCACAGGACCTTGAAGGTGTTGATGGCGCTATCATCCCGGGCGGCGAGAGCACAACTTTGGGGATTGTGGGGAGCCGTTACGGTCTCTTGGATGCGTTGCGGGAGAGAATACTTGATGGGCTTCCAGCCTTCGGAACATGCGCTGGGGCTATCATCTTGGCGAAAACGATCCTGGAAAGTGACCAACCGCGCATCGGGGTCATGGACATCGTGGTGAACAGGAACGCTTACGGTCGGCAAAAAGACAGTTTTGAGGCGGACATCTTCGTGCCGAAACTCGGGGAAATTCCAGTGAGAGGGGTTTTCATCCGAGCTCCTGTCATTGAGGCAGTGGGCGAGGATGTTGATGTTTTGGCAGAGTTAGATGGCAAACCCGTCTTTGTCCAGCAAGGCAACATAATTGCCGTCACCTTCCATCCGGAACTGACCGACGATACCCGCATTCATCGCTACTTCCTGCGAATCTGCCAAAAGGCTTGAAGGAGAAAGGGGTTGCTTTGGGTGAACTCTGTGGGCTTGCTTCAACTCCTTCTGCTCGCCGTCATTCAAGGCTTGACGGAATTTTTGCCAGTCTCAAGCAGCGGGCACTTGGCTTTGCTTGAGCATTGGCTCAAGTTTCCTGAAGAAGTGCGGCTGTCGGTAACTGTTTTCATGCATTTGGGAACTATCTTTGCTCTGCTCGTTTACTTCCGAAGTGACTTAGCATTGATGGTTCGCGGAGTCTTCAAAGGCGACAAAGAAGGGCAGCGTCTGCTCGGTTATGTCCTGCTCGCTAACATTGCGACTGCGATCCTCGCCCTTTCCTTTGAACGAAGGGTGGAGCAAGCCTTTGGCTCTCCCAAATTTGTGGCGTTGTTTTTGATGCTGACCGCGCTGCTTTTGTTCTCAAGTGAGCAACTGACAGCAAAAAAGCAAAATGCCCAACCTATCGTTTGGTGGCGAGCGATTGTGGTCGGCGCGGCTCAGGGGTTGGCTGTCTTTCCGGGCTTGTCTCGCTCAGGGACGACAATTTCAGCTGGACTCTTCTGCGGTCTGGGGCGAGAGCAATCGGGGAGATTTGCTTTCGTTGTCGGGATACCGGCGATACTTGGTGCTAATTTGCTGGAGGCAAAAGACATTGCGGGGTCGGATGTCGGTATATGGGCACTCGTCTTGGCAATAGTAGTCGCTTTCGGTGTCGGTTTGTTGGCAATTCATATAACCCTCAAAGCGGTCCAGTCAATGAAGTTGCGTTGGTTCAGTGCCTATTGCTTGTTCGTTGCGATTTTGACACTCGTGATCTCTTGAGTTCGCCTACCGTCGGGGACAAGCTCCGACGCTACATTCGTATTCGTCATTTCGTTGCCGTCTTACCAGTCACTAATCGCCGGTCGCCATTCATTGTTGTCTTGTCCCATGCCCCATCTATAGGCTAAAGCCCGTAGCATGGGAGGAAACTTCATGGATTTGCGGGTGGTGGCAAGTCTGTCAGGACAATAAGTTCCCGAAGTTCATCAAGCCTGAAAAAAGGTTTAACCCTGACTGTGGGTGGCTCAGTTGCCACGCTTACAGAAATCACTTCACCCGCTGGGATGCCTTTCGGGAAAACGCCACCTAACCCAGAAGTTACCAAAACTTCTCCTTTCTTCGGCACCGCATGCCGTGACAAGTGAATCAATTCGCACCATTGTTTTCCCGTTCCCTTAACGATTCCGTAAACGCCTTGATGCTCTGTTAGTGAAACTCCGACGGCGCTGTGTCGGTCAGTCAGGAGCAGGACGATGCTGTGATGGCTCCTGACTTCCCAGACACGACCAACCAAACCGTCGTGACAAAGCACTGGTGCTCCTTCCTTGACACCATCTTGACTTCCCTTGTTGATGACCAAAGTGTGGAACCAGTTGCTACCGCCGATGGCAATAACTTCGGCAGCGATGTATGGGCGTGGCAGGTCTCTCGCGAGTCCGAGCAACTTCCTTAGCCTTTGGTTCTCTTCAATCAGTTCCTGAATGCGCCATTGTTCGGCTTGAAGTTGGGCGAGTTTCGTCCGCATTTGGCTCAGTTCTCGGTTCGCCTTATGGGTTTGAAAAACCAATTTGGGTAGAGAGGCGACATTGACCCAAAAGCGCGAAAAAGATGAGGCAAGCCTGACTGCTCCTGCTCCGACCACATTTGCTGGCAAAGCCAACAAAGTCCTACCGCCGAGAAAAAGCAATAGCAAAGCGAAACTGAACACGACACCGAGGAAGAAGGCTTTCATGACAGCAAATTGTGAACGGGTTGCACTTTTGCGCAAAGCCATTGCAATCCCCTTGTCATTTATGCGTTTCTCCCATTCAGCGCCCGATAGAAGAGTTCGTCTTCAACCATCCGACCTGCTCCCAAAGCAACGCAACTCATTGGGTCTTCAGCGATGTAAACAGGCGTCCCAGTTTCTTGCCTGAGCAACTTGTCAAGCCCACGCAACAAGGCACCACCGCCACACAGGACAATTCCTCGGTCCATGATGTCAGCGGCAAGTTCTGGGGGCGTTTGTTCCAAAGTCAACTTGACGACATCAACGATTTGGTTAATGGGCTCTGCGATGGCTTCCCGAACCTCTTCGCTTCGCAAGACAACGCTCTTAGGCAACCCGGTCACCAAATCCCTCCCTCTGACTTCCATCTGCAGTTCCTTTTCCAGCGGGTATGCCGAACCTATCCTAATTTTGATTTCCTCGGCAGTTCTTTCCCCGATGAGCAAGTTGTAAGCGCGTCGGACATAGTTCATGATGGCTTCGTCAATTTCGTCGCCAGCGATTCTGATGGTGTTGGCGACGACGATTCCGCCCAAGGAGATGACAGCAACTTCGGTGCTCCCACCACCTATGTCCACGACCATGTTGCCGATAGGTTCGTTAACAGGTAAGCCTGCACCAATGGCTGCTGCAAGGGATTCTTCAACGACATAAGCCTCAATAGCGCCCGCTTCCTTCGCTGCTTGGATAACCGCTCGCCGTTCAACTTCGGTGGCGCCTGATGGGATACCAACGACAACTCGTGGATAAACCATGTATCGGCGTCGGTGGACTCGTTGCATGAAGTAACTGAGCATCTTCAAGGTGGTGTCGTAATCGGCGATTGTCCCGTCCTTAAGCGGGCGACGGGCAACAATTCGTCCTGGTGTTCGTCCCACCATCCGTTTCGCTTCCTCGCCTACAGCGCAAATCCTTCCTGTCTCGGTGTCAACGGCAATGACCGATGGTTCCCTGAGCATGATGCCCTTTCCCTGCATATAGACAAGGGTGTTGGCTGTTCCAAGGTCAATTCCCAAATTGCGCGAGAAGCCGCTCAACAACTTCCTGACCGCATAAAGCATCCTTCAATCCCTCCTCACGGCATTAATCCCCGTTCCTTAAGGCTCACAAAAGTTCCGTCGCCGATGATGACATGGTCAAGAACCTCAATGCCAAGCAACTTCCCCACCTCAACGAGTTGGCGGGTCAGCGAAATGTCTTCAGGGCTTGGGGATGGGTCACCACTTGGGTGGTTGTGGACGAAAATAACTGCTGCCGCACTTTGCCGAATCGCTTCCTTAAAGCACTCTCGTGGATGTGCAAGGGATGCGTTCAGCGTTCCGACAGAAATCATTACCACATCAAGCACCATGTTCCTTGAGTTGAGCAAAACCGCTTTCAAATGCTCCCTGTCGAGGTAACGCATTTCGGACATGAGCAATTGGGTGATATCGGAGGGTGAGCGGATGGTGACCTTTTCTGTCCGAGCGCTTTCAAAAGCGCGCCGTCCCATTTCTATTGCAGCCTTGATTTGACATGCTTTCGCCATCCCAACCCCCTTGACTTCTGAGAGTTCCGCGAGCGAACATTGAAAGAGACCTTGCAGCCCTCCAAACTGATAAAGCAACCTTTGTGCCAATTCCAGAGCAGTTTCCTCCTGAGTTCCCGTTCTCAAGATGATAGCGAGGAGTTCGGCATCAGAAAGGGAACGCTCCCCGCCTCGGGCGAGTCGTTCGCGGGGTCTAACTTCGGGCGGCAAATCTTTGAGAGTCCAACGACCTCTCATCTCCTTTGTCACGCTTCCCCACGCTCCTGCAAAGCGGGTATTATTGCAGGGTGCATTTTTAAAGTTTTCAGCGGAGGGGGCGGGATTCGAACCCGCGAACCCCTTTCGGGGCGCCCGGATTTCAAGTCCGGCGGGGTGCCTGGCTCCCCAACCCCTCCGACCATTAAGCCATTTAGCATTTTAGCACTCACTTGGTAACGCGACACATAGCCACCCTCAAGTGTTGTCCTGCATTCTCAGAGCCATCGTCAATTGTGCCTCAGCCACTAAACGGTCGTTAACGAAGGCTTCGGCTTTAACAAAACAGATGTTGGTTCTGATAGCAGTGACCTCAGCGCACACGACAATTTGGTCACCGGGAAAGACGGGCTGACGAAATCGTGCTTTCTCTATTCCGACCAAGTAGCCAGTCAGACCCTTGTTTTCGGGAGCGCTCAATATAGCGATGCCACCCACCTGTGCCATGCATTCCAAAATCAAAACTCCGGGCATGACGGGCTCGTTTGGGAAGTGCCCTTGAAAGAACCACTCGTTAATTGTCACGCACTTCAGCCCAACCGCTCTTTTGCCCGGTTTGAGTTCGGTGATTTTGTCAACCAAAAGGAAAGGGAAGCGGTGAGCCAGCAACTCTTGGATTTGCCTCACATCCAAACTGCACGGTGCTTCAACCATTCCCTTTCGCCTCCTCTTCCATCACTCGTTCCATCACTTGCAGCAAAGTTTTGCAAAACTCGTGATGCAAAGTGTGACCGCTGGAATTAGCGATGACTTTGCCCCTCAGCCGAACTCCAAGCAGCATCAAATCGCCCATTAAGTCTAACAACTTGTGACGGGCAAGTTCATTGGGGAAGCGCAAGGGCGATGAATATCGGTCTGGGAAGACGACAATAGCGTTGTCCAAACTTCCGCCCTTTGCTAACCCTTGTTCCCACAATTGGCTCACTTCCTCCCAGAACCCGAAAGTTCGTGCAGGTGCAATCTCTGTCGCAAAGTCGTCCTCCTTTTCATCAAAACTCGCCTCTTGAATGCCAACCAACTGATGCTCGGTTGCAAAGGAAAAGTGAGCGATAAAATGTTCGGCGGGCACAACTTCCACAACCTTGTTGCCATTGCCAACTGCAACTGAGTCAGGGACGCTAAATACGGGAGCAGGTTCGTTCAGTTCCACCATCCCTGCGTCCCTAAAAGCTTCAACCCAAATCAAGGCGCTTCCATCGCCGATAGGTAATTCGCTCCCATGGACTTCCACGAGCAAATCGGTAACGCCCATCCCAAAGCAAGCAGCCAGCAAGTGTTCAACAGTTTGAACTGAAACACCATCTTTTGCCAGTATGACACGACGACGGGTGTTGGCAACAAAGGTAGTCAGAGCAGGAATGGTGGCAACACCTTGACGGTTTTGGACAAAGAAAACGATTCCTTCCCTTGCTTCCGCAGGGTGAAGGGTCACTTCCACTCGTTCACCCGTGTGCAAGCCAAGTCCTTTGATCGTGATGCTTCTACGCAGTGTTTTCCGCACCATGCCCACTTCGTTCACCAGTAGTCTTTTCTTTCACCCCTTCCAAACCAAGCAGGCGAGAGTAGTGTCTTTTAGCCAGACAAGAGGCAATCGTTTCACCTGTTCATTTAAACACAAAGTCACGCCATCCGCCACCCCGTAGTCGTGCCAGAGGATGACCCCGCCAGGTCGGAGAATGCGCAGGGCATTTTCTGTGTCTTGACGGACGCTTTCATAATCGTGGGCACCGTCAATGAAGACGAAATCCACTGAACGCTCGAAGGGCGACCAGTCAAATTGGGTGGAGTCTGCCAATATCAAGCGGATTTTAGCGGAAAGAGGGTGGTCGCGGAACAGACAACCAGGTTCAGGGATGCCCAATTGACGATAGTTAGGACCACTTTCAGAAGCGACAGGACTTAGATGAGTTGAGGGGAGGTCAAAGGTAAAGATTTCGGCTTCAGTTGGTGTATGGAGGGCAAGATTGAGGGTCGTCCGTCCCTCCGCCGTCCCGATTTCCACCAAGCGCTTCGGCTGGAGGTGACGGACAAGGCAGGCAAGGATAACTAACTCTTCAATGGAGACCCCGCCTGGGCGAGGGGAAGGAAAGAGCAACTCCACTCGCGAAAGGTCAATGCCGGGAAATTGCTCCGTTACCAACGCCGAGGGCAAAAGGGGAGGGACGGTCGTCCGAAGGGGCAAAAGGGCTCGGTAAAGGTAAAGTGTCCAGGTTTGGCGCAAGTAAGCGACCGCCATCTTTTTGCCCTCTCGCAGAAAAAGCCAAAGAGTAGCGAGGTTGAAGACGAGCATTGATTTCACCCCTCTCTGAAGCCAAGCGACAACCATTTTCACGCTCATCACCTCCTTCTCTTCCTTCTCTGGGCGAAACACTTTTAGTTTGCTGATGGCTATCAGCGTAAGAGAGCGCCCGCTCATAAGCGGAAAGGAGTTGCTCTAAACTCTGTCGGGGCGTAAAAAGGCGGGCGCGCTCAAAAGAGTGCTGGCGCAACCTCGCCCGTAAGGTCTCATCGTCCCAGACTACTTCCATTGCCTCAGCAATCGCCTCCTTTCGGTAGGGGTTGACAAGTATGCCTGCGTCACCGACAATCTCAGGTTGCGCCCCAGTGTTGCCAGCTAACACAGGTGCACCGCACGCCATCGCTTCCAGCAAAGGTAAACCAAAGCCTTCATTGAGGGCAGGAGAAACGAAAGCAGTGCAGGCGCTGTAAAGGATTGGCAAATGTTTGTCGGGGACATACTGAAGCCATCTGACTCCCGGTTCCCCTCTTAAAATGCGCTTCGTCTCATCCCAGAAAGGCAAAACAAACCCAACAATAACCAACTGGGCATTTGGGCAACGGGCTCGCAATTGGGCGAAAGCATCCAGCAACCTGCCGATGTTTTTGTTGGGCTTTGCCGTCCCGACGAAAAGCAGAAAAGGACCATCCAGACCATAAAGTTGCTTCGCTGCTTCTGAAGCATTTGGGTAGGGTTTCATTTGTTCCTCCACATAAGGCAATACGACGCTTATCCGTTCTGGCTTGATGCCCAATTTGGTGACCAAATCTTTACGAGTGGCTTCAGATATGGCGATGAAGTGGTCGGTGCGAAACTTCAGCGAGGGTAAAACGCCTTTCACAATGAACTTTCGGCTCGGCGGGTCTATTAGGGAAAGGTCGTCCAGCCACATGATATCGCAAACGGTGACAACAGTTTGGGTTTTCAGAAACCGCAGAAACCGCAAAAACCGAAGCAGCGGGGGCACATAACCGAGGTAAAAGTGAACCAATTCAACGCGGTCTGCGAGCAGCCAAAGGGGCACAACTAACCTCAACCACGCAGGACCGCGATAGAAGCGCCAACGGATGGAAGGCGGGAGTTTCTGCTTGGGAGGGTCTGTGAAGTAGAAATACCAAGCGTGTCGGTTGGGGACTTGCAGTATCAATCGGGCGAATTGAGCGCCAACATTTTCAACGCCCGTTCGGTAAGTTTTCTCAAGTGGTCGGGCATCTAAAGCGATGCGCGCCATATTCGTTCACCTTTGTCAGTGCACCGTCCTTTTCGTTGCCAAAGTTGGGAGGGTTTGCACCAATGACGATATTGTTCTATGCCCCGTTGGAAACACTTGCTCAACCAACAGGCACGGGCGTTTACATCAGCAACCTTCTCAGCGCTTTGCTTGAAATTGACCGAAGCAACCGTTATATAGTTTGGCATGGCTGCATGGTGAAAATTCCTTCCCATTTGCAGCCATTCCGTCCTCCCAAGAATTTGCGGGATCGGGTAGTGGTGCGGATTTCCCGTTTCCCTACCCGTTTGTTTCACCACTACACTACAAGGGCTTTCCTCTGGTGGCTTGGGAATTTGCCTTTGGCTGATTTGCTTTTCGGCTTCCCGCAAGTCTTCTTCTCACCCTTTTATCCCTTCATTCCTCATCGCAAAGGGGCTTTGGTGCTTACGATTTTTGACCTGACGCCATTTACTCTCCCGCATTGTCACTTGCCTACTACGCGACATGTCTCAAAATTGACTTTGCTTTGGGCAAGGCGGGCGAAGAGGGTTTTGACCTTTTCTGAGGCTGTAAAGGGGCAGTTGGTGAACTGGCTTGGCTTCTCACCTGAACGCATCGTCGTTACACCGTTAGCGCCCAATGAACGGTTTAAACCTCAACCGCCTGAGGAATTAGAGCGGGTTCGCCGCAAGTATCGCCTATTCGCCCCATACATCCTCTTTGTCGGGACTGTTGAGCCTCGCAAGAACTTGGTAACGCTTGTGAGAGCATTCGCAGCGACGGTGAAAGATTTTCCACACCTCCTTGTGCTCTCTGGCGCGAGGGGCTGGATGAGTGAACCTGTTTTCACCGAGATTGAAAGGCAAGGGCTAAAGGATAGGGTTGTTCACTTCGGTTATGTGCCCGCCGAAGATTTGCCCGCTTTGATGAGCGGTGCTGAAGTTTTTGTCTATCCATCACTGGGCGAAGGGTTTGGGTTGCCGCCTTTAGAGGCGATGGCTTGCGGCGTTCCCGTCGTTTGCAGCAATGCCCCTGCTTTACCTGAAGTTGTCGGAGATGCTGCAATTTTAGTCCCACCCACAGATGTCACAGTATGGGAAGATGCAATGATGAAAGTGCTTTCCAGCCCTGACTTGAGGGCGATGTTAAGCCAGAAAGGATTACAGCGTTCCCGCCAATTCTCGTGGCTTAAAACTGCCCGCTTAACTCTGTCGGCGTTTGAGCAGGCATATCAAGGTGTCTAAGGTTGTGTCGTGCAGCGCAAGTTTCATTGGAGGCGAGTGAAGTGAGAGTAGGCTATGATGCTCGTCCTATCGTTTACCGATGGACAGGGATGCGAACCTACACTTTAAATCTTGTCCGTGAACTACTGCGGATAGCGCCAGACTTTGAGGCTTGGCTTTACTTCCATAAGGGAGAACCCGACGAGGCGTTGGGTAAACACCCCCGCTTGCGTTGGAGGGCAGTTCGTGCCCTGACGGGCTGGTGGTGGACATTTTTCCAAGTGCCATCCTTTTTGCGCCTTGACAGGGTTCAACTTTTCCATGCCGATTACATCGTCCCGCCCCTTGCACCTTGTCCCACAATCGTCACCATGCATGACGCCATCTCAGCGATGTTCATAGAACCGGCTGACCTCAAAACCCGCATTCTCACTAACGCATTGACCTTCCTGTCGCTTCACCGTTCCGTCGCCGTTT
>Ga0185307_1000927_pt1 | contig 17245 bp, 18 predicted proteins | sample LHCtaG_FD_128010 | JGI IMG/M metagenome (GOLD analysis project Ga0185307, IMG submission 128010) | Hot spring microbial communities from Little Hot Creek, USA to study Microbial Dark Matter (Phase II) - LHC4sed_matched (SPADES... | ecosystem: Environmental > Aquatic > Thermal springs > Hot... | reverse complement strand
CAACCCTACCATCATTCAAGAGGCTGAGCTCATAATCATAGCCTTCAAGAAAATCTAGGCTGAGCAGGAGCTCACCGCGCCTAATAAGCCTCTCATCAACAAGCCTCCAATCCATAAAGAAAAAAAGAGCTAAACAGAGAAATTAATTAAACCACAAAGCAATATTTTAAATCTTTCTGAGGTGGGCTAGAATAGGTATGTCCCTAATGCGCTCCATCGATATTTTGTTCCATATTATGCTCTTAGGGCGCTCATTTACGCGCTCCACCCGAATAATTCTGGTTGGCGTTATTATTGCGTCGACTGTAAGATCATATGCTTCCTTAGGTACAAAATCAACTATTTGAATATCATGCACAGTTGTGAATATTGGCGTTTCTTCACCAACAGCCCCTATTTCACGGAGCACTCCATATTCTATTTCACTGTATCCGCCGCCTTTACCGACTCGAACCCCCTGTTTAGAGACTGCAACTGAACCAGCGACGATTAAATCCACTTCTAGTATGCTATCAATCTCGCATATTTTACCATACTTAAATGCACCATGTATTGACGAAGCCTCTTTATAAGCGCTCTTTGGGATCTCATTGGGGTTTAAGAGGAGAAAGCCATGTTTAAGTCTAGGTGTTGGCATGATCAGAATTTTTCCGCTTACGAGAGTCAAATATCTAACCATCTTCTGCGGGGAATCCGGGTTAACTTTAACAACCTTAGCCTGCTTAAACTCTTTTTGCCCAGCCAATTTTTGCGCGGCAATCTCTGAGCCTACGAAATTCGGTATCCTACCGTAAACTGGTCTGGGGAATCTAGCTATGCCCCTCTCCTCCATAAGAGACCATATTCTGCGGCGTATATAATCCTTGCTTAAGATAGATTCCATGTTTCCATCTCTATGATCACATTTTTAATATGCCCTCAGACTTAAGCTCTCTTATTGCTTCGTCAAACTTCTCCATCGTTATCTCGATGTCTTTTTTGGTATGGGCGATTGATAAAATGAACCTTGAACCCATTGGATGCACTCCCCTATTTATTAGGGCCTTCTCTAGTATGCGCATAATCTTTTGGCTTTCCTCCCTCTTCTGCTGGAATCTCATGTAGCTCTGAATATCTGAGACTTTTAGGTCCTCGAGGCTTATACCAAACCCAACATAAATTATTGATGGTGTTGTGCTCCAAGCTAAAGCCTCGATACGATTATCTTCAATTATATCATTTAAGCCATGTCTCAGCGCATCACCCTTCTGGTTGATTAGTGGATGAACTTTACCCTCAAGTATTAACCCTAGGCACGCATTGCCAGCAGCTGCGGAAAGCGGGTTAGCATTAAATGTTCCAGGATGGCTTATCCGTCTGAAATCGGTTCTCCCCTCAACCCTAATCTCAAGTAAACTCATATATTCCTTTCCTCCGGCAACAGCTCCTCCAGGATATCCGCCAGCAAGAACCTTGCCTAACGTTGATATATCCGGTATTACACCGTAATGTTCCTGAGCGCCTCCGGGAGCATCCCTAAATCCCGTCACAACTTCATCAAATATTAGGATGATGCCATTATCTCTAGTAATCTTCCTTAAATCCTCTAAAAACTCTTTTGTTGTAGGTATTAGCCCCATGGATGCCCCGCCGGGCTCAAGAATAACGCATGCTATATCACCACCTTCAATAGTTTTCTCGACGGTTTCGATATCGTTAGGTGGTAGAGCAATTGTGTATTGGCATACTTCCGGAGGTATACCAGTAGGATAATTGCTTAAGAGAAGATGCGCATACTTTGGGTTATAATCGATTATCGTGTAATCAAACCAGCCGTGAAAATGCGATAGGAACTTTATAATTTTCCTCCTACCAGTATAGGCTCTTGCTATGCGTATGGCCATCATGGTTGCCTCTGTTCCTGAACTCGTAAATTCAACGAGTCCTTCGCGTGCGCATGGTATTAAGCGGGTAACCTTCTCAGCCCACTCTATTTCAATTTCATGAGAGGCTCCTAGATGAGTTCCCTTACGCGCTTGCTCAACAGCGGCTTTAATTACAGCTGGGTGCGAGTGCCCTAGGATTAAGGCTCCATGCCCCATCCAATAATCAATATACTCATTTCCATCAACATCCCATTTTCTCGAACCCTTAGCCCTAACGCAGTAAATTGGCATCGGCTCTAAATATCGTGAGTCATGCGTTACACCTCTAGCAAAAACCTTTTTAGCTCTGTTATATAATTCTCTAGATTTGGGGTGCTTCTCCAAATATTCCAGATTTATTTTATCTTCAACCCCTTTAGTAATCATTATCATCCTTCCAGCTTAAACAAGCTGGTTTCCACTTAATTTATATGTGTTGCTAGGATATTTTATTAGGATTTAACGTTCATGACTTAAATTATAATGTTCCCTGAGAAAAACTATTTGGGTTTCACATTTCAATACTTATTCACAAAGAAGTCAAAGAATAACCATCTTTAGGTGGCTTTTTAACTATTAATTTAATCTTTAATGAAGTCTAATATCAAACGGTTACATCTCATCGCTTAATCCCACATCATTATTTAGAAGATTTAGAAAGTAATAGGTAATCCAGTAAATCTCTAAATTTCTATATACTTCCCTGCAATATCACCATATTATATAGTTTTTTAAAGCATATCGAAGCCTTAAAAATCAGGGTTTAACCCTGAGTTTCACAATCGATCTTGAATCATGTAACCTAAAAGATCAGGCGTGATTACGAATCATGGTCGATGGAATATTCTTTGTCGGACATGTTTCGGTCGATGAAATTCAGAATATTAATGGCCGCAATGTGCAGCCCGGTGGAGCAGCCCTTTACGCTGCCATAGCGGCGAGAACCCTTCTCGAAAATGTTTATTTAGTCTCCGTTATTGGTAAAGATTATCCATTCCCTAATATTTTGAATATTTTTCCAAGACGCTACTTAAGGATTTCGAAGTCTCCGTCGACGAGATTTAGCATAAAATATAATGAGGTTTGGGAGGCAAAATATCTGGAGGCAAAATATGGAGCGGGTCTTAACATATCATCCACGCTTATACCAATTGAGAGTATCGGATCTAACAGCATTGTGCATATTTCACCTCTATCGCCATCTAAAGTCAAGAAAATACTACGCTTAATTAGGGCAAAGAAGCCTAAGGTAATGATCTCAATTAATACTTGGATAGGATACATTAGAGGGGAGAATAAGAATATTCTTAGGGAAATAGCTTCAGAGGCCGACTTTTTCATATTAAATGATTCTGAGGCAAAAGCATTAACAGATACGAGAAGTCTCTCAGCAGCCTTAAAGTCTCTTAAATCTAGGATGCTTGTCGTAACATTGGGCGAGCTAGGAGCAATAATAAGTAGAGAAGATGGTGAAGTTCAAATGGTTCCAGCCCTAAAATTTCCCATCGAGAAAATTATTGATACTACTGGCGCCGGAGATACATGGTGCGGTTCATTTTTAGCCGCCTACAAGCAGACAAATGACCTAATGAAGTCCGTAACAGCTGCCTCAGTTATTTCGAGCATAAAATGCGCAGGCTGGGGTTTTAGTAAACTCCTAAATTTGAAGTTTAAGAGCATAGATGAGATAATTGACTATATCATTGGTTTAAAGGAGGGGGGCTTACAGAAAAACCTCCTAGACTACTTGATCAAACGTTAACTTAGGGTTTTGAGTTATCTGTTTGAGAATAAATGTTCCGCTTAAATCTCCACTTGAATCCATATCTTTAGAATTATTTTTCTCTAAACATTTATTTTAATTATTCCTAGTTCTCTCGGGTATGCTTATGAAAACTGGAAGTAAGATTGCCATGTCAACTAGTAACGGTAGGAGGAGAACTATCTTCATATATCCCATACTCCATAGAAAGCCGCCAAGTAAGGATGCAAACGACCCCACAAAATCTAATAGTCCACTTATTCCCTGCACTCTCCCCCTCTTTTCAGCTGGAAAGCTCTCCCAATACGTTGTGATTAATGGTATAAAGCTTATGCCGCCTATTCCGCTAGTCCCTCCGAGAGTAGCTAATCCTATTGCCCCCAGAATTCCTGCTGCTACAAGCATTGCATTATTTGGCGCCCAAATCAGCATTAATGTGCCAACATAGGTGAAGGGGCGAAGCATTAAGAAAACTTTCTTGGCCCAATTTTATCAGCTAACATGCCTAATGGAATCTGTAGTAGAAGCGAAGCTAATGCACTTAAGGTTCCCATAAGCCCCAACAAATATTGATCAGCGCCCCTTATGTTGACAATCCATAGAGGGACGAAGGGCATTGATATAAAACCAAAACGCATAATAGCCATTATAAACAGCCAATGTTTAAGCCACTTCTCGCTCTTTATAAGCTCCCTATAACCCTCTACTACACTTATCTTCTCTACGCCGCGTTGTGATGAGCTTCTTTGAACATATAATGGCTCGAGCATCACTAAGACAAATATTATTGCCAGTAGGAACGCGAGTATCTGCGTGAAATAAAGGGGTCTTATACCATTCACGTTTATTCCACCGAAATTCGAGACTATCATCGCCGCTAAGTAGGGGACAAATACGCTTGGTATAGCCCATATAGTGCGTGAGAGCCCCATGGCTAAGGCTCTTCTATTAGGATCGGTTACCCCAACAATTATTATGTCGGTTAATGGCATTATGAGCGGCATACTGATCCTCATTAATATTATGGCTGGAATCAGCATCCACCAGCTTAATGCAGAGGCATATAAGACAGCGACAGCTACCGATAAAATTAATCCAAGAAGTAATATTTTCTTAACACCATGTCTGTCTATTAGCCAGCCTGCTGGAGCAGAAAAAAATTGAGCTAACTACACCGCCTATACTTTCTAGGGAGCCCAGCTCAATGGGATTAGCTCCCAAAGCTATTGCATAAAGCTGATTATATTGTGAGGGTAAACTTGTCGACCAATTATATAAGCCAATAGATACGAGCAAAACCTTAAATCTTCTATCTAAGCGCCTAAGGAAACTCGAAATCATCAGTAAGCCTCAGCATAAACTTCGTGTTGAATCCCATTCACTTAAACCCTTATAAAAATTAGAGTACCCCTTTAATCCTATAGGTGTTTTGTTTCCGCCCAAACGTTAGATTCTAGAGTGCGCGCTTAGTCGTTACGTCAACGATCTTTTGAATTTCCCTCTCAAGATCTTTTGGCAACCCAAATATGCTAACGTCCATGAAGCCTCTTACTATGAGTGCTTCAGCCTCGCTTCTTGAGAAACCCCTAGCCATCAAGTATTGGACTTGCTCTTCAGCTATTTTTCCAACCGCTGCTTCATGTGAGAGCTCAGCTCCTTGAGCTTTAGCCATAAGTTCTGGGATGGCATAAATTGTGGCTTCGTCAGATAGTAATAGGCCTCTGCACTCTAAGTGGGCTTTTGTATTGCCGTGTTCCCCTTGCAGGAAACCTCTGGCATATATCTGGGCTTTATCAGTTGCGATAGCTCTGGATATAATTTCGCCCCTACACCCTTCGTTCTGGAGAACTATTTTTGAGCCTACATCAATGTATGAGTTTCCCATGCCATAAATTATAGTGTTAAATCTAGCACGGGAGTTCACACCCCTACAGTACGCTACCGGATACATCTGTAGGCTCTTAAGGGGCTTAAAACACATATAATTGCTTACAAAAACGCCATTATCTTCAATTATTGCGCCTGATCTAGGTCTTGAATCAAAATTCTGAGCCCAATTATGAATCATGGTGAACGTTATTTTAGCATCCTCCTTAACATAGAATTCTGTTATGCCAACATGTAGTCCGCGCTGGACGCTGGGGTGGAGCGTGCAACCAGTTATTATCTGTGCCTCTGAACCCGGCTCAACAATTATTATATTATGAACATTCTGATTTAAATTGTCAGTTGATATAAAGAGGCATGCTTGTAGGGGTATCGTAGCTTTTTGATCCTCAAGTATTCTGATAAAATATCCTTGATCCCATGCCAGCTCAGCTAAAGCCGTGTACTTATCGGCGTCAACGCTAATAACCTTCCACCAGTAATCCTTAAGCCAATCGTATTTTTCCAGAGCTTCCTTTGCACTCATCATCTCAATTTTACCTTCAAAGATCTCCTGAACAGCCTTAAAAATAACTGAGTGGTCTATTTGAAAGAATGTTGCAGATCTGCTCTCCTGCTCTGGTAAAACGCCTACTTCAAGAGCTTTTCTTATAATGTCCTCTGGAAGATTTGAGATCGGGCATGGCTCCCAATTTTTAGGCTGCCTAGAGTACTGGCTTATATCTAGGTCTGGTCCTAACGCTGCGGGCTTGTTTATAGCTCGCAGCGCAGCGTCTTTGCTTGCTGACACTTCTCACACCACCTATATCCCTCATTGAGTATCTGTCCTAAAATTTTCACAGGAGAACCGGAGCAAACTATTGAGCCATCCATCATGACATGCGCCATGTTGGCATCAATATATTGCAGTATGATGCCTAAATGCGTAATTATTAGGGCGGAGCGACCGCGTAACATCTCATTAATGATTGCCCCCAAAATCCTAAGGTTCTCAACATCAACACCAGAGTCAGGCTCATCAAGAATTATAAAGTCTCCTCCCTGAGCTAAAACCTGAAGTATTTCAGATTTCTTAATTTCTCCGCCGGAAAATCCTAAATTTATATCCCTGCTGAGAAAATCCGGTGGAAATTTCATTCTCGTAAGGAGATCATTGATCTTCTCTTCATTTGGCAATAAATGTCTTAAAATTCCGCCAAGCTTAACTCCTCTAATCGCTGGTGGATTCTGGAATGCAACGCTTATGCCCATCTTTACCCTCTCGTCTGTTGGGAGATTAGTTATATCTCTGCCTTTAAATATAATTCTGCCAGAAACAATTTTATAGGCTGGAAAACCTAAAAGTGTCATTATCAAGGAGCTTTTACCGGAACCATTTGGTCCAAAGAGTATGTGCACTTCACCTTTCGGTATTTGTAAATTTATATTATTGAGTATTCTTTTTCCAGAGACCTCAATACTTAAGTCTTGCACGTTAAGTATATTTTCAGTCAAGAACAATATCCCTCTCAATATTTGGGACGCGGAAACTAATTAATTTTCCTTTATAAAACTTAAGAACCCCCTCCACACTCGATTGCCGCTTTCTGCCTATTAATGCTCCATATTATCTTTGGATCAATTTTAGGTCTTCTATCATACGTATGTAATCCATTTGTCTCCTGCTCTATGTCATATAGTTGTGTGTAACAGAAGCCTGAAATAGCCCTATTGAAGAGTAAACTCTCGGTTAAAGCCTTATATCTAGCAATAAACTCTTCGAGCGTTTTGGGTCTCTCACCATAACCCCAGCTTTCGCCAGATTCCGTTTCGTATGGATTCCACCATGTACCGCCATATTCGCTTAGCATGAATGGTTGACCATTGTAGGGTATATTCCTCAAAAAGTTCACGGCAAGTCTGAGGTCGAATGAAAGCGTTTTTCCCTCAATCAAACTCTCATAGCGCGCTTTAATGGATCTGGGATCCTGATCATAATCGTGGACATCATATATGTCTATTTCCTCATCAACGTGAGTCCAACCACTGCAGTCGATGATTAGTCTTGTTGGATCAATAATTTTAGTTAAGCGCGTAACCCTCCGAATAAATTCGACGCATGCACTATCATCAGTGCAAATTGATCTTTCATTGAAGGGCGTCCACATAATAATGCATGGATGGTTAATATCCCTTCTTACAGCTTCTATCCACTCATCTAATAAAGCCTCTCTGGCCAATGCATTAGATAAGTCTATGCCCCAATCAGGAAACTCGCCAGCTACTAAATAACCTAAATTATCGGCCCAATATAAGAAGCGCGGCTCAAAGATCTTCTGGTGTAATCTCGCTCCATCAAAGCCCATGCTCTTAGCGATCTCTATATCTCGCCTGAGCGTCTCATCTGAGGGCGCCGTGTAAATGCCATCAGGATAATATCCTTGGTCTAAAACCAGCCTTAAGAAGCGCACCTGATTATTAAGTAGAATTTTATTCTCGGATCTGCGTATCTCACGAAAACCAATGTAGGAGTTAACCTCATCTATTAAATTATCATGAGATGATAGTTTAAGAATTAGATTATATAAATATGGGTCTTCTGGGGACCATAAGTGTGGGTCTGAAACCTTTAAATAAATCCAGCATGTAGGCTTGGAGGAAATAATTTGAGTTTCAGCCACTAGATTGCTTCCATTACATACGTGAGCTGAGAGAGCATATTCGCCTTTATCTCCCCCAACTTGGGTCTCTATAAAGATTCCCCCATTGCTTATATCCGTCATTATACGAAAATACTTTATGTATTGGCGTGGAACAGGTTCAAGCCAAACAGTCTGCCAAATGCCAGTTACTCGAGTATAGAGGCATTTATAAGATTTTAAACGGTGGCTCTGCTTGCCAGTTGGCTGAAATCCGCTTCTACACTCATCCATAGCCCAAACAACTAACTCATTATCACCAGGCTTTACTAAGCTCGATATGTCAAAGGTAAATGGTGTATATCCGCCCTTATGCGAGCCAGCTTTACAACTATTAACCCATACTGTCGCATTATAATCCACCGCGCCGAAATGTAGTAGTATGCGCCTATTCATCCATTCACTTGGAATACTAAAGAATCTCCTATACCAAACGGACTCCATAAAATCTTTTTCTCCTACACCAGATAAAACACTCTCGGGCGGAAATGGCACAATGATTCTTCTTGAAAAATCCTTTCCGCTATGCCAACCCTTCTCAAGTCCGCTTCTACTATTATCTATTTCAAACTGCCACTCGCCATTAAGATTAATCCAGTTCTTCCTCTCGAAATCTGGCCTGGGATGCTCCGGTCTTGGGGTGCTCAACTTTATCTGCGCCCCTCTTTCGTTTTATAAAGTTGTGAGAGAACCTCAAATATAATTTTAGCGGCATTTATAGCTGTTATGCCACTATCATAATGGGGTGTAACCTCAGTAACATCGAAAGCGATTAAGCGTTGATCACAAATATCTAATAGGATATCTAAGAGTATGCTTGTAGATATGCCCTCAGGCTCCGGGTTCTGGACGGCTGGTGCGAAAGATGGGTCTAAGATGTCCATGTCAACCGTAATATATATTTTATTGCAATTATATAGGGCACTTCTAATCTCCTTAAGAATACTACTTATGTCAGTGTGTAAGATCCGCTGTGAGGTTACGTATTTAATGTTGCCAGCTTCATTAACATATTTAAGCTCCTCCCTGCATACCGCTCTGGTTCCAACCTCAACTATTTTCTTAGGTTTATTTTCCTCATTTATCCTACGCATGAAGGTCGCATGGCACAATTTCTCATCCATATATTCGCTTCTTAAATCTAGGTGTGCATCAAAGCTTACAAGCGCAAATTCCCCATCAATGCCTTTAATGGCACCATAAGTTATTGTATGCTCCCCACCTAGGATTATGGGTATCTTCCCTTCTTCCAAAATACTTCTGCAAACCAGCCCTATCCTCTTCATGGTCTCATTTATGTTTCCGCTTACATGAAGATCCCCTGCATCATGGATATCTATTTCCTCAATGTCCACCCCGGACCTAAAACTGTATGTTTCAATATTAAGGGATGCTTCTCTAATTGCTGCTGGAGCGAATCTAGCTCCAGGGCGATATGTGCTAGTGGCGTCGAAGGGTACGCCGAAAACAACATACTTCGCCAGATCGATGCTTTTTTGGTAGCCGCTGAAGTATGTCAGCGTAGATGTGAAGAGGTTTAGGTTACTCAATTTTTTAACACCTTACTCTTAAAGACTTATAAGCCATAATGGAATATAATCGTAAATACTCTTCCCTAAATCAATTGTGGAAAAAATCTCCCGTGAAGCGTGCGATGAAGATGGGTGAAAGAGACAAAGAAGCTGGTATATCCAAAAGTTTATTCGTACTGGCTCTTTCCTATCTTATTGCTGGCGCTGTACTATTTTCCTATTTTGTTATTGCATCGCTAATTTCAATTGAGCAATCAGCTTATGCACCGATCCATTTGGGGCTAGTTGGCGCCCTAAATATATTCGCATCTTACAGCATAATTAAGGCGAGAAGGTGGGCGCCCTATGCAGTTACATTAGTATCGCTAATAAGTCTCATGTTTGGCTTTATTATCCTGTCTGCCCTAATTATTTTTCTTAGTTTAGATGTTATAGACATATTGGTTTTAGTGGGCATGGGCGCCTACACTCTTCTCTCAGCCACCACATTAATATACGTAATACTAAATAGAAGTAAGTTCACTGAAGCCTGCCAAAACTGTTTTATCCTAAAAGTTGCTTAAAATTGATTGGAAGCCATGTATTCTTTAAAATTTCCATCAAGATTTCGGAGATTTATTAGGGCGCCAGCTGGATGGCTTTCCGACGTCTTATCTCAGGTCCTAAGCGAGACATATAAGGGATCTGGTGAAGAAAGTTTCTTTAAAGCGGGCGTTGGAAAATGGACTGGTGTTACACTTATGATAAGGCTGATACCTGAAGGAGATGCTAGCTCCCTTGAGTTTATCTTTATTTATCGTGGGCTTGTATCGGTTATTCTAGCTTCCCTAGTAACATTTATTGGACTGGGGATTATATTCTCATCGATGATTCCATTGATCGGGCTGGCGATTATTCCCATAATGTTTTATAGGGCTGGCTTTGAAATAGGCAACTTTCTAAGTAACTTCAACAATATTTTGCTGGGCTTAGAGATCGAGTATTCCCGCAAAAAGATTATGGAGGATAGAGTTAGATGGCAGCTTAACCCAAAAGATGTCGACGACCTCTACAGGCGACTGTCCAGCAAATATATTAAGGTCTGGGGAAGCACCTATGCCCTAGAATATAAAATAAGTGAGTATCAAAAGCAGGGGTTAACAAGAGACGAAGCCATAAGAAAAATATCAGAGGAGGAAGGAATCTTCTAAGCGGTTTTCCTCCGACTTCCACTATACTTAACGTATGCCATCACTATTGTGGAGGGAACCCAGGCAACAATATTTTGGTAGATTAAATATTTCCATGCGACCTCAAGATTCAACAGCGTCTCGCTAAATGGTTTAATTAAACCCCAAATACCATTCCTAAAAGATATAGCAAATGAACTTAAAATGCTTGTTAGTGATGAATTAATCTGGCGGGTCCACCCTATTATACCCTTAAATAAAATGTTGCCCCAGTAAAGGTTTACCGCAAACTCATGGAGCGCTGATGGACAAATTAGGATAAATGTGATGAGCGAGGAGAAGGCGAATAAAAGTATAATGCCTAAAGAGCCTCCATGAGCAGATTGAGCGAACTGAACTATTTTTAGTAGGGCTTTGCCGCCCGCCTTTACCGGCATCATTATTTTGCGCGATGCCACAGATAAATATCTCTCGAGATATATTAGGTTGAAGAAAATGATGGCAGCCACATTCAGCGGGATTAAATGCAAGATTATGCTCAAGTATATTTGTGGCAGCCCCTCTCCAAGCGAGATTTTAAGCGGTGCGGGATCAGATAATCCCTCAGAAATAAATGAGATTGCTGATACATATTGCATTAAAAGAATTGCGGCTAAATATAAAATATATCTAGTATCTTTCCTCAAGTTAAAGCGAGCCCCCTGAAAGGCAATTAGTTCACCAAGTTTAATTTCTCAGCCGAATAAATAAGGCTTTAATCCGCTTTCTTTATTATTGAATTTTCAGCGCACTAAAGTATCTATGAGTTTTCCATTTGAGTCATATAGCTCAATTGTTAGGGCGGTTGCGCTCCATGCATGTGTTGCGCAGCTTAGACATGGGTCGAACGCTCGTATTACTGCCTCAATCCTATTGAGTAATCCCTCACTTATCTTCTGTCCGCTCAAATATTTTCTTGCCACTTGTGTTATAGCCATATTGTATGCAAGGTTATTATGTTCAGTTGCGATTATTAAGTTAGCCCACTTTACTAAACCATATCTATCGATTTTATAGTGGTGTATAAGCGTGCCTCTGGGAGCCTCAGCGACGCCAATACCCTCATACCTATTAACTGAGGCTCTAGCTTGAACGTTATTAGAATATGTCTCTGGATCGTCTAAGATCTCCCTAATTTTTTCTATGCAGAATAATATTTCGATTAGGCGCGCATAATGATATAACATTGTATTTTGGACAACACCATTCCTACTCCATTTCCTCTTAAATTCATCCAGCTCCTTATCAGCTAGAGGCGTACCACATCGTGAAATTATATTCAGTCTCGCTAGGGGGCCAACCCTATAAACCCCATTAGGGTAGCCTAGTGGCTTATAGTAGGGGAACTTCATATATGACCATGATTCGGCCGCCTCCCCAATATACTCGTAATATTTTCTTGGGTCGAGCTGATTGGCAACCATCCGCCCCTTATGATCAACAATTCTTATCAATCCATCATAATGTTCAAGCTCGCCTCTTGGTGTCACTAAACCCATGTAGTATGTTGGGAAGTCCCCAAACTCCTTAATTTCCTCACCTAAACTCTCTAGGATGCCCTTAAATCTAGAGAGGTTTTCTAGAGTTATCCTTAAAACATCATTGTATTCGCTCATGATCCTCTCGGCTTTCTCTTTAAGAAGCGGTGCTGCCACCCCGCCTGGAACAATCCAGTCGCTTGAGTGTATTCTTTTGCCCGCTAAATACTCAATTATCTTCTGCCCGAAAGCCCTCAGCTTTATCCCCTGTTTAACTATATCTGGGTACTTTTCCATTAGACCAAAAATATTCCTCTTTGATGGTTCAGAGCCTATTCCCAATAGAAAGTCGGGTGAACTGAGAAAGAAGAAGCTTAGCGCATGCGACTGGATTATTTGCCCCATATGCATTAAGCGCCTTAATAAAGCTGCGGTTCTAGGTATGCTTACAGCCAATATTTCGTCGCACGCTTTCACAGATGCTAATAAGTGGCTAACTGGACATATCCCGCACGTTCTAGACATAATGCTCGGCATCTCATAAAATGGGCGCCCCTCACAAAACTTCTCGAAGCCACGGAAGTCTGTTACGTGTAACCTAGCTTCTTTAACACTCCCATCACTACCCAGATGTATTGTTACCTTAGCATGTCCTTCAATTCTAGTGACGGGGTTTATTTCTATTATGCCTTCTCCCTTAACCATATTTTGCTTTTCCCTCCATATTTGGCACTCTGCTGGCCAATATCTCGGTTAACACATAATTTATGAGAACCGCTGAAGGCGGGCAGCCTGGGATAAAATAGTCAACCTTAACAACCTCACTCAGTGGATATGCGCGCCTTAATAGTCTAGGTACATCGCTTGGAATTACTGGATTTACATCAACGGTTTCAATGTAGGCTTTTTGGAGAATCTCCTCGGAGCCATTGTCCAAGGTGTTTCTTAATGCCACCACGTTTCCAGTCACTGCGCAGTCACCTATAGCGATAAGTATCTTTGTTCGCTCCCTAATTGTTTTAAGCAGATTCAGCTGCTCCTCATTTCCTACGGCTCCTTCGACAATTGTTACATCAACATTTTTCGGGAAATTCTTAGCGTCCATAAGTGGACTGTAGACGAGATTAATTTTTTCGGCGAGTTCTATTAGGCGTTCGTCTTGATCTAGAAATGACATGTGGCATCCTGAGCAACCGCTAAGCCATACTGTCGCAAAATTAATTTTTCCAATTTTATTATCCATTTTTATCTATGCCTCCTTGAGATTATGAATTGGGCTATATTCTTGTTCTTTGTTTCCGAGATGGGCTTATCTCTAACATATATTGCTCCAACTGGGCATACCCTAGCGCACTTGCGGCAAGATGTGCATGAAGATGAAGCCCCCCAATCATTATCCAGATCTATAATTATCTGAGAGTTCTTCCCTCTAGACTTTATATCTAAGGCGTGGACTCCCTCAATTTCATCGCATACCCTAACACAACGGGCGCATAAAATGCACCTATTATGATCTATGACTAGGAAATCATGCGTTAAGTCTACTTTCTGCCTAGTCCACTCGCGCTCAAACCTCAAGTGATCCACACCAAACTCCTTTGCTAAATCCTGCAACTCGCAGTTTCCGTTGGCAACGCATACAGCGCACACATGAGGTTTCTCTGAGAGCAGAAGTTCTATCGTCATCTTCCTATATTTCCTCAGTTTCTCAGAGTCCGTGATAACTTCCATGCCATTACTAACTGGCGTTGTACATGCCGGAAAAAGCTTTGGCGAACCCTTAACCTCAACTATGCAGAGGCGGCAGCTACCATAACCACTTAAACCATCTAGGTAACATAGCGCTGGGATTCTTATCTCAGCCCTCTTAGCAGCGCTTAATATAGTCTCCCCTTCATAGGCAGTTACTTCTATGCCGTCAATCTTCAACTTAACTGTCCCAACCTCACTCATACTCATTAAGCCTCCTTAATTACTTCCTCTTGTTTAAAGCATTTACCAGCAGGGCACTTCTTATCAATTATGTGCGCAACATATTCGTCTCTAAAGTAACGTAAGGTTGTTAAAATGGGGTTTGGAGCGGTTTGACCTAAACCACAAAGGCTTACATCCCTTACATATTCACCTAGATCTGCCAGGATATCTAAGTCCTCTAAGCGCCCCTCTCCTCTCATAATTCGCTCGAGAATATTCCTCATTTTCAGTAGCCCAACCCTACATGGGACACATTTACCACATGACTCGTCAACACAGAAGTCTGTAAAGAACCATGCTGTGTCAACCATGCATGACTCGTCATCTATCACAACTATTCCGCCGGAGCCCATAATAGCCCCTGCCTTAGTTAGGGACTCGTAATCTATTGGTAGGTCAAGTAAGCTTTCTGGTAGGCATCCCCCGGAAGGCCCGCCCACTAAGACTGCCTTAAACTTTCTTCCAGATGGAACTCCCCCACCTATATCAAAGACGATCTCTCTGAGAGTGATTCCCATAGGAACCTCAATTAAACCCGGGTTATTTACCTTTCCAGTTAATGAAAAGCATTTTGTTCCAGTACATTTGGGAGTTCCAATCTTAGCGAACCAGTTTCCACCATTAAGTATTATAACTGGAATATTAGCTAGGGTTTCAACGTTCTGTATAAGTGTCGGCTTGCCCCAAAGACCTGATGTAGCTGGGTATGGTGGACGCGGCCTTGGCATGGCTCTGCGCCCCTCTATGGATGCAAGTATACCTGTCTCCTCGCCGGCGACGAATGCCCCTGCTCCCATCCTTAACTCAATATCGAAATTGAATTGGGTTTCGAGAATATTCTTCCCTATAAGGTTCATGAATTTAGCCTGTTTAAGGGCTTCCCTCAACGTTTGGACGGCTAGAGGATACTCCGCTCTAATGTAAATGTAGCCCTTCTCCGCCCCCACAGCGTATGCAGCTATAGCCATTCCCTCAATTATTGCATGCGGGTCAGCCTCAGCAAGAGTTCTATTCGCGAAAACGCCAGGGTCACCTTCATCTAAGTTTGCGATGACATATTTTGGCGTATTCTTCTCCCTAACCACGAAATTCCACTTCTGCCCCGTTGGAAAACCTGCGCCGCCACGTCCCCTCAATCCGCTCGCAATAACCTCATCTATAACTTCCTTCGACGTCATCTTAGTTAGGCACTTAATTAACGCCGAATATCCGCCAACCGCTATATACTCTTCTATCCTTAAGGGATCTATTTTACCAGCATTCCTTAAGACGAGCCTAAGCTGCTTCCTAAAGAATGCTTCATTCGTATAAAGAGTTTCTTTTAACGGCTCGCCGGATATTATGTGGCTCTTCACTATTTCCCTTGCCTTTTCAGGCGTAACGCCTTGATATAAGTAGCTTCCTGGCTCCACTATAACTACTGGTCCAACGGAGCATGTTCCCACACACCCAGTTCTCGAAACTTTACATTTTCTCTGAAGCCCAAACTCCTTAATGGCTTCTTCAAAAGCTTTTAGAACTCTTAGGGCGCCGAAGGGCAAGCACCCGCTGGAGCAGCAAACATTTATCCGATACTTATACGACTTTTGCCTTTCAACCTCTTCCTCGGCTACTTTTAAAATATCTTCTGGCTTCAAAAACTCATCCTCCGAGAACTTTCCTTATCCTTTCTAGAACAACTTCTTTCGTCGCTTTCCCAATAACCTCGTTGTCAAGCGTTATGTTTGGGGCCATGGCGCATGCGCCAATGCAGCGAGTGATGAATAAAGATAGTTTTCCATCAAGTGTTGACCCCCCACGCTTCACATTAAATTCTTTCTCAATTGCTGAAACTATCTCTTCAGCACCCCTAACGTAGCACGCTGTACCCATGCATGCTGAGATGACATGTTCCCCCGGCCTTCTAAACTTGAAGAGGTTATAAAATGAGGCAACGCCGTAAACGTGGCTTAGTGGAAGATTTAGGCGTCCAGAAATATACTCAAGAAGATCTTTATCGAAGTAACCATATAATTCATGCGCCGCATGGAGTATTTCGAGAAGGGCGCTTCTCTCGTACCCATGCCCCCTCATAACTCGCTCGAGAATTTGTAAGCGTCTATCTTCCCCTAACAAGGTTCATGCCCCATCAATAAAATTTAAATATCTTTTTCCTCTTTAAAGGTCGAGGTACATTAGAAATATTTAAGAGTTTATTCGTTAAGTTTAAGGCAAACTTAACGTTAAATCTTTTACATAAGCCTACTTCTTCTCTCAGAGTTAAGGCAATTTATGGAACATGAGGTTTAATGGCAACTTTCACCTCACCGCTTGAGCTTACAACTATAAGACCTATTGGCAGATTTATCGTGCCTAAAATTCTCTCTAGTTTTCCTATATGCGGATAATCTTCCGGAATAGCAATATATGTTGGTACAAAACCGTTTTCAACACAATATACTACGCATTGACCTATATTTCTATAGCACTCAGATAAATCTAAACCGCACCTAGTTATTATACAATACGCCATCCTATACCCTATACTGTATCCGTCCTCAACCTCATAAACCTCGATTCTATCATCCTCAGAGCGGATAACGCTTGTCGGAAACATTGAAGATAACCATCTAGAGAGAACTTCAGAGATATTAATATTAAACATTCTCTTCACTACTCCTAATTAGTCTCACATTTAATCTTTTCTCCACTTTTAATTATTTTAGCTTTGTGGCTTAATTTTTACTGGCTCTTGAAGATTTCTCCCTCTTTTCTCCAATTCTATTCTTTTTCTACTGTTTTCTTATAATTCGGGTTTATTTTTCAGTTAAATCTGTGAATTT
>Ga0185307_1000926_pt1 | contig 17250 bp, 17 predicted proteins | sample LHCtaG_FD_128010 | JGI IMG/M metagenome (GOLD analysis project Ga0185307, IMG submission 128010) | Hot spring microbial communities from Little Hot Creek, USA to study Microbial Dark Matter (Phase II) - LHC4sed_matched (SPADES... | ecosystem: Environmental > Aquatic > Thermal springs > Hot... | reverse complement strand
ATCTAGGATTCCGCGGGGTTAAGGAGTTGAAGGCTCGGTTGCCGTTTGGCTTGATTCTTCTTGCCATAATGTTAAACCTCAGCGTTCAGTTTTCCCATGCTGAGAGGATGAATTGTTGGGTTTGGGTTTTTCCAGAAAAGCCAACAGAGCTTGACGAGGTTAGGGTGATTGTGAACTTTCTTTTTTACACCGATCCACCACATGTTGTTGATTTTGGCGAGGTTCATAGATATGGCGACACGTTTTCTGTAAACGTGACCGTTCATGTGCCTAGAAAGGACGAGGCTGTTTTGCAGGTTGTCCATAACCAGAGCAACGCTTACACGCTTGGTATGCTTGAGGCTGGCGAATACACGTTTAAGGTTTATGTGCAAACCGTTCATGGAAGCAATGAATATTGGCTTGAACGAGAGGTCAAGTTTACTGTTTCTGAAGCGTCCGCTCACACCCCGGAAATTCCAAGCGATGGCTACTTGCTGGTTCTGTTCGCTTTAACATCGGCAGCCTTTATTCTACTGAAATCTTCGAAAAAGAAGCCAATTAGTTTGCGGCGAAAATAACGCTGGTTCCAGTTTTATTTTCTACTCTCTTCTCCTCTAGGCTTTTCTTTGCATTAGCCATTCAAGGTCTATTTCTAGGGCTGCTGTTGGGTTTTCGATTTCAAAGTTGTTTAGAACTTGCGGGTGGATTTCACCTAAAACGCCAACCTGTTTTTTGCCAATCTGGATAGCAGCTGTTCGCCCCTCTAGGAAGCTTGGGTGTCTTGCCTTTCTTATTTGCCAGTCCGCCACTCCCATGTTGGCTAGAAAGGCTTCGCAGACAGCCCTTATTTCTGTGTAGTTGGCTGCTGAGTGGCATGTTGCAGCCGCCAAGTGTAAGCGTCTTTCGCACATAGTTTCTTGGCGTCGGTTTATTTTGGCTACGTCGGAAACTTCGAAAAGCTTTTGCGGGTAGCTTTCATGCTTGTTTTCGGCTAGGTTCTTTAAAAGCCCGGGTAGGAGCATCTCCCTCATTATGGTGTATTCGGCGGAGACTGGGTTGGCTAGGCGCACCGGGTTTTTGGGCTTTAACCGCATAAACTCGTAGTGGACGCGCTCGTTCGTCAGTGTGAAGTTCATGACTTCCAAGAATCCTAAGCCCGTCATGATTTGGCGGACGGTTTCCGCCAGCTTATTGGCTGGATGTTTTTCGCCGACAGTAACTGTGACGGGCATTGTTGGCTCAAGTCTGTAATAGCCATAGCCTATGGCAACCTCCTCGACAAGATCTATCTCGTGGAGTATGTCTATGCGGTAGGGTGGAATGGCGACTTCCAAAACGTCTTTTTCTAAGGGTTTGGCGTCAAGCCGACACTTTCGCAAGCAATGAGCAGCCTCGTCTATGGAAAGCTTCAAACCCAGCATTTTGTTGGCGTAACTTACTCTAAGCCTCATCTTCTCGGGTTCAAGGTTCGGCGAAACCAATGTTCGGTCTGGATAGTGCACAGTAACCTTTTCCAATTTTCCACCCATGTCCGCCAGCGCCGTAGCCAAAACATTTAGGCTTTTCTCCACAGCCTCAAAACTTGGCCCGGTAACGTCCAAGAACAGGTTCCGCGTGCTCTCGCTAACCCTTGTCAACTCGCCATTTATAATAGGGGGCATGGACAAAACCCGTCCATACCTGTCAATTAACAGCGGATATTTCGGCGCCCAGTCCACAAGGTGGCGGTAAGCCACACCCTTCTCGTGTTTTTCCAAAATTTCTTTAGGCGTCATTTCCTCAGCCTTGCCCAGAGGCACAAATTTTATACCAGTGGGTTCTACGGCTGTGTATGTGAAGGGCGGCTCCACAGCGTCCAAGTTGTGAATGCCTATGGAAGCCTTTTTGCGGTCGCGGCCTATACCCCAGTGGAGGTCTTCCTGCATTTCCATAAGCTCCACGACTATGTCTTCGTCGAGCTTAATGTCGCGGACAACCGCCGCAAGCATGTAGGGTCTAACGCTGGAAACCGCGCTGTCAACGTTTAAAGTTATCTTAGGCTCTTCAGCATGGTATTTTGGCAGTCCCGTCTCCAGCTCCAAGAAGCCTTTTAAGGCGCGGGCTACGCCAGCGTAGCTGCAGAAGTCTATGCGGTTTGGGTTGTACTCCGCCTTAACATAGTCTTCGCCAACCTCCTCCAAATCGAAGCCAAGCCATGGCAGACACTTGGCCAACTCCTCAACAGTGACAGCCCTACCCAAAAATTTCGCCAATTTTTCCACGCGAAGATTTATCACCGGCATATGGGTGTCCTCCTAAGCCATCCAACATTGTTCGCATACAACATGCGAATATCATCTAAGCTAAGCTCTATCATGGCCAGACGCTCCAAGCCACCGCCCCAAGCCAACACTGGGCACTTAATGCCTATAGGCGCTAAAACTTCCGGCCGGAACATGCCCATACCGCAAAGCTCTATCCAACGTTTAAGCTTGGGATGATATGCCACCGCTTGGGCTGAAGGCTCCGTGTAGGGGAAGTAGCTTGGCCAAAACTCTATCTTTTCTATGCCGAACTTCGTGTAGAAGGTTTTCAAGGTTCCCATCAAATCCCGCAATGTCACTTTTTTGTCTACAACTATGCCTTCAATCTGGTGGAACTCGGCCAAATGCTTGTAGGTTACCTGCTCGTTGCGGTAAACCCTATCCACGGAAAACACTTTTATAGGCGGCTTCTTGTGAGTTGCCAAATACTTCACGGTTTCAGCCGTTGTGTGAGTGCGCAAAACAAGCTTTTTAGCTTCCTCGCTGCTCCACTTATAACGCCAGCTCTTGGAACCCGTAATCCATCCGTCCTCGTGGGTTTTCGCCACAGCCTCCACAAGCCTTTTGGATGGCAGCCTCCCAGTCTGAGGGCTAGCCAAATAAAACGTGTCCATCATCTCGCGGGCCGGATGGTCTTGAGGCTGAAATAAGGCGTCAAAGTTCCAGAAGGCTGTCTCCACCAGTGGGCCTCGAATCTCCGTAAACCCCATCTCCAAAAAGATTTCGCGGGCACGTTGGATAATCTGTTGCAGTGGATGCATTTTACCCGGGTAGACGGCGGGGCCCGGCGCGGTCACGTCAAACTTTGTGAGTTTCACGTTTCGCCAACGTCCAGAAATTATGAGTTCAGGTGTGAGTTGTGTAACTTCTTCTGTTATCTTTAAGCCTTTTTTGGCTGTTCGCCAGCCTTCTTCAGTCAGTTCCAGTTCACGGTAAACTTTTTCTTCAACCTCGGCTAGGTTGCGTTTTCGAAGAGTTTCAAAGGCTTGTTTAAGCTCTTCGGTTAGGTCTTCAATTTTTACTAGACGCTTTTCAAACATGGTGGCTAAAAGCTTCTCTTCAGCGGTGGGCGGAGGCTCAGCGCTCACCGTAAGCGCACATTTTTTGCCTTTTATGACGCCCCAGTTTTTCCTTTTAAGCCAGCCTAGAGCTATGGGCACCATTTTAGCGTCTAAACCAGCCTCTTGAGCTGCTTCATCCACATCTGCCTCACCGCCAAGCCTCAAAAGTGCGCGGAGCAAACGGCGCTCCGGCAGCCCATATTGTGCATAGTACTCGCCCTCCTCGTTTAGGGTGGCGACGCTCCATTTCCGTTCATAGATTTTGACAAGGTTTTTTTCTGAAAGCGTTAGGGCAGCCCTCATAACGGCGGCGTGTGCCAAGCCGCTTTTCTCGGCTATATCATCAACGGAGGCTTTCCCATCAAGCATTCTTAAAGCCATTAAAGTCCTTTTTTCATGAAGCCTTAAACCAGCCATCTTAAACACCTAACTTGTTATTAAAGCCTTTAACTGGGTGGGAATGTCTACATAGAAAGCTTTGAAGACTTTTTAAGCTGTACCTGTCAAAAACCGAAACGGCGAAGCGCTTTACGGAAATTGGCTGGGCATCCCTTCACCTAGCAGCAATGTAATGAAGCGTGAACCACATATTTATAGATTATTCCAGAATCCTCCTTCACAAAACTTAATACAAGTGGGTGGAATGTATTAAAAGCCAGAAAACCCAAAAGAGGGCGCAGTTTGGCTGGCGAAGAAAAAAACGAGATGGTTGTCACCCCCTGGGAAGTTAGAGGCAAAGTAGACTATGAACGTTTAATCCGCGAGTTTGGAACCCAACCATTAACCGATGAACTGCTGCAGAGAATAGCTAAACACACCGGCGGGCTTCACCTCCAGCTTAGGCGCAGAATTTTCTTTTCTCACCGGGACCTTGACACGGTTTTAGACCTATACGAGAAAGGAACAAAATTCGTCCTATACACTGGCAGAGGCCCCTCCGGTCCAGTTCACATCGGGCACCTTGTGCCGTGGATTTTTACTAAGCATTTGCAGGAAAAATTTGGGACTAGGCTTTATTTTCAGATGACTGATGATGAGAAGTTTGTGGTGGACGATGAACTTGAGCTTAAGGACACGAGGAAATTCGCCTACGAAAACGCTTTAGACCTCATTGCCTTAGGCTTTGAACCTGAAAAAACCTTCATAATCTTCGACGTGGAAGACATTGACCTGCTTTATGACATAGCCCTTGAAGTGGCGAAACGCATAACCTACTCAACGGCAAGAGCCACTTTCGGTTTCCAAGAAAGCACAAACATCGGGTGGATTTTCTGGCCAGCCATCCAAGCGGTTCCATGCTTCATCCACGCCAAACTAACGGGCGAGAATGTTCCAGCGCTTATTCCAGCAGCCATAGACCAAGACCCTTACTGGAGGATTACCCGCGACATAGCCCCAAAACTCGGCTACCACAAGCCGGCGCAGATTCATTGCCGTTTTCTGCCGGGACTCGGCGCCGGCGGAAAAATGAGCGCCTCCGAACCTGAAACCTCCATATTCACCATTGACCCGCCTGAAGCGGTTAAGCGCAAAATTTGGAACGCCTTTACCGGCGGCAAGCCCACAGTGGCTGAGCAGCGAAAATTCGGCGGAGACCCAAACATATGCTCTGTTTTCCAGTATTTCTATTTCCTCTTTGAAGAGGATGACAGCAAACTAGCCGAGATGGAGCGGAAATGTAAAGCCGGAGAGATTCTTTGCGGAGAATGTAAAACCGAGTTGACTGAGAGGGTTACGCGTTTTCTGACTGAACATCAAAAGCGTAGGGAGAAAGCCAGAAACATAATACACAAGTTCCACCTAAAACGTTAGAATGAACGAGGGAGGCGTGTTTAGTGAAGGAGAATGTTGTTGACGTTAGCCTTCCAAACTCTGTTAGGCTCGTTCACCCCATGCACACAGTACTGGTTTCATGTATAAGCAAGGAGGGAAAACCAAACATTATAACTCTTGCATGGGCCATGCCCACATCTGTAAACCCGCCGCTTGTCGCCGTAAGCATTGCACCCCGCAGATATTCCCACACCCTAATCGAGGAGACCGGCGAGTTTGTGGTTAACATTCCAACCATGGACATTTTAAACGCCGTTTTCTATTGCGGAAGAGTTAGCGGAAGAGACCACGACAAGTTTAGAGGGGCTGGTTTAACACCGGTGCCGGCGAGGAAAGTCAAGCCGCCCATAGTTGGCGAGTGCGTCGCCCATTTGGAATGCAAGCTTTACGGCAAGTTTCCAACAGGAGACCACACCATCTTCGTCGGCGAAGTTGTTGAAGCCTACGCCAACAAAGACTGCTTCGGCGAATCTGGCTACGACTTGAAAAAGGCGAAGATGGTCTTCCACTTGGGCGGAAATGAGTTCGCCACTTTGGAACCGAAAATTTTCACACCAAAAATCTAGAAAAACTGGGATACAAAAGGAGGGAAGCCGCTTAAAACTCGTAGCTCTGACCGGGATTTAAGACGACAACCTTAACCTTCAGCGCCTTTTTCTTCACTTTTTCTACAAACTCGTCCGCAGACTGCGCCAAGACTGGGAAAGTTTTGTAGTGCATTGGGATTACAGCCTTAGGCTTTAACAGTTTGACGGCTTCAGCTGCCTCTAAGGCGCCCATGGTGTAGTAGCCGCCAATCGGCAGAAGCGCCAAATCGGGCTTATATAATTGTCCAATAAGTTTCATGTCCATGAAAAGCCCCGTGTCCCCAGCGTGATAGACTGTTTTGCCTTCGCCTTCAACGACTACCCCCGTGGGGACACCCTTCGAGCTTGTGTGGAAGGCTTGCACCATGTGAAGTTTTAAACCTTTAACTTCCACGCACCCGCCAATATTCAAGCCAACAACGTTTTTAACTCCGTTTTCACTGGCATAATTGCCAAGCTCAAAAGTGGAAACGAAAGCGGCGCCCGTCCGCTTACAGATGGCTATGGCGTCGCCCAAATGGTCGCCGTGATCATGCGTAACATAGACGATGTCCGCCTTGCCAATTTCAGAAGCCTTTATGGGCGAAGTCGGGTTTCCGTCCAGCCATGGATCCACAAGAACCGTTTTGCCGGCCAATTCAATTTGGAAAGCGGCGTGTCCAAACCATGTTATTTTCGCCATACCATCCATCCTCCACAATCAAACCTTTTAAGGCTGAGGCTTGGTTAATAAAGGTTAAAGTGAAAGCAGATTGAACGGCTTGGACGAAGAAGCCTTCCAAAAACTCCGCCAGTCGGGCAGAATCCTTCGAGAGGTCCGCGAAGAGCTTAGAGGTTTTGTCCGCGAAAACATGCCCATAGTAGAGGTCTGCGAAAAGGCTGAAGAACTCATAATACGCAAAGGCGGGAAACCAGCCTTCCCATGTAACGTTTCCATAAACGAGATAGCCGCCCACTACACCTCGCCGCCCGGCGACAAAAGGCGGATTCCAGAAGGCTCCCTTGTGAAGGTAGATATAGGCGCCCATGTGGACGGATACGTGACGGACACAGCCATAACCATATGTTTTAATCATGAGTTAAAAGAAATGGTGAACACGGCTGAACACGCCCTAAAAAGGGCTATTGAAACAATTCAGCCAAACATGCCAACATCAAAGCTTGGCGCCGTAATAGAACAAGCCATAAAGTCTAGGGGCTACAAGCCCATTTCAAACTTAACTGGACACCAAGTGGGCCGCTATCTAGTGCATGCTGGCACATCCTTGCCCAACGTGGCCCACATCTCCTTCACAAAAGTTAGGCTGGGCGAAGCTTACGCCATTGAACCCTTCGTGACTGCGCAGGATGCCGTCGGAAAGGTGGAGAACAGCAGCGAAGTCACCATTTTTCGTTTTGTAAAGCAAAAACCACTAAAAAACCCATATGCAAAAAAATTGCTTGAATACATTGAAGAAAACTTTAGGACTTTGCCTTTCGCCGAGAGATGGCTTGAAGGCGCGATACCCCAAGAACGTTTCAAAGAAGCCTTTAAAGAGCTTTTAGCTTCAAAGGCGGTTATGGGCTATCCAGTGTTCGTAGAGGCAAGCGGAAAACCAGTCGCCCAAGCAGAACATACAGTCCTAATCGTGGAGGAAGGTTGCCTAGTACTGACCTAAAATGGGAAGGGCTTCTTACCCTTTTCATGCACTTCGCGGTATATGGCTGTTATCAACATTTTCTCGTTGCATTTTTGACAAATATCCACTTCCTTAAAAACGTAGTCGCCCCTCTGGAAACCTCTAACAGTTTTGAAACCGCATTTTCGACACTCAATAGTCGTTGTTATAGGCGGCAGCTCTATCCTCAAACGTATCAAACGTTTCCTAGTCTGGAAAAGCACGTAAGAGCAGGCCGCCACGCCTATAAATCCGATAATTATGAGAGCCATAGCTACATCGTAGTTTCCGGAAATGTAGGCTCCATACGAGAGAACCAAAGCCATAATGGCCACAACTAACATTACAAAAATTGCAAGCATAACGAACGACGAAATCCTAGCCGCAGGAGAAGGTTCAGAGGAAGCTTGGCTCACCCCGTCCAGCCTCCATCACTGCCCTATCCCAATAGTGTTGCCAACACCGCAAATGATAACCTTGTCGCCCTCCTTGGTCTTCTCCAATATAAGCTGTTTGATACGCTCAATAGCCTTGTCCGCAGCTTCGAAGATTTCTCTACGCATCGGCGAAACAGCGTCGCCAATATCCTCCTTAATGATAACCGCGTTTATTGGAATACGATACTTGAGAATTGTTTCCTCAATCTTAAATTGGTCCACGCCTGGCCCGCCTATGGCTGCACCTACGCCTTCAGCCACCTCGCCTACTTCTTCGCCTTCAAGTTTTAGGGCAGCGTCAATCATGATTATTGTGGCAATTTTTCCCTCATTCTCCTCAATAATGGTTTTAATGGCGTCCCCAGGTTTGCCCACATTTCCACCGGGACCTTCAGCCTTTATAACGTAGGCTGTTCTCCCCTCTATTGGAACCGTTGCCACGACACAGTCTTTTGGCACTTTTCTGATGGGGTAGCCGTGCATAAGTTTGGCCGCTACAAGGGCGCCCACACCGTCGCCTATAGGCTGACCATAGGCAAACGCTTTAAGGGCGCTGGCGTATGCTTCAGCCTCCCGCATAACGAGGGGCAATATCATTTGAATCTGCATTATGATGTAGAGGCTTAACGTCTTTTTTCCAAGAAGGAAATAGTGCCTTATCACTTTGTAAATGTAGTTCAGCGCCATAGCCGCCTCCAACGTGTTTTCCAAATTATTCACTTGAGTTTCGTCCGCTGAAGGCGCCAAAAGCTTCACTTCATCCTTGAAACGGGCGTCTCGAACATCCAGTATATGTTCAAGCTTCCAAACAATGCCGGCCGGGTCGAGGCTTTGAGGCACAATAGTGAAATATTCAAGGAAGCGGTCGACACTTGGAGTTGGATCAGTTTGAGGTTTTCCCACTTCTTTGATGGCTTCTATGGCGATTCTCCGCCCCTCATCCCTTATATATTTCAGCTTGTAAAGAGAGCCTTCAACCTCTTTTAGCCAAATGTGAAGTTGAAGTCTCTGCCCGTAAAACAGGGAGATGAATATGAAAATGTAAATGGCGTACATTAAAACTTGTGAAAAAATGTCCCATCCTGGAAAGTCGAATAATTGACTGAGAAGTGTAGAGAGAGCCAGCGCTATGTTCACCAACTCACCTTTCGAGAAACTAGCAAAATCAAGGTTATAAGTTTTAGGATATTCCAAGTTAATATACAAAATTCAGATGCTAAATATAGTGCAGGTTTTTCAGAATCATGTTGACACTTGACGCCATGAGCATAGCGGCGAACACAAAGCTTAGACTTCTGTTTGAAAGTTTCCGACTTGTGTAGGCACCAACCTGGGCGCCGACAACTGAGCCTAAGCTTAGGTAAATGGCATATAACGGGTTAATGTTTCCCTGCTGCCAATGGTTCGTAACGCCAGATATGGACGTGAAAATCATGATAAACATGGATGTAGGAATTGAAAAGTAAATTGGAAAGCCAAGCGCATAGCATAGAACTGGCACTAAAACGATGCCTCCACCTACACCCAAAAGTCCAGAAACCATTCCGCCAAAAAAGCTTAGAAACAAGCCTAGAAGCATTTGCCTCCAATCGCTGAGAAGCGCCTTCTCAAAAACCGGGTCAACAACAACTGAAGCTTTTGTGGGGCTTACGTGCAAAGCCTTGTACACCATTTGAAAAGCAACAAAAATTAAGAAAACTCCAAAAATTACGCCAAGCCACATCTTAACAACCGGAACAGCAGTTATAGCTGCTCCAAGGTAGCCTCCGGGCACTGTGGCACATGCCAAAATAAGCCCGACTTTAACATAGACCCGCCTCTGCCTCAAATAATTCACAGAAGAGGCGATAGAGGTTATAATGATCGTCGCCAAACTTGTACCAACGGCATTCACAGTCTCAAAATCATATAAAAGCGTCAACAAAGGCACAATAAATACTCCGCCACCCACACCAGTCAAAGCAGCAGCGATACTTATCAAAAAGCCAAACAGAGGAAGCAACCACTCCAACATGTATGGTCCCTTGAACTCCCGAATTCCGTAAAGAAGTGGATAGACTATACATACAAATATTAAAATGTAGCTGCAGACGTGGTAAACCGCCTCCAACCCAAAAACAGAGTTTATTGCAAAGCCCTAAACAATTGCCGCGTAGTTTTTTATGATAGCACATCAAAGAGCGATAAAAGGGGCTGCCGGCTTTCCCGGGTTCGCGTGGCCGAAGACCACACTACTGCCGGGAACGGAGCGCGGTTTAACTTCCGAGTTCGGAATGGGATCGGGTGGAACCCGCGCCCTATGGCCGGCAAACCCCAAGATAGACCATAAATCTCTGCTCATTAACTTTTCGGTAAAAGTGCCAAAAGATTATGAAAGGATAAAAAGGGGGAATAACTTATTTTTCTTTCACTAGTGGTAGCAAAGACCTTACGGCTGTTATGACAGCAGCAGGTGCAGCGAACGCCACAATGTAATTTAGTATGATTGTTGCCCACCAGTAAAGTACCTCATGAATGGATTTCAACGGTTCCCACACGTTACTGGCAGCTGCTGCCAGTAAAGCGATTGCGCATATAAGAAAAGGCGTAACTTCTTTCTCTGTTATACTTACTAACCCAGCGATAATGCCCAAAATCAGCAGTATTAAAGTAACTCCCCCGTTAACCGTGTCGAAGCTCGGATCATTGGCATATTTCAGGTAACCAGCCACAAGCCCTAGCACAATGGCGATGATAACAAACGCCAGGTATACATACCTAGTTAGTTTTTCCATGAAGACCACTTAAACCCATGTTATCTAAAGCGGTACGTTATAAGCCTTACGGTTAATTTCGAAGAAGCAGCTCTTTGACTGTAGAATAATGCATATATCTCATTTCATGAATAAAATTTCTAGTGCAAAACCGAGAGGGGCCGTAGTCTAGGCAGGTATGACGACGGGCTCCAGAACATCTCAAACGGGTTTGCGGACCGCCAAGCGGAATGAAGAAGTTCTGGAGCGGTCGATAGAGAAACCCGTTGAAACAGCCTTTGAGGCTGTTTCGGGGAAAGGTCGTCGGTTCAAATCCGGCCGGCCCCACCATAAAATGGCGTAATGAAAGTTTGTTGAAACTGCAAGGGGAAAAGTGTTTATTTTGTGGAAGGGGGTATGCAAGTTAGGTTAGCCTTGGGACGGAGGTGAGACTTATGAGGTTGTATGCCGTAAAAACGGGGTTTATCCGCATCGGTGGTGATCTTGTTGATGTGGCTTTGAAGGCGCTTTCTGAACAAAATCTCTCATTGGATGATAATGACGTCTTGGTTTTTGCGTCAAAGATTGTGGCGTATGCGCAGGGTCGAATTGTCAAATTAGATGAGGTTAAGCCTTCTAGAAAGGCGGTGAAGCTTGCTGAAAAGTTCTCTATAAGAAGCGAGCTTGCAGAGTTAATTTTGCGCGAAGCAGATGCGGTTTACGGGGGTGTTGAGAAAGCCATTTTAACACTTAAAAATCATGCGTTGACGGTTAACGCTGGAATAGACAACAAGAATGCTCCGTTAGGCTATGTGGCTTTATGGCCTAAAAACATTAAAGAAACAGCCAAAAAGTTGAGGGAGGAGCTTTTCCATAAAACTGGGAAGAAGGTTGCGGTTATGATTATTGACAGCGGCTTAATCCCTCTTGTGAAAGGAACAGTTGGGCTTGTCTTGGCTGTTGCAGGCTTCAAACCAATTGAAGATTACCGTGGATTAAGGGATCTCTACGGGAAAGAAGTCTTAATAACACTGCACGCGGTGGCGGAGGATTTAGCCTCCGCTGCCCATCTGCTTATGGGCGAATCCTCTGAGGAAACCCCAATTGTACTTGTTAAGGAAGCACCCCTCAAGTTTGAGGACGGAGTCTACAGCCTTGAAGATTTGACTTTACCTCATAGAGAATGTGTTTTCATGAAAACCTTCAAGGCTGGCTGTTAGCATCAGGCAACATGTTCGTGTTTTTTAGGGCTTTGTGGACTGCAATCGCTATAAATGTAGAGCCAATTGCTATGATGGTACGTTCTGCTGGATAGATGAACGTTAACCCTTGCCAGATCTCCCTCCAAGCATTTAAATTAGGTATGAAAAGTGGCCAGTTGGTAACCTCGAAAACTATAGAACCGGCAATCTGACCTGCCAATGTTGAAACTAGAGATATTATCGAAAAGCTGACTAAATGGTTTGGGTTGTTCTTACGCAGAGTGAACCAAGCAAGAACTAAAAACCCCACTATTTGAAACCATATAAAGAAGGGGAAAAGCCAAACTGGTCCAACAGGCGGATAAAAACCAAAAACAAAAAGCAAAGCCAAGTATAGGGGAATGCATAGAAACCCCTTTTTCTGTCGAAGGGAACCGGCGAAAAAAGCAGCAACAACGCCGGAAACAAGGCTTGACGAGGAAAGAACGCCCCAAAAGAAAACTACAAAGCCACCGATAAGCGAGGACAAAAAAGCTATAGATGGTCCGAACAAAATGCCTAGTGCAGGGGCCAACATCGCCGCCAATGTTATGAAGCCTTTTGAACCGACTATTTGGAATAAGGGGATAAGACATGAAATCGTGTATAAACTTGAAAGGCAAACTGTCAAAGCTATCTGTTTTGAAGTTATTGAATGCTGTTTTACACTGGTCATGATGGACGCCTAGTCATGTTCTATTGGCTTTGACCGTGATAAGCTTTCATGTTTCAGTTCCCAATAAAAAATGATTATGTTTGCGATAGGTATGAAGACTACCACTAACACATAAGCTATACTTCTATTTTTCACGGCTGCAAATCCTTGTCTTGCTTCATTGACCAGAATTTCATATTCAGCGATCGCGTCGCATCCAGCAATTATTCCAGCTGCTTGTCCATTTCTCACGTAGTCCTCTGATAACGGAGCTACGACTCTCAGGGTACAAATTATTAATTGAACTCCATGTGTTGCCCAGTGATAAACGTACCATTTGCAGATTTCCGTTTCAATGGATAATATGAAAACTGCAGCGAAATCTTCAGCTCTATCAATATTTCTCATAATTGGCAGTTTACTGTAGTCTGTTATGGAATTGTTATAATAGTCCTTATCCAATGTTCTATGGATACTCGCTGCAAGAGACGCCACAGTCGCTTGGTTACAGCTTATTTTTCCAAGAAAGACATAGTCAGAGCCATACTGTTTACCCACAAAAATATCCGATGCCGATGACTGAAGTTTTTCAAACACGAAGGATCCACTTGAAGAAGTTGAAACGAAAACAATTTTGCAGTTCTTATCAAAAAGGTGTTTAATAAGAACAGCTAATAGAGGTTCTAAGGCTGGTCTTAAATTCTCGCCATAATGTATATTCACCAAAACATTTTTTCGATCAACAAGCATGTTTTCTATGTAGTCATAAACTGTTTGGATTTCTTTTGAAGGTTTTAAAGCAAAATTTATGGAAAACAGCTGCGGAACAATAGCCAAGGTTGAGATCAACAGATAACTCAACTGTGTTGCTCTAAAAAGTCCAGGTCTTCTGTTTCCCACAATCCGCTCCCAACCATCTATAGAAACAATTAGACACGTTTGTATTGGATAAAAGATTTTACGAAAAAGAGGAAAACAGCCAAGAAAAAGGTTTTATGCTTTTTACCCTTCTGATGCTCCTGCTCCAACTACTTCGGCTTCGGCGAACCTTCGGCTTATCCTTGTTATTTTTATTTTTACGTGGTCGCCTGGTTTTGTGTTTGGTATGAAGGTTACTAGGCCTTGTATGCGGGCTATTCCTTCGCCTCTTCGGCTTGTTTCTGTGACGTCTACTTCGTATTCTTTGCCTAGCTCAACTGGTTTTGGTGGGAACCTTCTCGGTCCATCTTTTCCATAGTCTCTTCGTCCGCCGAACCTTCTTCTTTCTTCCATACGTTTTCACCTCTTATACGTGGGTAATGTTCCGCGAGTTGTTTATTCAACTGTGAGTTTTCCGTATTTTCCAACGTTAAGCTGGATTTCACCCTTGAAGCTTGTAACGTAGCCGTTTTCCACTTTGACGGTGTCGTTGACGTTCACTTGGTCTATTTGGTCGTTCCAAAGGGTTAGCTTGATGGTTCCAGTGTCATCTGCTATGATGGCTGTTGCCACCTTGTGGGTTGTGTCGCTGAATCTTGAGAGGACCTCTCTTGAAGCAGACTTCTCTACGACTTTGGCTTCGACATTTACGCGTTTCATTCCGTTTCGCAGTTCCTTAATTTTCACTTTTCACCCTCCTTTTATGATATTCTTTCCGCGACGGCGAATTTTCCGCCAACCGATAGAATGCGCACTTTGACGCGTTCGCCTATCTTGCTGTTTGGAACAAAAATCAAAAAGCCTTGTATACGGGCTATGCCGTCTCCCCTGCTTCCAATATCGTCTATGACAACCTCTAGCTCTTGGTTTTCCTTAACCGGTGCGGTTTGGAAAAAGGGTCTGTCGGGATTGAAGCGCCTGCTACTTCCAAACCTTCTCGGTTTTCGCTCAACGTGTTTTGTTTTTTCTGGAAGCCTTCTTGGCATACTGTTTTTTCGTCCTTATCGCGAAACAGCCTTCAAGCCAAAAACCCAAGCGTCTCCTTGTCGGAAACACCGAGTTTTAGGCTGAGGCTTGTGCAGAACAAATGGCGTCCACGCATATAAATCTTGCTAGATTAAACAATATATTTCAGTGACATATTATTTGCCATGATACGTCCCTATGGCATTGAGGCTTAAAATTGCTGGAGAAAACACAGACAAAGCCGATAATTGAGCTTGTAGACGTTTACAAAGAATACCGAGTCGGCGCCATCTCCACACAAGCCTTGAAAAAAGTAAACTTCCAAATACGCCGGGGAGACCTCATCGCCATAATGGGACCTTCGGGTTCTGGAAAAACAACCCTCCTGAATATGATTGGGCTTTTGGATAGACCTACAAAGGGGAAAATTTTCTTCGACGGCGTTGACGTTTCACGACTTGACGACAAGGCTTTGGCGGATTTACGCAACAGAAAACTTGGCTTTGTCTTCCAAACATTTAACCTCGTCAACCGGTTGACAGTGTTCGAAAACATAGAGTTGCCTCTTATTCCAAGGGGTATATCGCGCAATTTGCGGGCAAAAATGGTTTTAGAGGCTTTAACAAAAGTGGGCGGCGAAGAAAGTTGGCTTCATAAAAAGCCAAACCAGCTTTCCGGCGGGCAACAACAACGGGTTGCCATAGCCAGAGCCATCGTTGGAAAACCCATTGTGCTTTTGGCGGACGAGCCGACCGGCAACCTTGACAGAGCCTCAGCAAAAACAGTGGTGGAAACATTCCTAAACCTCAACAAGGCCGGCCACACCGTGGTGGTTGTCACCCACGACCCGGAAGTGGCAAACTGCATGGATAAAATATATGTCATAAGAGACGGAGAAATTATAGGCGTGTTCCCGTCTAATAAGGCGGAATCCCTTATAAGCAAGGAGTAAAACACGCATGGAAGGTGGAAAAATGAAGAAGGGTTTAACCCTCATACTTGTCTTCGCGTTAATATTCCAGTACCAGCTTGTCTTCGTAAACTTGATTTATGGAGAACCCAACGAAGATTTCCACATAGTCTACGTTAATGCAAAGTCTTCCGCTGACACGGCTGAAGTATACCCGGGAAGTAAAAGAGTGAACTTGAAGATTGAGGCTGTTTATCAAAGCAGTACTTCAGCCGGAAATGTTGTCGGATGGCTTAACACTACAGCCGTTCCGGGCATAGGCTTCAGTTCTGGAAGCGGTTCATGTTCCCCCGCAAGGCTCCTAAATGGAAGTGTCGCAGAGAACGTGAGCCTCAACACCTATATAACCTTCGAATATTTGCTTGATGTTTCGAAAGATGTTAGTCCAGGCTTGTACAATTTAACGTTAAAAATATCTTATAGTAAGGATGGTGTCCCAAGTGAGGAGCTTAAAAACATCACGTTAACCGTTTGGGATTACCCATCCATTTCTTTGAGAGTTGTGGATGCATATTTTTCGCCGTCATCTTATCCGAGCTCGGTGGATACAAACCTTTACGTAATATTGGAGAACAGTGGCGATAGCACCATAACTTCAGCATACTTCAACCTTACAGACCTAGACGGGTTTATTGTTAAGAATCCACGGGCGAGCACCGGGCTTGTCAACAGGGGTGACCGTTTCACCTTAGCTTTTACAGGCATATCAATACCGCCAAACGCAAACATCACAACCTACAATGCAACCATTTATGCAGACTGTAGCGCCAGAACAGCTGACGGCGTGGTCTACAACAAAACCACAACTTTAACGGTTCCGGTGAAGGTTGAGGCTCCGCCTCCGGAACAGCCTATCATGTTGGCGGCTGTTAACACGCTTTACAATGGGGGTGCGGCTCCGCTTCTTCCCTCGGCAAGAGGCGTCGTCTTGCGGATCTACCTCATTAATAGGCTTCCAGAAGCCATAAACGCCATGAATGTAAGCGTCTCATTTCCAAGGGAGATAACGCTTAGGGCTGTTTCTGGAACATATATTAATGGCATGGCTTCCGGCGGAACATGTTTCGTTGACTTAACAGTTGACGTTGACCCTGAAGCGGACTGGAGCAGGCAGTATAACGGTACGCTGAAAATAACCTACTTCAAGATTGTTTCTGGAGCTTCTTTCCCAATGAGCCAAAATGTTTCTTTCCCGATAAACGTGGAAAGCCACCACAGCCACATATCAGAGATAACACTTGTCGAGGCTTATTGGGGTTATCCAGACCCCACACCGGTTTACTCTACTTCACGTTATGTGCCCTTAACGTTAAGACTAACTAACATTGGACGCTACCCAGTCTGGGGCGTTGTGGTTAACGCTTCTTCAACGGAGCTTAAACCAATAAAAGACTTTGAGGCTTGTGCCACAACGGTTGCAAGCGGCGGTTCTTGTACGGCTGTTCTCTACTTTGACATAAACACGACAGCGCCAACAGTTCCAGTTAACGTCCGCGCAGACTACTTGTTCACGGACTTTGGAACTCACATAAAAGTTAGCAGAGAGTTCACAGCCATCTTGCCCGTTGAGAGCTATCCCGCTTCAGAAAGTATCCTTTCCCTTGTGAGTGCTGGCTGGCAAAACAATTGGAATGTTTTTCCAAGCACAAGCAACACCACGTATCAAGTGACGTTGGCGAATCGGGCGCCCCACTCGTTGGCTGGGATAAACCTAAAACTTAAACTGCCAAACGGGATGACTTCTAAAGGGCAAAATGAAGCCACAGCATACATTGAAGGACCGGTCAGAAGCCTAGCCACGTTCACGGCTTCCTTTACAATATCAGTGGGCAGCATGCCGCCAGGAGGCTACAACGCAGACTTAACGGTGGACTGTATACTGCTTTCTGGCGGTCCCGGAGTTAGAC
>Ga0185307_1000924_pt1 | contig 17261 bp, 10 predicted proteins | sample LHCtaG_FD_128010 | JGI IMG/M metagenome (GOLD analysis project Ga0185307, IMG submission 128010) | Hot spring microbial communities from Little Hot Creek, USA to study Microbial Dark Matter (Phase II) - LHC4sed_matched (SPADES... | ecosystem: Environmental > Aquatic > Thermal springs > Hot... | reverse complement strand
AAAAATTTTTCTGATTTTATAATATCTTTTCCAAATTTGAAAGAATATTCACCTTTTATTGAAAGAACTTTTTATCTCTATGGTGTTCCTTATTATTTAAATTTGCAAAAGAACCTTTTAAGTTTCCCTGAAACAAAAATTATCTTTTCTCTTCTTGATTTATATATAAGAAAATTTTCATACAATTCCTTTATAGATTTTATAACTTCTCCATTAATTTTAAAAAAGGATAAATTTAGAATTTTTAAAGAAATAATATCAAAATATGCAAGAATTGCAAATTGCCTTATAGGAAGGGATTATTGGGAAAATATGGTTGAAATTATTAAAGAATTAAAAGAGGAAGGAGAATATGAAAAGGAAATTGATGAAAGGGAAATTGAAATTTTAAAAGAATGCTTAAAAGAAATATTTGGGGTTCTTAAAAATATTGATTTAAATAAAAAAAGAGAAATTAAGGATTGGATTGAATGGGTAAAATATGTACTTAATGAATTTGGTTATTTTGAGGATTTAAATGATATTAAAATTCATATTTTTAATAAAATTGAGGAGATTTTGGAATTTTCTGAATTTCTTGGTAAAGTAACAATTTATGAATTTAAAAACTTACTTTTAAAAATTTTTGAAGATGAAGAAATAGAAAAAAGTTTAAAAGAAAAAAATGGGGTTAAAATAATAGGTCTTTTTGAACTTTTAGGAATTGAAGATGAAACAATATTTTTTGGAGGAATGAACGATGGTGATTTTCCAAAAATTATAGAAACACATTTTTTAATTCCTGATAGAATAAAAAGAATTTTAAATATACCTGATAGAAAAGAAATAATAAGAAGGGATAAAATAAATTTTGAAAGGATAAAAAATAACTTTGACAAAATAATATTTACTTATCCCTGTGAAGATGATGAAAGGGTTTTGCTTCCTTCCCCTTTTATAGAAAATTTAAAAGAAGTAAAAGAGGGATTTGAAGAAACAAAAAAATTTTTTATAGGAGAACTTGAAAGACAAATTGAGGTGGGGGAGAGGATGGAATTCGATTTACTTGAAAACTTTGGTAATTTTCAATTGGATAAAAGGGAATTTAAAAAAAACATTGAAAAAATTTTCCAAAACAGAGAAATTTATGTAACTCAATTGGTTAATTACAAAAGATGCCCTTTTAAATTTTATCTTGAAAATATAATTGGGTGTACTGAAATAGAAGAACCAACTCCAACAATTAAGGGAGTAATTATAGGTAGAATAATACATAAATTTATGGAATTATTTATAAATAGTTTTAAAAAAATAAATTACGATTTCAATAAATTTGAAGAAATATATGAAATTGTTTTAAGACAGGTTATAAAGGATTTTAGAATACCTGATGCTTTTAAAATTTATCTTAAATATTATATAGAATATTTAGAGGAATTTATAAGAGAAAAGGAAGAGGAAAAGAAAGAAAAGGGTTTTTCACCTTTATATCTTGAAAAATCGTTAAGGTTAAATAAAAAGAATTTTATCATACATGGTAAAATTGATAGAATTGATTATTTATCAAAAGAAAAAATTTATGAAATTATAGATTATAAAACAGGAAGCAAAACTGATTTGGACGAATTTCAATTATATATTTATCTTATCTTAGCAAAAGAAACAGGATTAATTGAAAAAGATGCTAAGACAAAAGTTTTAATTTATAATTTTGAAAAAAATTCTGCTAACCCAAAATGGAAGGAAGAAATTGTAGTAAAGGAGATTGAAAAAATGCTTGATGAAATAGGAAATGGCAATTTTGAACCACAGCCTTATAAGGATAATGATTGTGGAAAATGCAATTTTAAAAATTTCTGCCCATTATGGATAAAAAAGACATAATTTTATCACCTGATTATTGGGTAATACTTTCTGCTCCTGCTGGTTCTGGAAAAACATATTTTCTTTCAAAAAGATTTTTGGAAATAATAAAAAAAGAAGGGATTAACCCCCTTAAAATACTTGCAATAACCTTTACTGAAAAAGCAGCAGGTGAAATGAAGATGAGAGTAATTCAAATGGCAAAAAAATATTATCCTGAAATTTATAAAAAATATGAAGAGGAATTTATGATGTTGAGAATCTCAACAATACATTCTTTTTGCAATACTTTTTTAAAAAGGTTTGCAAATGAGATAGGAATTCCTTTTGGCTTTGAGATTCTTGATGAATCATCAGCAGAAATTTATTTTGATGAGAAAATTGATGAATTCATAATTGAAAAAATATTTAAAAGAAAAGAGGAATATGAAGAGATTTTAAAAGTATTTGCATTTTATAAATGGGAAAGAGTTTTGGAATTTTTAAAAACATTATTAAGAAAAAGGCCTTTAATTGATAATATTTTTTATAAAATTATTGAAGAAGAAGAAATAAAAGAATTTATCCCTAAGGATTTTGAAGATTTTTCCAAATATGAAAATAAAGATATGAATGAAATTTTTAAAATTTCAAAAAAATTGGGAAAATCAGGTGAAAAATCAAATCTGGGATTTCATTCTTTCGTTTATTCCTTCTTTACTTTTTATATTTTCCATTTCTTTAAAGAAATCCTTGATTATTATTTTAAAATAAAATCTTATGAAGCAAAAGTTGATTTTGCTGATATTGAATTCTATGCTTATAGGATTTTAAATGAAGGAGAAGTTGATGAAATCTATAATGTTCTTGAAGCATTTGATGAAAAAACAAATCATATTTTAATTGATGAATTTCAGGATACAAACTTTTTACAATGGAGAATAATAAAAAAACTTATAGAGGAGTGGAGAAGTGGAATGGGAGCAAAATTTGAAAAAGGTGAAAAGGCAAGTTTATTTATAGTTGGCGATCCAATGCAATCAATATATATGTTCAGAAATGCAAATGTAAAAACTTTTGAAGGTGCAAAAAAAGATATTTTGATATGGCTTGGTGAAAAGGCAAAGGAGGAAATTTTAGAAGAAAATTACAGAAGTTTAAGGAGTATAATAGATTTTGTAAATAAAATATTTTCAAATGAAAAAAATTATCGTCCCTTTTTAAAGAAAAGAAAAAATGAGGAAATTGGTTTTGTGGAAATTATAATAAATGAGAAAAATGAAAAAGAAAGGGAAATAAGGGCAATTGCAAAGAGAATAAAAAATCTTATAGGAAAGGAAATTGTTTTTGAAAGGGAAACTGAAAAAAAGAAAAAATGCGAATATAAAGATATTGCTATTCTTTTAAGAAAAAGAACAAATCTTTCTCTTTATGAAAAAATATTCAGAGAAGAAAAGATCCCCTATTGTGTGATTGGGGGAATAGGTTTTTGGAAAGAACCGGAAATTGAATTACTTTCAAAATTTGTTGAATTCCTTTTTGAGCCAAATTACAATCTTGGTCTTTATTTAATTTTAAAAAGCCCTTTGTTTTCTTTAAAAGACAATGAAATATTCAAATTTTTAATTAAAGATAAAGATTTATGGAAGGGAATTGACAAAAATTTAAAGAAAGAGATTGAGGAATTGAAAAAAGAAATAAATAATAAGGGTTTAATATTTTCACTTATGGATTATTTAATAAAAAAGGAATTTTTTAAATATATTGGTAATGATATTCAAAAGGTAAAAAATGTTTTTAAGTTTTTTAAAATAATCTTTGAAATTGAAAGAAAAGGTGGGAACCTATCTGAAATTGTATCTTATATAAGAAAGAGAAGGAAAATTGAAAGTGAAGGAAAAGCAAACATATTTTCAGAAGAAATGAATGCTGTTAGAATACTTACAATTCATAAATCAAAAGGACTTGAATTTCCAATCGTAATAATTCCTGAATGTGATGAAATTAAAGCAGAAAGTAGGGATGTTTTTGCATTTTTAGAAGATGAAAGTGGATATAGATTTAAAATATATCCCAGAGAGAAAAAAGAGTTTGAGTTTTATAAAGAATTTTATAAAGAATTAGAGGAAGAAAATAAGAGGATTTTGTATGTGGCATTAACAAGGGCAAGGGATGGATTAATTATTTCGGGCCAATTTAATTTTAAAGATAAACCTTCATCCAATAAAAATGCCTTTCAATATCTTCTTTGTAATGCAGATATAAAAAAATTAGGAAATAATTATGAGACTTCTCAAAAATTTGAAAATTTGAAAATTTTAAAAGTAGAGGATATTGAAGAGAGTAAACCTGAAGAAGAAGAAAAAATTAAAAGAGAAAGGATTGATTTTGAAAGAAAAATATATTTACCTGAAAAAGTGCCTTATTTTTCCTTAAATAATTATTATTCAAGAATTTTTGGTGAAATAATACACAGAATTCTTGATGCTTTTTCAAAGGGAATTTTAAAGGAAGAAAATTTGGAAATCTTTATAAAAAATTTATTATTTGAAAAAGGATTAGAGAAAAAGATAAGAGAAGAATTTTTAAAGGAAATAAATTATCATATTGAAAAATTAAAGGAGAGTAAAATTTTTGAGAACATAGTTTTACCAAAAGAAAATTCCTTTTCAGAATTTGAATTCATTTATAAGGAAAATGGAGAGATTAAAAAGGGGAGAATAGACAGGTTAATAATAAAAGAAAATTGTGCAGAAATTTATGATTATAAAACAGAAGAAAAAATTTCTGAAGAAGAAATAAAGAGGTTAAAAATTTATAAAGAAGCAGTTAAAAATTATTTTGGAATTGAAAATGTAAAAATCTTTATAATTTTTACAAAAAAAGGAAAAATAAAGGAGGTTTTATGAAATTCTTATTTGCCTTTTTATTAACACAATGGGGACCTGATATAAGATTAACAAATGACCCAAATTCCTCAAGATTACCTATAAATAATCAAAGAGCAATTTTTGTAAGTGGTGATACATTACATATAGTGTGGGAAGAAAATAGAGATGGAAATTGGGAAATTTATTATAAGCGTTCCTTGGATGCAGGAAATACATGGAGTCAGGATACTCGTTTAACAAATGACCCTAATCTTTCAATGGAACCTTCAATTTCTGGCTTTGGTTCCAACATTCATTTAGTATGGCTTGATACAAGAGATGGAAACTGGGAAATCTATTATAAAAATTCATCTAATGGAGGTAATTCATGGTCAATTGATAAAAGATTAACAAATAATCCATCTTATTCCTATTCTCCCTGTATTTCCGTTTCTTCTTCAAATATTTATATTGTATGGGTTGATGAAAGGGATGGAAATGCAGAAATCTATTATAAAAAATCAAACGATGGTGGAAATACATGGGGAAATGATTTAAGATTAACAAATAATCCAAATACTTCTACAAATCCATCTATATGGAGTTATGGTTCAAATATTCATGTTGTATGGCAGGATAATAGAGATGGAAATTGGGAAATTTATTATAAAAGATCAAATGATGGAGGAAATACATGGAGTAGTGATTTAAGGTTAACTTCAAATCCCTATAATTCATTATATCCTTCTATTTATGGTTTTTCTTCAAATATTTATATTGTATGGGTTGATGATAGAGACGGAAATTATGAAATCTATTATAAAAAATCAAACGATGGTGGAAATACATGGGGAAATGATTTAAGATTAACAAATAATCCTCAGGAATCCTTTTATCCTTGTATATTTGTTTCTGGTTTAAATGTTCATGTTACATGGACTGATTCAAGAGATGGAAATAAGGAAATTTATTATAAAAATTCTATTGATGGAGGAAATACATGGGGACAAGATATTCGCTTAACAGATAATCCAAATACTTCTCAAAATTCATTTTTATTTGCATCAGGAACAAAAGTTCATATTATATGGACTGATGATAGAGATGGAAATTGGGAAATCTATTATAAGAAAAATCCAAGCGGAAATGAAATTGAAGAGAATGAATTTAAAAATAATGAAGATTTTGCATTTAGAAAAAATATTTTGTGGAAAAATTTAAATTTTGAAACCTTTCTCTATGATATAGAAGGAAGAATTTTTAAAAAAATTGAAAAGGAACAAATTTTAAAAAATTTGCCATCAAATATTTATTTTGTAAAATATAAAAGTAAAGTTTTTAAGTTAATTAAATTTTAACGCAAAACAATTATTTTCTTTAATTCCTTATCGTTAATTTTTATAAAATAAATTCCTCCCTTTAAATTTTTAAAGGGCATCATTTTTCCTTTAACAAATAATTCTTTTATTTTCCTTCCTGATGGATTATAAATTTCAATTTTTAAAGGTTCTTTTGTTTTCAAAATATATGAAGAATTTAAAATTGTTGGTATTTTTAAGGAAATTTTTTTATAACCTTTTTCAGAAATTGATAAAATTTTCCAGTGGATATCTTCATCAGGTCCTGATGGATGATATGGATCGCTTATCTCTGAACCTGCATAATAGGCAGTTAATGCATAATCAATTGTTTGTCTTAATCCTCTTATCCAATTCCTTCCATAAACTGAATCATTTCCACCATTTAATCCTTGACCAACTGCTGCAACAAATACAAATTTTAATGTTTCACCATCAGCAATATTAAAAGGACCAGAAGAAATTAAAAATCTATAATCATTAACATTTTGTGGTAAATAGTCAAATCTATTTGGAATACCTGCCATACGATTATAAAACTCTTTATCTGTTTGAGGGTCATTATACCAATCCCACACTCTATGAGCCCATACTCTTACTATTCTGCATGTATCACCATAAAAATCAATCCATATACTATCAGCAGGTGAAAGGGAAGCATATAAAAGTGCAGCGCCAACATATCCTGCACTCCATCCATTTTCTCCTGTATCATTTCCAGGAGTTGCTGGATTATCTCCATCCCACATATAACTTAAATTTCTTGGCAAAATTAATGTATCTCCATGAATTGTATGTTCAAGAGAATCGTCTCCATAAACAATATACTGGTCATAAATTCCATCAGGAGTATTTAAAAATGAGTCAGGTAATAATGTTATCGAGTCATAAGGATAACCAAGAGTATCCCATTCACCAGCAACATATCCATCAAAAAATGGAAGGTCATCTATATGTGGATCAGATTGAGCCATACCGGAAATATCACAATCATATAAAATCCCAAGAAATAAATCGTTTAAAGTATCTCCTACATTTGGAATATCACACTGATCTTTATTCCATATAACAAAAAATTCATAAGCAATAAAATCATTCCATGGCTCATAGGACCAAGTATAGGATTTGCATATAACAGTGATTCCAAGGTGCCTTCCTACTGCATTATGTGTATTTGTTAATGAATCGTGCCATGATATAATAATATCTTCCTCTGAAACTCCTGGACCTTGATATATTAATTTCCCATATCCCCATTCTCCCCCAGGATAATCATGTCTTGTAACATAATATGAATTATTTTCTTTAACTCCAATTGCAAAATAAGAATTCCATAAGTAATAATTGTTAAAGGAATTACTGCCAGGCCAGCTAAGTCCATAATGTTCGACACTGCCTTCGCCACCCAAACATCCGTAATTTGTGATACAGTTCCAGACCTCTGCCTTTTTCTGCGGAATAATTATTGCCTGCCCTATAATTATTAAAGTTATAAATTTAATCATAAAACACCTCCCCTTTAATTCTGAATTTTAATTATAACATAAAAAAAACTCTTGTCAACTATTTTTTAATAAATTTTGGGTTTATTAAAAAGAGAAGTTTTGGTAATAAAAATAGTGCTGAAATGGATGAAATTAGCATTGTGATAAATATTAAAATGCCAAACCTTTTTATAGGTAGAAAATTCCCAAATATTAAAACAAGAAAACCAAATGCAACTGAAAGTGCATTTACTATAACTGCTTTTCCTGTTTCTAAAAACATTTTTTCAAATGCTTTTTTATATTCTAAAAGTTTAATTTCTCTTTTAATTTTAGATAAAACATGAATTGTATAATCAATACCTATTCCAATAATAATTGGTGCTATTAAAACATTTGCAGTATCAAGGGGAATATTTGAAAATCCCAGTATTCCAAAATAAAAAATGGTTGTGAATAAAATTGGAATCATTGAAAGAATACCACCTATTATTGATTTCCATTCAATTGCTACAAAAATAAAAACTAAAATTATAACCATTAATAAACTTTGAATTTGACTTCTTAAGAGATTTTCATCAATTCTTGTATATATTAGAGGGACTCCTGAATGAGAAATTTTTATTTCTAAAATTTTACCACAATTTAAATTATCATTATAAGGAACTATGATTTTTTTTCCTGTAAATTCATAGAGATAGTTTTTCAATTTTTCTTTATCCTCAAAATTCTTAACGAATTCTTCAACAAATCCCTTTCTTTTTGCCTCATAAATTATCTCCTTTATTTCTTCCTTTAAAAATTCAACATCTTCTTCATTTGAATTTTTAAAATATTTATGAAGAACATCATCAATTTTTGAAGAGTTAATAAGTTCATTTATAATTAATTTTTTCTTTTTCTCATCTTTTATTTTAAAAATTGCTTCTTCACTTCCAAAATATTTATCAAGTTCTTTAAAGGCAATTTCTTTTTTCTTATTCTCATACAAATTCTCTTTAAAAAAGGATAGAAGAACATTCTTTATTTTTGGAATATCATTTGAATTTATTGAATTTTTTATAATTTTTACATAAAAATCAACATAATCATTAATAATTTTCTCTTTAAATTCATTCGGTAAAGAATCAATATCAATAATTAAATACTTTTTATTTATTTTCTTTAATATTTCTTCAATTTTTGAAGAAATTTCCCTATCTATTTTTGTTTCACCAATTCCTGATACCATTTGGATCAATGCTTTTTTATAATCTTTTGAAACCATAATTTCAACTTCGGGTTTTCCATCAATTAAAAAATAAAGATTTTCAACTTTTTCCTTTGAATCCGGTATTGAACTAAAACCTGTTAAAAGTTCATTCATCTCACAAATAAAATCAGAAATTGATTGAGGATGTTTTAAATATGGAAATTTCTCAATTTCATCTTCAACATATTTTATTACTTTTAAAACACATGGATTTTTAAAATCTTCTATTTCAAAAAGTATATAAGAGGGCATACTACCACCAAATTCCTTCATAACAAGTTCTGTTACTATTCTTATAGGGTCATTTTTTGGAAAATAAGAAATCATATTTACTTCCCTTTTTATTTTAAAAATGAATATTAAACTAATCAAAAAAATTAATGAACTAATTGAAATTGTTAAAAATTTATCCTTTATTGCAATATAAGAAATTCTTTTCATAAATGGAATTGGTGGAAAATCAATTTCTTCTTTTATTTTTTTGATTTTAATAAAAGAAAGTAGAATTGGAAGGAAAGTAAGTGTAAAAAATAGGGAAAATAAAATGCCAATTGAGGTAAAAATTCCAAATTTTCTTATAACATCCAATTGTGTGAATATGAGGGATAAAAAACCTGCAAATGTTGTAATTCCCGCCATAAATATTGGTATCCATACTTCATTAACTCCTTCTTTAACATTTTTTTCATATTTAAGAGAACTATTTAAAAGATGTATTCCATAAGCACTACCTACAACGAGAATTACAACAGGAAGAATATTTGAGATTATTGATAAGGGAATATTCAAAAAACCCATAATTCCAAGTATCCATAAAATAGAAAGTAATGGGGGAATAAATATAAGAAAAACTGCCCTTAAATCACCAAAACTTAAAAATAAAATTAAAAAAAGAATTAAAAAGGCAAAAGGAATTAATTTTAAAATTTCTTTTCTTATTGTTTCACTTACAGAAATTATTGTAAATGGAAAGCCACTGTAATAAACTTTAAAATCTCCTTTTTTAATTTCGGTTATTTTTTTAATTTCTCTTGCAACCTTTTCTCTATCTTCCTTTTGTGAAAATCTTATAATAATTGATGCATATTTTCCATTTTCTGAAACTATTACACCTTTAAATCTTTTTTTTGACATTATATAACTTCTTAAACTATCAAATTCTCTTTTATTTTTTGGAATATAGTTTGAAGGGAGTAGTTTTGTTATTTCTATTCCCTCTTCAGTTTTTCTTATATCCATCATATCAGTCAAACTCAAACAGCTTGAAACACCATTTATTTTTTTATATGTCTCTGTAAGTTCATTAATTTTTCTAAAGGTCTTTTCATTAAATATGTCAGGTTTTCCTTCTAAAATAACCATTCCTATCATATTTCCATTAAATTCTTCACCTATTTTATCAAATAGTTTTACATAAGGGTCTGATTGAGGAAGTGCTTTAAATATATCCCCTTGAATTTTTAATTTAAAAATTCCAAAGGATAGGAAAAAAGAAACTAAAAGAATGAAAGAAATATAAAAAATTTTTATTTTAAATAAAAAATCCAAAAATTTTTTCATCATTTAAGTTTTTTCAATATCTCATTTATTGAATTTTTTATATCCTTTAAATCCTTCTTCACTTCTTCAAAACCTTTTATCATTTCTTCTGAAATTCCCATTTCAAAAAGGAGTTTTCTAATGTTTTCCTTTAAATGTTTTTCAAGCTCTTCTTTTGTTGTAATTCCAATTTTATTTAACACATCATCAAGAATACTTCTTATTTTTTCTTCAAGCATTTTTTCCCTTTCCCTTGCTGCCTCTATCAGTAAATTTTTTAATTCCTCTCCTTCCTTTTCACTTATTTTCTTTTTATCTATAAGATTTCTAACAATCTCCTTTGCCTTTTTTTCAGTTAAAGAAATTGCCTCTATTGAAGCAAGTAGAGAATTTTTTATAAATTCAATAACTGTTGATTTACCGGATTTTATAAGTTCTTTTAATATATAAGGAGCAGATGAAAATTCTTTTCTATCCTTAACAATCTCCATCAAAATTTGAACAAGTGTTAAATCTGTAATATCATCTCCAGTTTCATTGTCAATTACTTGAAAATCAATTCCTTCTTTTATATAGTTTGCAAGTTCTGAAAGAACAATCATTTTTGATGCTTCTGTATCATAAAGTTTCCTATTTGAATATTTTTTAATTATTCTCTTCATTTTAAAAACTCACTTTTAAATTTAAATAAAATTGGTCTAAATCTTTAAAAGAATTGAATAGAGTTTTGCCTTTCCCACTAATATTTATTAAACCAATTTTCATTTCCAAATTATCATGAATTTTATATAAAAATTCAGGAATTATGGAATAACCATAATTATTCTTTAATTTTTTAAAGTTTAAAACCTCACCAATTCCTGACAAGCCAAATTTAATTTTCTCCCTTAAAAATTTTTTTTCAATCCTTAAAACATAATAATCGTGAAGGGTATTTGGAATTGAAGGAGAATATCTTTCAAATAAAAAACCATGATTGAATTGAAAATTTATATATGGTCCATTTTTAAAATTGTAATCAAAGCCAATTATATATTTAAGATATGGAGAGGATAAGAGGGTATCAGGTGTGGAAGGAAATAAAGAAAATATAACGGTGTCCCTTGGTATAAAATAGCCAAATTCTCCCCAAATTCCAATCCCCTTTAATTCACCTGAAAAATCAAAACCTGCCATATGCATTTTTGGAAAGAAATATTCAATTTTTTTAATTGTATCATTTTCTATTATCAAATTTTTAAAAATTGGTAAATTATCAAAACCATAAAAATAGGAAAGAGAAAAATCAAATTTTAAAATTTTACTATTTATCTTAAAGGCATACATTGAATTTTTAAAATTTTTATTTTCAGGATAAATTATTGTATCTTTTACATTTTTTAAAAGAGGAGAATAAAAATTTAAGATTTCAAAAAAATTGAAATTCTCAGGGAAAAGCGGTGGAGAAAAATTTGGAAGAAATGTAACTTCAAAATTTGTTTCTTTTGGTAAATAGACATCAAAAAGAAAAGAAAAAGATGAATATTTTTTACCAAAATCAAAGGGATTTTGAAAATCAAAGGGATTTAAAACATCAGTTATATTTAACTTATCTGCTTTTCCCCACGCAATTCTTTGCTTTCCAACTTTAAGATCAAGATTTTTAAATAGAAAATCATAAATGCTCAAATAATACTCCCATAAGTGAGTCCTCAATTTAAAAGATGGAAGTGAAAGTTTTTCTAAATTTGTCCCTTTTTCTTCAAAAGCTCTTAAAACAAAAGAGGAATAAAATTCGTATTTTTCGCTTCCATTTTTAATATTCAATTGAAGTTCATGAAAATTATAGGGAACAAGTTTTACGCTATCCTTTATAAAATAAAAATTGTTTATATTTCCTTCACCATTTATTTCAAAAGAATAGAGGAATCCTGTTAAAATAAAAAGTGAAAAAATTTTTTTCATAATTTCCTCCTATTCAGCCCTTTTTAAATTTCTTTGAGTAAATATTTCATCCGAAAGCCCTGTATCTAAATCTTCTTTTAAAGTTATCATAATTGTTTTATGTTTATCTTTAACATTTTCCATTTCAATTTCACCAATTACCCAATAATCTTTTATTTTATTAAATTTTTTATTTCTCATTATTTTGAAAAGATTTTTTCCTTTATCAAAAAATTTAACAGAATCAGGAAGGAAAATTTCTTTATTTACAAACATTATAAGTTTTGAATATTCTACATCAGATTCAGGTTTTGGAAAAAGTTCAAGAATGTACTCTTTTTCATTTTCATTTTTTATTTCAGCATTATAATTCTTTGTAAATTCACTTTTTGCAAGGTCATTATACGAAAAATCTGTTCCCATAAAGGATTCATTCTTCAAGGATGAAGCAATTCTCCTTATTTTTTTAAAAGCAGGAAGATAAAGATATAATTCTTCATCAGAAAGAACAAGGAACCCAACGCCTTTTACTTCAGCAGGATTTTTAAACACAAACAACTTTTTATATTTTCCCTTCATCCATATTTTCATTTCCCTTTCTTTTTTAGAACCATCCGATTCCAAAAGTAGCATTTTTATTTCAGAAACTCTGTCACTTGGAGCATTATATGTATCTTCAACCCTTTTTAAAATTTCATTCCCCGTGAACATTATAAAAAGAAATAAAAAATTTATCATAAAAAAACCTCCTTTTTATTAAAAAAGAGGGCATGGGGAAAAGTAAGAAAACCTTAACTTTTTACACCCATGCCCCTCTTTCCCCGGGAGAAAGGAAAAATTACGCATTAAATTTACGCAATGCATAATTTAAATAATACTTGAAATTTTAAAATTTGTCAAGTCCTTGTAATTTATTTTATTTTTCCTTTATAATATATTTGTTAAATTTAAGGAGGTAAAATGAAAAAAGTATTTGCAATAATAGTGGTGATAGGTATAATAGGAAGTGCAAATGCAAAATCTCTAAAAGGGTCACTCGGAATGGGAATAGGATGGATAGCTCCTCGTTATGAAGAAATTACAAATTCTTTTGGTCCTGATTTTATAATCACAAAATTTGGAATTTCAGAAAAACTTGTATTTGAACCATTAATTGGATTTGATTTTGTTTCAATTTCAAATGGAACATCAGAAACAGGAAGTTTAATTCAATTAAGAGGGATAATGGGCTTCCTTTTTAGAGAACATAAAAAAACAAATGTTTATTTAAAAGGAGGAATTGGATTTATGGTTGAATCTCCTTTATATGATGAACCCTATTCTTCTGCTTTTGGAATAGAAATACCTTTTGGATTTGGTCTTGAACATTTTATTTCTGATTATTTTTCAATAAACTTTGATGCATTTTCAGGGTTTTCATTTTTAAGTGCAAATGAACCTGATGTAACTGTAACTTCTTTCTCACTTGGTAATCATCACTTTCTTTTATCCTTAATGTGGTATTATTAAAAAATAAAGGAGGGGGAAGTTAATCAATTTTTAAGAAAAATTTTTTAATATTTTTTCTTCCTTTTCTTTCAAAATCAAATTTATTTGCAATTTTTTGGACAATCAAAAGTCCAAGCCCTCTTCCCTTTTTTGTAACATCCTTTTCAAAATCAATTGGTTCTTTCCCCTTTTTATATATAAAAGGTTTTCCTTGGTCCTCAAATGTTAAAATTATATTTTTTTCATCCTTTTCTATTTTTATTTTAATAGGACCTTTTTTAATTCCATAAGAATGCTCAACGATATTTGAAAGTATTTCATCAACTATAACTACTATATTATAAATTTTGTCTTCCGGGATTCTATAATTTAATAAACATTCTTTTACAATTTCCCTTATTTCATTAAATTTTGTAAAGGGTGAAATAGTACAAAATTCAAAAATTTTCTTTTTCATTTTAATGGAATATATTTGCTGATATAAAAATTGTCAAATGGGTTGTATCAAAATAAAAATTAGGGGTTAAATAAAATTTCTGTGCAAAAATATTATTTATTCTAAATGTAGTAAAAAGGACATCTGAAAAATTTATTTTTAATTCAAAAGAAGACATATTTGATTTTTCTGTAAAAAATGAAGAATATTCAAATAAAATTTTTACATCTTCCTTAATTTTTCTTTCTAATCCAAAAGATGTTTTAAAATTTAAACAGGGATAAAAATCAGGAATTTGAGCATAAATTGTAGAAAATTTTAAAAATAAATTATTAAAAACTAAAAAATCTTTAAATTCTTTAAAAATATTTCCCTGGAAAAAGTTAGATGAAAAATTTAGTGATTCATATTTTCCATTTTTAAAAATATAGATATTTTTTAAATTTCCGTATTCATAAGAAAAAATAAAATCTTTAAGATTTTTGTTAAAAAAATAAATTCCAAATACATTTTTTCTTGTTCTATTTAATTTAGAAGCAGAGTAGAGGGGGAAAATAGAAGATTCAAATAATGGATTTGGAAAATAAACACCTTGTAAATAAAAAGGTAAAAAAACAAAGTTTTTAAAAAGTAAATTTAAACCAGTTTCAAAAGAAAATTCATTATGAAATTTTTTATCATTTTCATAATTAAAATTAGCATAAATTAAATTCTTAAAATTTGAATTTACTACAAAACCAATTCTATTTTTTCCTTTTGCTTCAAAATATCTCAATATTTTATCTTTTAAAATTATATTGAAAAGAAGTGATTTATAATTCATAATTAAAGTAATTTCTGATTTTAATTGAGAAATAGAAGTATGATTTAGAAAATTTCCAAGATATTGATAATCAATTGAAAATTTAAAATTCTTAAAGTAATATTTTATATTATAAATTTCATATTTTTCTTTTTGATGGAAATTATAATAATTTGGGAAATCAAAATCTGAATGATAGTAAATAAAATCAAAATTATTTTTTCTTTGAATTTGAAAGAAATAATGGTGTTGAGAAATTTTTTGATAAACAGGTTCTGATGTATAAATGTCATAAAAGATTCTTGCATTCATAAATTTTTTAAAAATTGGTCTTTGAAATAAAAAACCATTTAAACTGGTTTTATATTTATCTCTTTCAGTATATAAAGAAAGAATTATTTGGGAATCAGGATAAGTTATTTTGTTACCTTTAAAAAGAGAAGCAATTTTATGGGCGTTATTAAATAAAAGTTCAAATTCATTTTTAAAAGGAATTAAAAAGGGTATGCCATCTCTAAGATAATCTTTTCTTAAAGAAAAATCTAAGGAAAAATAGTTATAAAAATCTTCAGGACCTGCAACAAATTCTTTTTCAAAACAAAAATTTAAAAAAAATAAAAAAAGCCAATTCATAGAAAGAGAGGATAATAAAATAATGATTTTCAATATAATTTTTCAAGTTGAAAATTGCATTTCTTTCAAGTTAACATAAGATAAATTATCGGAAGTTAAATGTATAGAAAAAAATGAAATTTTCAAATCATCTTTTATCTTTCTTTTCAAATAAAATTAAGCCAAAAAGGGAAAGGATAAAAACCAAATAGCCAAACAAACTAAATGAAAGACCAATTTTATGTCCTTTTGATGTAAATTTCATTTTTACAATGTGATTTCCAGAAGGTAAAACAAATCCTGTTAAAGTATGATTTACAGGGAAGTTTTTTACATCTTTTCCATCTATTTTTATTTTCCATTTTGGATGCCAATTTAAAGATATTACTCCTATTGCATCCTTTGAAAGTGAATATTTAAAAACAAATTCATCCGGTTCATATTTCAAAATTTCATATGAGAAAATCAATGTGTCATTTTGTTCTGGTAAATTCAATCCCTTTATTTTATCTTCTTCAATATAAACATATTCAAGATTTTTATCCATAAATAAATTATTTAAAATCTCTTCCTTTTTCAAAATCTTCCATTTCCCATAAACATATACTCTACCCTTATCCTCTTTATTTTTATAAATTACATAATTTGTTCCAGAGAAAACTTTCTCATAATTTTTATAAAATTCTTTCCAGAAAATAATTTGTTTTTTTATTGCTTCTGGATAATTTTCAATATTTTCTGGCAATGGTATATCAATTATATATTTCACATTTAAAAGATTTAAAAGATGAGGATAATTTATAAGATTTATTGGAATAAACATTACTGAATTTTCTGCTCCTATAAAATCCTGATATCTTTGCAATGGATTTGCGGTATAACCAGCAATACTTTCAATCCCATAAAGCATTAATATTCCTTCATCAGACCTTTTATATCTTAAAGGAAATACCCTATAAATATCTTTATCCTTTTCTAAAAATTTTATAACTTCATCCTTTTCAAAATATATTTCAGGTGGGAGAATGCTTTTAACAAAGTCCCTTTCAATTCTCCATAAATCAAAGATTAAAAAAGGAAGGAATGATAAAAGAAAAACTTCTTTAAACTTTTTGGTATTTAAAAGATAAATTATTCCTGAAAAGATTATAAATATTAAAAAAGAAATCCATACATCCTTAACAAAAAGTGGGTAATTGTCATAAACTGCCTTTTCCTTTTGACCTTTTGCAAAATTTGTAAATAAACTTATAAAATTTTGTTCAAAAATCTGAAAAATTAAAGCGAGTAAAAATAAAACTCCACAAGAAATAATTATAAAAAATCTTAAATCCTTTTCTTTAAATTCTTTTATTTTATCAATAAAAATTGCAGAAGAAAATGTTAAAATAAAATTAATTTGATAAAAGATTAAAGAGGGTGCTCTAAATTTTTTAACTCCTGGAAGAAAATTGTAAAATATGTGAAATAAAGGTGTATAACCACCAAAAACATAGATAACAACAATTATAAACCATATTATAAGAAACTTTATTTTTTTATCTTTGAAAAAATATATAAATGAAGAAATCCCTAAAATAAAGGGAACAATTCCCATATATTCAAGATGTAATCTAAAAGGAGAAGGCCCCCAGTAACTCTCAAGATAACCTGAAAAATGTGGATATAAAAGATTT
>Ga0185307_1000923_pt1 | contig 17269 bp, 20 predicted proteins | sample LHCtaG_FD_128010 | JGI IMG/M metagenome (GOLD analysis project Ga0185307, IMG submission 128010) | Hot spring microbial communities from Little Hot Creek, USA to study Microbial Dark Matter (Phase II) - LHC4sed_matched (SPADES... | ecosystem: Environmental > Aquatic > Thermal springs > Hot... | reverse complement strand
CATGATAAGCGTCTTGAAAAGTTGAAGTATCCGGTGATGTAGGTCCAGATGAGATGACGTCTAAGCTATCGCCCACTACATCGGATATTATTAAACTTAAAACTCTAGCTGGATACGCGTATTTGGCCAGCAATCCGCCTTTGAAAGCCGATATATGTTTTCTAACGGCGTTAAATTCGTTTATATTGGCTCCGCTTTTAAGAAGAAGCTGCGTGACCTGCTGTTTTTCCTCGAGTGATATACCATCTGCGGGCAGTGGTGTCATAGCAGACCCACCACCTGAAATAAGACATATCACCAGGTCGTATTCGGAAGCCTCTGAAACTATTCTTACGATTTCCTCCGCACCCCTCTGCCCATTAATATCGGGTATTGGATGCCCGGCCTCTATAAATTCAACCTTACCGGTCAGGGATTTAAATCTCACACCTTTGAGCACATTTATGAAGCCTCTAGTAATTTTATCGCCTATTAGCTGTTCAACCGCTAAAGCCATAAGGTGGCTGGCTTTACCGAAGCCAACTAAATAAATGCGTTTAAAATCATCAAGGTTCAGCTTTAAATCGCCTACGCTGAGCATTGAGCCGTTCCTCTTAACGCTTGACTTTACCATATCTACCGGATTCAACTTCTCCATAACTTCATCGAGGATGTTTAAGCAGACGGCTCTAGCCCTTCTATCTCCATCTGTCAAACCGTTGGAGATCAAGCTTTCAAGGTTTTGTATGATTTTCATCAGACGATTAACACCCCATCAAAATCTAGTCGACTGTAGAGTTTAAGTATTGTCTTAGAAACTAAACACTTAAATCGACGATTTTCTTCTAAATCTTGGAAATGAAGCCTAGAACCGGATTAGCTATACTCTCAGGTATTGCTACATGTGCAATTCTAGATCTAACGATTCTACTGACGGCTGGTTATTCGGACATAGTCCTAGTCTCTCCGTTTTTAGGAGGCTTAGTCGCTGGAAGCTTCTTCTTAGAGCCTATGAAAGATGGGGGTAAAATGGGGGCTTTAACGGCGGTCATAGACACTCTACTGATAAGGCAACTTATACAAACGGTTTTAATAGGGATGGGGTTGCTAACGATACCTCCGGAGATCTCAGAGATAGAGTCATTGGGTTTACCGATGCTTCTATTATTATCGATCATAAGTTTTCTAATACAACTAGGCATAGGATTTGGAGGGGGAGTGGTCGGCTCCTACATCAAAAGACGTATGACACCTCCACCGCAACCACCGCCTCTAAACGTCTGCCCATATTGTAAAGCTAAGATTCCTCCAGGAGCCATCTACTGCCCATACTGCGGAGCAAACCTAAAAGAGGCCAAACTTCCCAGATTTTAACGCTTCGAGGGTAAGGGTTGAAGAGCGCAGTTCTCCTTTCAGGTGGTAAGGACAGTCTGTATGCTTTATGGATTTCCGCAAACCAGGGTTTTGAAATAGCTTGCCTTGTAACGCTCATTCCTGAGAGCTTCGAATCTTGGGTTTTTCACTACCCAGCTGTCGAGCTAGTGAGGCTTCAAGCTGAAGCTATGGGTAAGCCATTTCTTGTGAAGAGGACCGGAGACTCCGTAAATAGAAGTTTGAGAGACCTCTACTACGTGCTTAAGGAAGCTGTTGAAAAGTTGCAGGTGGATTCCGTTATTTCAGGAGTTCATGCAAGCGTCTACCAGAAGAACCTGATAGATTCCATATGCGAAGAGCTTAGCCTTAAAAGCTTTACACCGCTGTGGGGTAAGAGGGCTGACTGGATTTTGAAAGAGATGCTAGAGCTTGGATTTTTAATAATGATCGTAGCCGTAGCTGCCGAGGGATTAACGGAGAAATGGTTGGGCAGAATCCTAGACGTTGATTCCATAGTAGAGTTTACTCAGCTCGCCTCTAAGTACCATTTTAGCCTTCTAGGAGAGGGGGGTGAATATGAAACGCTTGTTTTAGATGCGGCATTCTTCAGTAAACGTTTACGGATCAAAAAGGCTAAACCTGTATGGATGGGAGACTCCGGCTATCTGAAAGTAGATGAGGCTTATTTAGAAGATAAGGACAGTTTTTACAGACTCTAATAGCTCGTTGATTACGCAATTTTCATTTTTCATGTTGAATACTATTGGAAGACTTGATGTCAAGCTCTCTCAAAGCGTCTTCAACCAAATTGTAGATCTTCTCTTCATCCAGAGTTTGAAAGACCCCATTAAGCATTAGAAGCTTACCTTGGACGAGTAAGGAATCTACGTTTAAACCTTTAGCAGCATATATGAGGTTTGATATTAAATTCTCCGGGCTGTAAATCGGCTGAAGACTAGGGCTTCTAATATCTACTAATATTAAATCCGCTTCAAAACCCTTTTCAATACGGCCGATGACATTTCCAAGGCCTAGGCTTTCACTAGCATTAACCGTAGCCATGTCTAGAACCTGCTGAACGCTTACAACGCTCGGATCCCAACGGGTATGCTTTTGAAGTAAAGCTGTAAACTTCATTGTTTCAAACATGTCCAGTGCATTATTGCTTGCAGGTCCATCTGTGCCTAGGCTTACAAACACACCAGCTTCTATGAGCTCTGGGATTGGAGATACTCCTCCCACTCCAAGCTTCATGTTTGAAATCGGGCAATGGGAAACCTTAACCCTTCTAAGCGCTAAAACTTCAATATCCCTCCTCGTCAGCCAAACGCAGTGTGCAGCTAAAACATTTCCATCTAGGAAGCCAACCTTATCTAGATACTCGACAACGCTACATCCATACTTTCTCTGAAACATCATTTGCTCTCTTCTAGTTTCAGCTAGATGTATGTGAATGAGCATGTTGAATTTCTTAGCTATCGTTTGACTTTCCATGAGAAGTTCATCGGAGCATGTATAAGGAGCATGCGGAGCTACTATAGGTTTGATCTTAGGGTCGTTCAACTCTCGTATGGTTTCAACTGTCTTATACGTTTCCGTTAGAAAGTTTCTCTTCAAGTCTTCATCTGAAGCTCTATCATCTGACACTGTATCTATCAAGCCTTGACCTATAAAACCTCTTAAACCAGCCTCTTTAACAGCTTTAGCGACCATTCCAGCATGATAATACATGTCGACTAGACAAGCCGTACCAGTCCTTATCATTTCAAGACATCCAAGTAGAGCCCCCACGTAGCAAAGCTGCCCGGTAAGTTTACGCTCTAAAGGCCACACCTTCTCTTTAAGCCATCTATCCAACGGTAAATCCTCGGCATAACCTCTAAGTAAGCTCATTGAAAGATGCGTATGCGTATTTATGAGGGCTGGCATTAAAGCCTTACCTTCACCATTTACAACCACATCTCCCCCACTCAGATCACGGCTTACATCAACGATCAACCCGTCTTTTACTAGGACTGACGTCTTCCTCAACACTCTCCTATGTTTATCTTGGGTAATTATCCAATCGCAATCTTTAATTAGAATCTCCAATCGGATCCAGAGTTCTATAGACGTAGAAAATTTATTTAAATTAAGCTGAAGTTTTTCCTAGAAAACTGAAAGCTATGTTTATTAGAATTCTACGGCTACATATATCCGATGACTTTAAACCCGCAAACTCTTGAAGAATATGTAAGAGAAGCCGCTGAGATAGCCAATTCTAAAGGGTTTCACGTGACATGGGATAACGTGCCAACATATCTAATGCTTATAGTAACCGAGCTTTCTGAAGCTATGGAGGCTTGGAGAGACGACGATTCTGAAGCCTTTAAAGAGGAATTGGCGGATACGCTTATCAGAATCTTCCACATGTGTGGAGACCTTAAAATAGACATATCAAACGCGGTCAAAGTGAAAATGTCAGTAAATAAAACCAGGCCATATAAACATGGTAGAAAGAGGCTGTAGTTTAGCCGTGAGTGGTTGGCGAGACCGTATCGAGCACGTTATCCAGGATTTTTAAAGCCTCTAGTATTTGCCCTTCATCTATGACTAGAGGTGGTAGAAACCTCAGGATATTTCTGCCAGAGTATAAAGTTATAAGACCGCTCTCAAGACTTTTAACGATGACGTCTTTTACATCGAATTTTAGCTCCGCCGCCCTCATCAAGCCTAAGCCTCTAACCTCTCTTACAGATGAGTGGCTTTGCTTAAGTTTCTCCAACTCACGTTTAAATGTCTCCCCCAGCCTCCCCGCCTTCTCAGGCAGTTTTTCACCGACTATTACGTCTATTACGGCTGAGGCTGCCGCACACGCGAGGGGGTTTCCACCGAACGTACTCGTATGCTCTCCAAGTTTAAGACTCCCGCCTACATCTTCTCTCGCTAAGACTGCTCCCATGGGGACTCCCCCTGCTAAACCTTTAGCGACGCACATTATATCTGGCTTTACATTCCAATGTTGACAAGCCCACATAGCTCCAGTCCGTCCGAGACCAGTCTGAATCTCATCGATTATAAGTAGACTCCCTCTTCTATCGCATACATCCCTCAAGCCTTTTAGATAGCCATCTGGCGGAACCCTCACACCGCTTTCACCTTGAATCGGCTCCACTATGAATGCGGCGGTGTTTTCATCAACCACCTCTTCAGCTTTCTCAAGGTTTCCATATGGCACGAATTCTACATCCTTGATCAGAAAATCTTTGAAAGGTTCTCTATACTTGGGATTCCACGTCAATGATAAAGCCCCTAAAGTTTTACCGTGGAAGCCTCCCATTGTTGAAACCAGTTTAGATCTACCAGTATACTTTTTAGCCATTTTAATAGCTGCTTCAATAGCTTCAGCTCCGCTATTGCATAGGTAAACCTTGTTTAAGCCCCTTGGAGCTATGGCAACAAGCTTCTCTAAGAGGGATGCTCTAACGTCGTTGTATAAACTTGGGTGACATATCGTAAGTCTATTAAGCTGTGCTTTAAGCGCCTCAACAACTTTAGGGTGGGAATAGCCCACTATGGCAACGCCGTATCCACCCATCAAGTCTATGTAGCGCTTCCCCTCAGCATCCCACAGTATTGCACCACTACCACCTACAATAGCTACCGGGTATCTGAAGTAAACGTTAACCATGTATTTTTCTTCAAGCTGGATGATCGTTTGTGTATCCAATATTGCTCCTCCTAAACTGGATGGACCCCCGGATACATCAATCCCGTTTTTTCATCCAATCCATAGATGATGTTTAGGCTCTGAACAGCATTGCCGACGGCACCCTTAACGAGGTTATCTATGGCGGATAAAGCAACTACCCTATTCGTATACGGGTCTAATTCAAATCCAACATCGCAGAAGTTTGAGCCCACTATGGGTTTTGGATCCGGATACCTGAATATCCCTTTTACATCCCTAACCAGTCTTACGAAAGGCTCATTACCATAGAACTGTCTATAAATCTTCCAAAGATCTCGGATAGTTATAGTTTTCTCAGTAAAGCAGTGGCATACCACCAGTATCCCCCGCACTATATTGACGGAGCTTGCTGAGAATGCAACTTTAACACTTCCACCAGCTAACATGCTGAGCTCCTGCTCTATTTCACTCGTATGTCTATGCCCAACTGGTTTATAGGGTCTTATAACGCCATAGCGTTCAGCGTGTATACTTGCAAGAGAAGGCGTAGCACCCGCGCCTGAAGAGCCTATCATGGCATCTACCACTACGACGTTTTGCTTAACAAAGCTTGCTTTAGCCAAAGGCGCCATAGCTAGTATGGCAGCAGTTGACATGCAACCTGGACATGCGACTAAATCGGCTTTCCGGATCTCTTCTCTATGAAGCTCCGGTAAACCGTAGACGGCTTTCTCCAGAAGATCTGGCCTTGGATGCCTCCAGCCATACCACCGCTCATAATCTTTAGGATTCTTAAGCCTAAAATCTGGACTTAAGTCGATTACTTTAACTCCAGCTTCCAGGAATTCTGGCGTTGTTTTTGCTGAGACACCTGCTGGCGTACATAAGAATACAACGTCGCTTTCTTCAGCTACCTTTGACGTACTGGGGTCTGTAAATTGAATATCGAGTATTCCTCTGAGGTTTGGATGAACTCTGTGAACGTACTCTCCTACATACCTCCTAGAGGTAACGATTTTGATTTCTACGTTCGGATGAGTTGCAAGTATTCTTAAGAGTTCTCCCCCAGTAAACCCCGATCCTCCTACGATGCTTACCTTCAAAGGCAACCCCTCCAGAATGGGGTAATATTTAACATTTAACCTTTACTCCGTCGCCGATGGACTTTCCTTCTCTCAAATTAGAGAAAGCTTCTTTAGTCTAAATAGTCATGTTTAAACACTTGTATCTACTACTGTTTTAGGAGGGATTGTCTTGAGTGAAGATAGCGAGTTAAACCTACTGATGAAGAAAAAGTATTTAGAAATTCAGCGAAAGCTTATGGCTAAAGCTTTAAAAGACTCCTCGGAGGAGGATAGAGCCCCAGACTATGAAAGCATCGTTAGAAACGCCTTAGACATTTCAGGTTTAAGGGTTCTATCAGCTCTTAAAAGCCAGTATCCATATGAAGCCCACGCGATAATTAATGCCCTTGGTAAGGCGATAGCAGACCGTAAAATACCCGCTGAAATAAGTGGTGGCGAGTTTTATCAGCTTCTACTAAGCCTCGGCATCAGAGTTAGACTTGACACGAAGATCTATGTTGAGAGAAAGGGTAGAGTTAAAGAATTTTCAGAATATCTAAGGGATAAAATTAAAGATTCTCAGTAAAATTTATATTTTAGTTGAGTTTCCTTAAGTTAATGCTTGGATTTGATTGAAGAGTTTGAATGAGGGGGGAGGCTTGAATAAGGTCGTACTCGCGTACTCTGGAGGCTTAGATACATCTGTGTCGATAATATGGCTTCAGGAAAAGTATGACGTAGAGGTCTATACCGTCACCGTTGACGTGGGTCAAGGTGGCGACTTTAAATTCATAGAGGATATGGCTTACAAGCTCGGCGTTGTAAAGCACTTCTTCATAGATGCCAAGAGGGATTTTGTGGAGAACTACGTTTTTCCAAGCATTAAAGCTAATGGACTATATGAAGGTAAATATCCCCTCAGTAGCGCCCTCTCCAGACCCTTGATAGCTAAGAATGTTGTCGAAGTGGCTGAAGCCGTTAAAGCCGATGCTGTAGCACATGGATGTACCGGTAAAGGCAATGATCAGGTTAGAATAGAGGCGACCGTTAAAGCGTTAAATCCCAATCTGAAAGTTTTAGCTCCAGTTAGAGAGTGGGGTTTAGACAGGGAGTTTGAGCTCGAATATGCTAAGAAACATGGAATTCCATTTAGTAGAGAGAAGATATACAGCGTTGACCAAAACCTATGGGGTAGAAGCATAGAATGCGGACCTTTAGAAGATGTAGAGCTTGAGCCTCCGAGTGAAGTCTTCAAGTGGACTATAGATCCAGAGGAGGCCCCTGATAGAGCTGAGTATTTGACTATAGGCTTTGAAAATGGTGTGCCCACTTCGCTTAACGGAGAGGTTTTAGACGGGGTCACACTCCTGACTAGGTTGAATGAGGTTGCTGGGAGAAATGCGGTGGGTAGGATAGATCACATCGAGGATAGAGTTGTAGGGATTAAAACTAGAGAAGTCTACGAGTGCCCGGCGGCAGTCTGCATAATAGAAGCACATAAAGACCTTGAGAAACTAGTTTTAACTCCAAGCCAGTTGAGTTTTAAAGAGCTTGTAGATAGACAATGGAGCCTTCTAGTTTATGCCGGAATGTGGTATGAGCCTCTCAAACACGACTTGGAGGAGTTCATCAATAGTTCTCAGAGGTTTGTTGAAGGATGGGTTAAGCTGAAGCTTTATAAGGGAGGATTAAGAGTTGTTTCAAGAATGTCTAAGTATTCGCTGTATAGTAAGGATCTTGCCACTTACAGCGTTAAAAGCGTTTTCGACCAATCTGCAGCCCCCGGGTTTATAGAGATATGGAGCCTACCCCTGAGGACAGCTCATACTGTTCGGAAGAGCCGTGGGAGGTGATATGTACGGTTATAGTTTTAGAGTGTTCTGAGTGTGGTGGTAAGATTAAGATTCCCGATGACGCTCTAGAAGGTGAAATATTCTCATGCCCAGATTGCGGTATGGAGTATGAAGTTTATATAAATAATGGTAAAGTTGAGCTAAAACCTGCGGAAATAGAGGGGGAAGACTGGGGAGAATAGGCTGAAGAATATTACGTTGAGGGTTGACGCTTGAAACTTGTGGTTAAAATCGGCGGAAGTATTCTTAAAGACGGAGCCCCAGATGTAAACCTGATAGATGATATCAGAGGGGTTTTCTCAAACCATAAGCTCGTCTTAGTCCACGGGGGAGGAGATGAGGTTACAAGCATAGCTTCTAAAATGGGTAAGGAGCAGGTTTTCATAACATCTCCAGACGGCTTTAGAAGTAGGTATACTGATAAGGAGACGCTCGACATCTACGTTATGGTTATGGCTGGCAAGATAAGTAAAGAAATAGTTTCAACCCTACTTGAATTCGGCCTTCCAGCAGTGGGGGTTTCAGGTGTAGATGGAGGGCTTCTAAGGGCGGAGAGAAAGAAGAAGCTCGTCATAATCGATGAGAAGGGTAGGAAGAGGGTTATACCCGGAGGATATACTGGGAAGATAATAGCCGTTAACGCTGGTCTATTGGAAAACCTTTTAAACTCAGGCTACCTACCTGTTATCTCACCGTTAGCCATAGGCTCAGAGTATGAGATTTTAAACGTTGATGGAGATAGGGCGGCTTCTTACGTAGCGGGAGCTCTAAAGGCAGACGACCTCATACTTTTAACGGACGTAGAAGGTTTAATACTCAATGGAGAGCTTTGCAGGGAAATATCCTCTAGCCAATTGAAAGAGAAGCTTAAGAGAATAGGCCCAGGTATGATTACTAAAGTCTACGCTGCCATGGAGGCTTTGGAGATGGGTGTCGATAGGGTTGTGATATCTTCCGGTCTGAAGCCTAAACCCATAACATCCGTCATCGAAGGTAAGGCTGGAACAGTGGTCTATAGAGGTTGATAAATGTCTATAGGCTTTGAGTTGAAGGCTAAAGCGGTAGATATACTTAAGAACGCTTTAAAGATCTACAGCCCATCCTTACATGAGGGTGAGCTGGCGCTCTTCCTCATGGACACTATGGAAAAACTAGGATACGATGACGTATACGTCGATGACGTGGGAAACGTTTTAGGATCTGTAGGCGTCGGTGAACCTAAGGTCATGTATGTAGGCCACATGGATACTGTTCCGGGGGTCATACCGTATAGGGAGGAGGGAAGGTACATATATGCTAGGGGAGCTGTGGATGCTAAATCTGCATTAATAGCTATGGTTGTTGCAGGAGCCTCCATTAAGAGTGAGGCTCTAAATGGTAGACTTATTGTTGCATGCACTGTTGATGAAGAAGGCTCTAGTTTAGGCTTTAAACACGTACTATGTAAAGGTATTGAGGCTAATTACGTAGTCTTAGGCGAGCCGGGTGGGGTTGAAGCCATAACCATAGCCTATAGGGGTAGAATCCAACTCTCCATAAGATGTAGAACAAGACCCGGACATGCTGGGTCGCCATGGGCTTTTGAGAACGCTGTTGAAGACCTCTACGAGTTTTACACGTCTTTAAAGAAAGAGATCTATGAACGTTATTCCACTCAAACGTTTTCAAGCAAATACTACGCTGTTTCTACGTCGATTACCTGGATCAGAGGTGGAGATACGCCAAACGTTGTACCAGGTTTCTGCGAGGCTAAAGTCGATGTTAGGATTCCGCCAGGCGTTAAAGCCTCAGAAGTCGTAGAGTATTCTCAAAGGCTTATGAAAAACTTCATGCATAAACGCCCAGAGGCCCAGTTAGAGGTTGAGTCTGAAGGATACTGTGACGCTTATGAAGTTGATAGGGATTCCATGCTTTTAAAGGTTTTAAGAGAGTCTGTTAAGGAGGTTAGGGGAAGGTATCCTAAGCTTATCCGTAAAACCGGCACTGGAGATATGAACCTTTTAACGGGTTTACCTATTGACGCTGTGACCTATGGCCCAGGCGATTCGGCTCTGAGCCACACGGACACGGAGAGGATAGACGTGGAAGAATACTTAGATAGCATAGAGGTATATAGACTTGCAGCCTTAAAACTTTTAAAGCAACTATGAAGGATTACCGAGACTATTATAGTGTCTGCTTCATTAATATAGATCTATATTATTGTAGATTACTACTTTCCGCCTTCCTTACGAAAATAAAAAATGGGATGTTTAGAATGGGAAGAAGAACCTGTATCTGCTTACTATGATTCCGGGTATTAGCGCTAACATGTGTCCAGCTATGTATCCGCCTGCTACTGGAGCCCCAACTTCTTCGTATAGCTTACTCCCTCCCACTCTGAGTGTTATCTGTTTAAGAGCCCAGGCTATGAGGGCGTAAGTCCAGAATCCCCATTCGAAGCCAGCACCTATTCCCAGTATGAAGCCTACAGGCTCAAACGGGAACCATATGTATCTTGCATGTAGCCAGCTTAAAAGCCCTACGAATATGAAGCCTGCTGCGAAGTGAGGTACCCAGGGTTCTGTACCCGGAGCGCTGTTCCAGCTATCTGGGTCTGCAGACCTCTGCATTACCGCGTTACAACCATGCATGCCCCAAGTGCCTTGAATTCTGGTTATACCGAACGTGTACGCGATTGATAGCCATGTTGGTATTGTCACCAGTGAATATATTATTATGGAGGCTACGAGAACTTTAAAGACGCTCTTAGTGCTTACTCCTGTTAAGCTAGCCATTCTGTAGGCTTCGAAAGCCGTTAAGAAGTTTCCACCGACTTGGTTGCCCATGTCGGGGGCGTCTGTAAACCACGTGTTAAAGTGTGCAGACATGGCGAAGTCTCTATCTACGACTTCGGGAGCTTGATGCCATAGTAGAAGTCTGTGTAAGGCATAGCCCTTATCAGTTTTACGATAGTAGATTCCTCCTAAACCTAAAAGCCTCATAGAGCCAAACCACAACGCGATCATATTTATCGGCGTTAGTAGCGCAGATATCGGGTTCATATCGCATGCAATATGTATGAATATGGCTATGATAAACGTCGCTATTAACAGGAGGTATGCACTTCTATAGCTTATGGGTTCACCTTTTTCAAATTCAACCTTAGCCGGGGAATCCATTCTTCCAAAAGCGGCCTTAAGTGTGTCTATTATGTGCCGTCTACTTAAAATCAACAGGAATATCGTTAAACCCCATATACCTCCAACCAATACAGCCGTCCACTTAAAAGGCTCACCGTAAGATATAGATATTTCCCCACACCAAACCCTACCGCAACCAGGTGTAGTCGGAAGCCCCGTATAGTATCCAAGGAAGTATGCTACTTGAGATAGTATTACTAGAATAAGCCACCAGAACCACATATTGAACAGAGTCGTTAATGGTGCAAAGTATGCTATAGCTACACCCAGCGGCTCCTTCCCAATTCTAGCCATACCTACGAGGGCTGCCAATGGTTCGCCTGTGCTTACGAAGTGAGAGCCGTATCCGCATACGTTTGCCTCCCACCTCCACCCATAGATGTCTGGAAACCATGGGAAGAGACCCGTTAAGAATGTTGGGATCCAAACGATAATACCCAGTACGAATCCGATTAAGAAAGGACCTGAAAACCTCGCCCTTCTTTCAGGTAGTGTTCTCACTAGAAGCTCATATGCAGCCCCGACGTGGGGGAATGGGACCTTCTCAACGTCTATCCAGTACTTTCTAAATATTGTGGCAATCGATACCATCAGAAGACCGTACACTATTGTAAATGTGCTCCAGAAAATCATCATAGGCATTAGGTCGGCCCAAGGCACCGGAACACCACCGTAGAGCGATTGCCTAGCGATTTCTGGTGACGGAGCCATAAACCATGGAACGAGCCTTGTTGTCTCTTCAACTGGAGACATAATTCTATTACCTAGGAAGACGCCGTAGCTGGCGCAAGCTGTATCGGATGTAGGTCTACCGAGGTAGAATGAGAGGCATAACGTCGTAGTGTACAGCCAAGTCATAGTCGTCATGTTGACTCTCTTCTTGAAGAAGCTGAGCTTCCCCAAAGCACCTGCGAAGTAGAAGCATATGAATGGTAGGGCTGTTAAAGCCGAGTAGCATATGACGACGACCCCCATAGCCGCAGAATATCCGGGTGGATTCCTCCAAGTACCAGTTGGATTTAGAGGGTTTATAGCCATTGTAAATATTCCTAAGACAACCATGAACGGTATCAGAAAGTGCCATGGAATCTTCTCCTCGACAACCTCCTTTGACAATCTTTCACCGACTCTTAATATCCCTAGATAATTTATAAAACTTTTGCTGTCAGCAATGCAAGAGGGCGTATTTTTATATAGGCTTGGTCTATGCTATTTGAACCAGTGATCCAACGCAGTGTAAATGTTTTCAACATAGGCATATTTCTTTAAAATCTAAAATTCCTCAAACGACTTTCATATGTCTAAATGATTGACGTAGTAATAAATCTTTTAAAATTTCTATCAACGTCAACTTGACAAGTTAAGTATCTTATTCACTAAGAGTCTATCCACTTTCAGCCCATGTAAATATTTGCCTCTCAAACGTTTGTCGAGTTGAAGTTCTTTTATGGGGACTGGGTTTTGAAATTTCACGGTTTTCCCGAATATTAGGACGGTTTTCCAAGGATGCTCTGTGAAGTTCCCCCCTCCATTTTTAAGCCACTCCTCCCTAGTCTTATAATCTTCTATTATACCGTAGCCCACCACTGAGTCCCCGAAGTCTGTCTTCATTATGAAGAGGCATTCTAAACCCTTCTCCCATTTTCTCCTAAGCGAAGTATAGTATGTTCCATTTTCGAAAACTCTACGAGCCCAATCTTCCCGAAGTATTCTAAGGAATATAGCCATAACGTTAAATTGAGCATGTAGACTTTTAAGCTTTATCCGTAGGGTTTTATAAAAGGATTGCCCACCCAATGGAGGGGGTGCATAAAACATTGCTTAAGTGAAGCGTAGGGAGTTTAAATACCTGAGTAAAGTCCAATCTGAAGTAAAACCTAAACCTACGCATTAGCATAGTCTATGCATTAACTGGGCTTGTGAACCTCTCAAACTAGGAGTTGAGCAGTGCGGGGTCTACTCTAAACGCTGGAAGTCCATTGGTAAAGCCGTAGATGGCTTACTCTGTTCTAAGGATTTTCAGAATTTCTTCAGCTCCCACTTCGGCGTGCTCATATGGGTGTTTCTCGGGGAAGCGTAGGTTGACTATGCGTAAAACGGCTCTAGCCGCGTTTGCAGCAGCCGCTGCGAATAGCCTGTTTACTTGCTGTTGCTGTTCGATCTCTTCAGGAGCCTCCATGTCTCTACCTGTTCTAACGCCTCCTATGTCTTTTATACGTCTAGACAGTACGACGTCGGGGTTGAATTCGAATAGTATTAGGTAGTGCGGCTTCATCAGTTTGACTACGTCATCTGGCAATCCGGGATAATAGCCTCCCCCCATCTTTATAGATGCATGGGTATCTATCAAAACGTCTCCGGGTATGTTGGATATTTCCCTAGCAGCAATCTCCTGAAGCTTAACGTAATCTTCAGGCGGTAGCTTCTTACGCATTTCATCCCTATCTTTAACACCGTAGAGCTCTTGGGCAACTTTAAACATGTAGTCTCCAAAATTGACAATAGTTACGTCAGGCTTCTTCATCTGAACGTAACGCATTATAGTGGTTTTACCTCCTCCCGGAACAGCTAAAACGACTATCCTCATAGAGGGCACCACCTTTTAGTGATTTGAATATAAGCTTAACTTCCCCTCTCCCTCTTCCCGTGATATTCCGTCCACTTGAGCTTTCTAGGGTCTCTGTGAAACTCCAACATACTAACCCTACATTTTCTCGAACAGAACCAGAGTATGGTACCGTCTCGTTTAACGTACATAAGCCCCGATCCGACGGGTATTTCCGAGCCGCAGAAGGAGCATTTTCTAGCTCTAGACAGCATAACTTATTTCCCTCTGCAACTACCTTATACGTTTAGCCTCTCTCTCAGTCTCTTTAAGAAGAACCACATCGCCCACTTTAACAGGTCCTTTAACGTTTCTAGATATCACCCTACCCTTCTCACGTCCAGCTAGAATCCTGACTCTAACAAGCTCTATTTCACCTGTAACACCGGTCCGCTCTATTATTTGAATAACCTCGGCTGGGCTAGGCTCCTCTTCTCTAGGTCTCTTAGAGCTCATCGACTTCCACCTTTTCTAAGAGCTTCAATCTTAGAGATAAGCTCCTCAAACACTCCCTTCGCTTCTCCCGGGTCTACTACAGCTATCGAAGACGCAGCCACCTCAATGCCGCTAGCTATGCCGAGCTGCCTTTTAGACGGCACGTAAATGTATGGGACTTTCCTCTCCTCACATAAGAGGGGGAGGTGCGCTACGATTTCAGGCGGATCCACATCCTCAGCTATGACCACCAGCTTAGCAACACCTCTATCTACAGACTTTGTGACTTCATTTACCCCCCGTCTAATTTTACCAGTATCTTTAACCATGGATATCGTCTCATAGGCTGCATCCGCCAGCTCCTTAGGCACATTAAATCTTACGTAAAACGGTTTTTTAGCCGACACTTAGCCTCACCTTTAGCACATACACACATTACTCTCTCCTTAAAAAGCGTTACGCCTTTAAATCCTTGAGGCTGTTCCTCCAACCCGGCTTAAAGGCGCCCTTTAAACCCATAAAACATACATGAGAGGGGCTAAAACATTATTAAAAATAAAATTTGGGAGCTGTTACTCAAACTTTCCCATGCACTTTAAGGATCTCCCCATAGTATAGGATGTGCCAGTCTCTCCTTGGATATATGTTCTCAACTAGGTCTTCAGGTAGCGTTTGAAGTTTAACGGAATCCTTGTAGAGGACTCTACACTCATAAACTACAGGGCATCCTTCTACAACTGGTGCTTTGACGAATTCACCGCGCTTCCACTTTAAACCAGTCTCCTTAAACTTGTCAACCTCCCTACCAGATGTTGTTCCACAAATCCTACACGCCTCATCCATATCTTCAGTGGGAACGTTCACTGTGAATTCGCCGCTCTCCTCTAAAAGCCTATGCGTATACCTAGTTATCCTGACGGCCGCTAGGAAGACCGGTTTAGCCCATATTATCCCAATCAACCCCCATCCTATCGTCATAAGGTTTGGCTTTCCATTAGATCCAGCTGAACCCAACAGTAAACCGGTCTTCTTCATGGCGTTGTAAGTGGTGGGCATATACTTGTCGAGGCTTTCCAATATTACATTCATCTCCATCACTTATTTAACCCTATACGGGCTTCCATACTTATCGAGGTGGAATACCTCTTCAACCGCTTTCCTAGGTCTAGCCGGTGGTTCTTCGTCTGGAACGCCTATTGGAATTACGCATATGACTTTAAGCTCGGAAGGTATGTTTAAAACCCTCTTAACAGCATCTTCATTGAATGCGCCTATCCAACATGTTCCATAACCGAGCTCTGTAGCCTCTAAAACCATGTGTTCAACGGCTATCATGGGATCTTGAGCAAACCACCGTGAGGCCGATGGATCTCCAATCGCTGTGATAGCCACCTGCGCATCTGCTATAAAGGTTTGATTGTTACACGCCTCCGCAAGTTTACGTTTAACCTCAGGGTCTTTGACAACTACAAACCTCCAAGGTTGACGGTTGCCAGCGGAGGGCGCCAATCTAGCTGCTTCAAGAATCTTTAGGAGATGCTCTTCCGGAATCTTAGCATCCCTCTTATAACGTCTAATACTCCTCCTCTTTTTAATCGCTTCAAAAACATCCAAAAGGAAACACCTCCAGTATCAACTGAATACATTATACTAGATAAGTCTTCACACAGTTTAAGCATATGGAGATGTTTAAATAGACCCTGAACTTTTAAATGTGTGGCGAGGTGTTTGAAGGTCGGTTTCCTATACGGTGAAGAACACGTTGAACTTGAACTACCGGATAGAAGCCTCATAAGTGTTTTAAAGACGTCTAGGCCCTCATCCTCCGCGGATGGAGAATATGAAGTTTTAAGAAGCCTAGAAAACCCGGTGACACCATTTATAAAGAAAGGCTCTAAGGCTCTACTCATAGTTACAGATTATACTAGGGCCACACCGCTAAGTAGGGTTCTACCCCCACTCATTCGAAAGCTTAAAGGAGAAGGGTTTAGAGAATTTACAGTTCTCGTGGCAAATGGATTACATGCGCCAGCGTCTCAAAAACAGCTTGAAGAGCTTCTAAGTGGGAGAGTCTTTGAAGAGGCTGAAGTCGTAAATCACGACGCTTCAAAGGTAGATGAGCTGACATATCTAGGTGAGACGTCTTGGGGCACCCCCCTATGGGTTAACAGTAGGCTTTTCGAGGCCGATTTACGGGTTGGCTGTGGTACAGTGGAACCCCACTTCTTCGCAGGATACAGTGGAGGTGGGAAGATCATTCTTCCAGGGGTTTCAGGCGTTGAAACAATCTACAGAAACCACTCCTACGCCATGATAAACCACCCCGGTTCTAGGCTTGGAGTTTTAGATAGAAATATAATCTACAGGGATATTTGCGAAGCCTCTTCCATGTCTGAGCTCGACGCCGTTGTAAACGTTGTCTTAGGCTTCGAAGGGGGGATTTCAAAGTGCTTCTCAGGCGATCCTATAAAAACTCACAGGTCTGCCGTAGAGTTTCTAGAACGCTTCGTAAAGGTCAAGGTTGAGAGAAAAGCAGACATAGTTGTGGTTAGCGGTGGAGGCTACCCAGCTGATAGAAACCTATACCAGGCCGTTAAAGGCATGGCTGTTGGTGAGCTTCTAGTAAAGAATAACGGTGTGATCGTGCTTTTAGCCGAATGCAGAGATGGAGTGGCACATGAGCACTTCTACCAGCTCGTTTCAAAGTTTAAAGACCCAACAGCTTTACTTAGACATATAAAGGAGCATGAACCTATCAGAGACCAGTGGGAGGCGCAGGTAATGGCTAGAATACTCGCGAAAAGTCGTATAGTCGTCTATGCAAAAGGTGTAACGGCTCAAGAACTTGAAAACATGATGTTAATACCAGCTTCAAGCCCTGAAGAAGCCTTAGAAATAGCGTTCTCCTTGACAAGTAGAGGTGCCGAGGTGCTCGCAGTTCCAGAAGGCACGCATGTTATACCTGAGGCCTTGGAGTCAGATAATACTTAACTAATCCCCTTCTAAATACTATTTTGTAGGACCCGTCGTCTAGCCCGGATCAGGACATGGGCCTTCGGAGCCCAAGATCGCGGGTTCGAATCCCGCCGGGTCCACTCCCTTTTGAA
>Ga0185307_1000921_pt1 | contig 17286 bp, 13 predicted proteins | sample LHCtaG_FD_128010 | JGI IMG/M metagenome (GOLD analysis project Ga0185307, IMG submission 128010) | Hot spring microbial communities from Little Hot Creek, USA to study Microbial Dark Matter (Phase II) - LHC4sed_matched (SPADES... | ecosystem: Environmental > Aquatic > Thermal springs > Hot... | reverse complement strand
CCTTCCGGCCAGCTCCCCCAGCTTCCTGGAGAGGACGAGGGAGAGAACGGGGACGTCCACCTCCAGCGAGAGCCTCTTCGCCTCCTCCATCCTCCTGGCCGCCCCCTCGAAGTCCCCCTCCTCCAGCCTTCTCCTGAGCTCCAGGTTCATCCAGAACTCCAGCAGGGACGAGAACCCCCTGGGCAGGGCCCCCTCCTCCAGCAAGGCCCCAAGCCCCTCCTCCACCACCCTCTCCAGCACCTCCCTGCGTGGATCGCCGAGCAGGTGGCGGAGGGAATAACGGAGGGGGAAGTTCTCCCCTGCCACCCTCCTCACCTCCTCCTCCCCCTTTTCCATGGCCTCCCTGAGCCCCTCCATCAGGGAAGGGGGGAGCTCCCCCCCTCCCTCCCTCAGGAAGGCCAGGGGGAGGAACCGGGGGGTGAGGAGGGCGCAGAAGTGGAAGGAGGCCCTTTCCCCCGTCAGCTCGGACCGAAGCTCCAGCCTCCCCACCCTGATCCTCCCCCCCCTCCCCTCCCCCCCGTAAACCACCTCCCCCCTCACCTCGCAGGAAAAGAAGGAGGGGGGAAAGCCGGGGCGGAAGAGGGAGAGGAGGGCGAGGTGGGAGGCCACCCTGGCCAGGTCGCAGGCCGAGGGCCTCACCAGCCTCTCATAGACCCCGGCCCCCGTCCCGAACTCGGGCAGGTTGCTGGGGGCCCTCCCCAGCCTGCGCACGAACTCCGGCTCCAGGTCCACCCCCGTGGCCTCCCTGGCCAGGTGAAGGGCCCTGGCGGCGTGCCTGAGGATGATCACCGTTTCGAGCCCGGAGAGCTCGTCGAAGAACCATCCGCAGCTGGAATACATCAGCAGGAGGTGCCTCTGCATCTCCAGCAGCCTCAGGAGCCTCACCCTCTCCCCCTCCCCCAGCCCCTCCGCCCCGTGCCTCCTCAGGAACTCCTCCAGCCTGGACCGGTCCAGCACCACCTCCACATAATCCTCCCTGGCCCTCCAGGGGTCCCCCACCAGCCTTCCCGCCTCCCTCTCGTAGAGGAGGGAAAGGGAGTCCCTGAGCCAGTTCAGGGCCTCCCTCAGGGGCCCCCTCCACGCCCTGGTCCATCCCTCCCTGCTCACCAGGCCGCACCCGCAGTCGCTCCTCCACCTCTCCAGCCCGTGGGCGCAGCTCCAGGAGGTGTTCTCCAGGATCTGAACCTCGTGGGTAGGCGGGTGCCTCTCCAGGTACTCCCCGTAGACGGTGGGTCGGACCTCCCGCCTGGACTCCAGGTACTTGAAACAGTAGGCCAGGGCCATGTCCCCGAACCTGTGGTGGTGCCCGTAGGTCTCCCCGTCCGTGGCCAGGTGGATCAGCTGGGGACCGGGCCTGGGCGAGAAGCTCCCCAGGATTCTCCTGGCCAGCTCCTCCCCGCTGTGCAGGAGGCCCCCGAAGGCCACCCCGAAGGAGAGCCCTCCGTGGTAGAAGAAGAGGGCGATGGACCTTCCCGAGGGAAGGCGGCAGAGGTAGGGCATGGTGGGATCCACCCTTCCCCCCGCGACCTCCCTCCACTCCCTCCCCCCGATCTCCCTCACCCTGGCGGCCTGGTGGGGGGCCAGCACGGTGAACCTTATCCCCCTCTCCGCCAGCAGCTCCAGGATCTCGAGGTTCACGGCCGTCTCCGGAAGCCACATCCCCTCCGGCTCCCTCCCAAACCTGTGCCTGAAATCCTCGATCCCCCACAGGACCTGCGTGCGCCTGTCCCTGGGATCGTCCAGGGGGAGGATGGAGTGGGCGTACGGATGGGCCAGGGCGGAGCCGTGGCCGGAGAACCTCTCCCTGCTCACCCTGTCCGCCTCCAGGATGGCCCGATAAACCTCCCTGTACTTCCTCTCCAGCCAGGAGAGGAGGGTGGGGGCGAAGTCGAAGCTCAGCCTGGAGTAATTGTCGACGAACCCCTCCACCTTCAGCCCCTCTCCCAGCACGGGGGAGGAGGTGTTGGGGGCGTAGCACTCCTCCGTGATCCTCTCGTTCCAGTCGTGATAGGGGTAGGCCCCCTCCTCTTCCTCCACCTCCCCGGTCCAGGGGTTCTCCCTGGGAGGCTGGTAGAAGTGGCCGTGGATGCAGAAGTACCTCATCCCCCTCCCTCCGGACCCCTGAAGTAGAGACAGCCGAGGGGGGGAAGGGTGAGGGAAAGGGAGAAGGGCCTCCCGTGCCAGGGGATGGGATCGGCCCAGACCCCTCCCAGGTTCCCCTGTCCGCTCCCCCCGTACTCCCTGGCATCGCTGTTCAGCACCTCCCTCCAGAACCCCCCCGCGGGCACCCCTATCCTGTACCCGTACCTGGGAACGGGGGTGAAGTTGCACACCACCAGCAGGGGGGGACCCCTCCTTCCCCTCCTGAGGAAGGAAATGATGCTTTTCTCCGCATCCCTGAAGTCCACCCACTCAAAGCCAGCCGGGTCGAAGTCCAGCTCGTGGAGGGCCGGCTCCCTGCGGTAGAGGTGGTTCAGGTCCCTCACCCACCGCTGGAGGCCCCGGTGATCCTCGAACTGGAGGGCGTGCCACTCCAGGCTCTCGTCGTGCACCCACTCCCTCCACTGCCCGAACTCACCCCCCATGAAGAGGAGCTTCTTCCCCGGATGGCCGTACATGTAGCCGAAGAGCAGGCGGAGGTGGGCGAACTTCTGCCAGACGTCCCCGGGCATCTTTCCGAAGAGGGAGCCCTTGCCGTAGGTCACCTCGTCGTGGGAGAGGGGGAGGACGAAGTTCTCCGAGTAGGCGTACCACATGCTGAAGGTGAGGAGATCGTGGTGGTACTTCCTGAAGAGGGGGTCCAGGGAGAAGTAGCGGAGGGTGTCGTGCATCCATCCCATCTTCCACTTCAGCCCGAACCCCAGCCCCCCCGCGTAGGTGGGCCTGGTCACCATGGGCCAGGCGGTGGACTCCTCCGCTATGACCTGCACATCGGGATACTCCCCGTACACCACCTCGTTCAGCCTGCGCAGGAAGTGGATGGCCTCCAGGTTCTCCCTCCCCCCGTACTCGTTGGGCACCCACTCCCCCTCCTTCCTCCCGTAGTCCAGGTAGAGCATGGAGGCCACGGCGTCTATGCGCAGGCCGTCGGCGTGGTACCTGTCCAGCCAGAAGAGGGCGCTGCTGATGAGGAAGGCCCTGACCTCGTGGCGCCCGTAGTTGAAGATGCAGCTCCCCCACTCGGGATGAATCCCCTTCCTGGGATCGGCATGCTCGTAGAGGTGGGTCCCGTCGAAAAAGACCAGCCCGTGGCCGTCCGAGGGGAAGTGGGAGGGGACCCAGTCCAGGATCACCCCTATCCCCCTCCGGTGCAGGGCGTCCACCAGCCCCATGAACTCCTGGGGGGTTCCGTACCTGCTGGTGGGGGCGAAGTAGCCCGTGATCTGGTAGCCCCAGGAGCGGTAGAAGGGGTGCTCCATGACGGGAAGGAACTCCACGTGGGTGAAGCCCATCTCCTCCACGTAGGGAGGCAGCTCCCTGGCCAGCTCCCGGTAGGTCAGGAAGCGGTTCCCCTCCTCCGGAACCCTCCTCCAGGAGCCCAGGTGCACCTCGTAGATGGACATGGGGGAGGAGAGGGAGTTCCTGTCCTTCCTCTCCCTCATCCAGTCCCCGTCCCCCCACTCGTACTCCAGGTCCCAGACCACCGAGGCCGTGCCCGGGGGAACCTCGCAGAAGAAGGCGAAGGGGTCGGCCTTGTCCGCCGTGTACCCCCCGTACCTGGAGACCACCCGGTACTTGTACAGGTCCCCCTTCCTCACCCCCTCCACGAAACCCTCCCATATCCCCGAGCCATCCTCTCTGGGCCTGAGGGGATGGGCGGAGGGATCCCAGTCGTTGAACGTTCCGATCACCGAGACCCTGGAGGCGTTGGGGGCCCAGACGGCGAAGCGGGCACCCCCCTCCTCCAGGTGGGCCCCCAGCTTGCGGTAGAGGCGGAAATGCTCTCCCCTCCTGAACAGGTAGATGTCGTAGTCCGTGAGGAGGCTCTCCCTTTCCATCCCCTTATAATTGCCCTCCTCGCCAAAAGAATTGCTGAATGGGAAAGGTGTTCATCCTCTGCGAAAAGCCCTCGGCGGCCCTCAGGATAGCCCAGGCGCTGGCGGAAGGGGAGGTGGTCAGGAGGGAGAAGAAGGGGGTCCCCTACTACGAGCTCAGGGTGAACGGGAAGGAGGCGGTGGTGGTTCCCTCCCTCGGTCACCTCTTCACGCTGAAGAACTCCAGGCCCTTCAGGGACTATCCCCTCTACGACGTGGAGTGGGTTCCCTCCTACCTGGTGGACAGGAGAGCCAGCAGGACCAAGAACTTCCTCGAGGTGATCGGGGAGCTGGCCAGGGGAAGCGAGGAGTACGTGGTGGCCACGGACTTCGACGTGGAGGGGAGCGTGATAGGCTGGACGATCCTGAAGTACCTGTGCGGGGAGGAGGCGGTGAAGAGGGCCAGGCGCATGAAGTTCTCCACCCTCACCGCCGGGGAGCTGAGGGAGGCCTATCGCCACCTCCTGCCCAGGCTGGACTTCGAGCTGGTGAACGCCGGAATAGCCAGGCATGTGCTGGACTGGTACTGGGGGATGAACCTCAGCAAGGCCCTAACCTCCTCGGTCCGGAGGGCCTGCGGGCGCTTCCTCAAGCTATCCGCGGGAAGGGTGCAGACCCCCACCCTGAGGTTCCTGTGCGAGAGGGAGAGGGAGATCAGGGAGTTCAGGCCCAGGCCCTTCTGGACGGTGAGGCTGGTGCTAAGGGCGGGAGGGCTCAGGCTGGTGGCGGAGCACGAGAGGGGGCGTCTCTGGGAGGAGGGGGAGGCCCTCAGGATCAAGGAGGCCTGCGAGGGGGCCAGGGCGGAGGTGAGGAGGGTGGAGACGAGGCTGCACCGCCGATCACCTCCCGTTCCCTTCGACCTGGGGACCCTACAGGCCGAGGCCTACCGCTGCTTCGGCTATTCCCCCCTCCGCACCCAGGAGATGGCCCAGGCCCTCTACCAGGCCGCCCTCATAAGCTACCCCAGGACCTCCTCCCAGAAGCTTCCACCCTCCCTCGACTACCCTCAGCTCCTGCGCAGGCTGGGGGAGATGGAGGCCTACCGCGAGGAAGTGAAGAGGCTCCTCTCCCTTCCCGAGCTCAGGCCCCACGAGGGGCCCAAGGCGGACCCCGCCCACCCCTCCATCCACCCCACCGGGGAGAAGCCCGGTGAGCTCACCGGCCCCCAGCGCAACCTCTTCGACCTGATCGTGAGGAGGTTCCTGGCGGTCTTCGGGGAGCCGGCCCTGGTGGAGAGCACCACGGTGGAGCTCTCCTGCGGGGGTGAGAACTTCCGCCTCTCCGGGAGGAGGGTGGTGAAGAGGGGGTGGCTGGACCTGTACGGAAGGTACGCGGAGGTCGAGGAGATCCCCCTCCCTCCCCTGAGAGAAGGGGAGAGGCTGGAGGTGGAGGAGGTCAGGGTGGAGAGGGGGGAGACCCAGCCCCCGCCCAGGTACAACCCAGCCTCCGCCGTGAAGGAGATGGAGGCCAGGGGGCTGGGGACGAAGGCCACCAGGGCACCCATCCTCCAGAACCTGTACGAGAGGGGATACATCTTCGGGGAGAGGATCACGGTGACCGAGCTGGGCCTCCAGGTGGTGAACACGCTGGAGAGGTACTGCCCGGAGATCGTCAGCGAGGAGCTCACCGCCAGCTTCGAGAGGGAGATGGAGGCCATCCAGGAGGGGAGGGTGGAGAAGGAACAGGTGATGGAGAGGGCCAGGGCCAAGCTGGATGAGATCCTGAGGAAGTTCAGGGAAAGGGAGCTGGAGATAGGCAGGGAGCTGGCGGAGATGCACAGGCGCACCAGCGAGGCCAGGCGAACGCTGGGGAAGTGCCCGGGCTGCGGGGGGGACCTGCGAATCATCACGACCAGGAACCGCAGGCGCTTTGCGGGCTGCTCCAACTTCGAAAAGGGATGCAGGGTGACCTATCCCCTTCCCTCCTCCGGAACCATCCTGGCCCTGGGTAAGAACTGCCCGGACTGCGGCACTCCCCTCATCCTGGTGAGGAGGCCGGGAAGAAGGCCGTACAGGATGTGCCTGGAGCCCACCTGCCCCACCAGGGCGGAGTGGAACAGGAGGGCCGACCAGCGGCCTGCCGGAAGGGCACAGCCTTAACACCCTCCCCTCCATTTTCTAAGGTGTACGATCCCCTCCAGCTTGCCCGGGAAGTGGAGAGGCTGGTGGTGGAGGGGGAGAGGAGGAGGTACTACCGGCTTCCCAGGCCCGGGAACTGGTACGGGGGAATAGCCACCGCCGACTGCTGCGGGTGCTGCCTGAGATGCGTCTTCTGCTGGAGCGGGGTGCCCCGCGACAACCCCTCTCTGGGCAGGTTCTACTCCCCCGAGGAGGTCTTCAGGGAGCTGCAGGCCTGCGCCAGGAGGTTCAACTACGAAAAGCTGAGGGTGAGCGGGAACGAGCCCACCCTTGGAAGGGAGCACCTCCTCCGCCTGCTGGAGCTGGTGGAGAAGTCCCCCTTCACCTTCATCCTGGAGACCAACGGCATGCTCCTGGACCGTTCCTACGCCAGGGATCTCTCGGTCTTCAAGAACCTCCACGTCAGGGTCTCCCTGAAGGGGACGAACCCCCAGGAGTTCTCCAGGCTCACGGGGGCCAGGCCGGAGGCCTTTGAGCTCTCCCTCCGGGCCCTCAAGAACCTGCTGGACGAGGGGGTGTCCTGCCATCCCGCCGTGATGCTCTCCTTCAGCCCCAGGCAGGGGGTGGTGGAGCTGAAGAGGAGGCTGGCGGAGATAGATCCCTCCCTGCCCGGAAGGCTGGAGGAGGAGTACGTTTTCCTCTACCCCCATGTGGAGGAGAGGCTCAGGAAGGCGGGGATCAGGCCCCTATTCCCCGGAAGGACGCCGGGCTGAGGCCCTCCTGGCCATCTCCACCCTCCTGCAGAAGGCACAGGGATCGGTGGAGGAGGGCATCCCGCAGGAAGAGCACTCCAGGAGGGGGGGAGCCTCCACCCTCCCCTCCAGCAGGGGGAGGAAGCTTCTGAGGTGGGAGGAGACCAGGGTGCGCCTGAACCCCCTTATCCTCCCCTCCACCTCCCCAAGCACGGCCTTCCTCTCCCTGCTCCTGGATCCCGCGGAGAGGGGACAGGGATCCCTCTTGAAGGGGAGGCCGTTCAGCTCCGCGTAGATCCTGCTCTCCTCTTCCGTCACTCCCCACAGGGGCTTTACCCTGGCCAGGAGCTTGGGGTGGGGGGAGGGGGAAAGGGGTCTGAGCCTGACCAGCTGTCCCACGTCCCCGTGCAGGTAGAGACTGAAGAGGGCCTCCGCCACGTCATCCAGGTTGTGCCCGGTGGCCAGCTTGGTGAAGCCCCTCTCCCAGGCCAGCCTGTTGAGCAGGTAGCGCTTCACGGTGCTGCAGGGGGAGCAAATCCTCCTCCGGTAGGGGGTCCTGGAGAAGTCGGGGGTGGAGATCCCCAGCTCCCTCCTGGTGTCGTAGAGGATGAGGTCCACCCCCACCATCTCCGCCAGCCTTCTGGCCTCCCTCTCGCACTCCTCGGAGTATCCCGGTATCCCCACGTTCAGGTGCAGGGCGGCCATGGGAAGGTCGGGGAAGAGCCGGCGCAGGGAGAAGAGGAGGGAGGCGCTGTCCTTTCCTCCCGAGATGGCCACCGCCACCCTGTCCCCCCGGGCAAACATCCCGTACCTCCTTACCGTCTCCCCCACCCTCCTCTCGTAGAGCTCCGTGAAGCACCTCCCGCACAGCGGCCTTCCCTCCGGCCTGACCTCCGCCCTCCCCCCGCACCTCCCGCACGAGACCATCTCCTAGAGGGGGAGAGGGTGCTTAAGAAAGGTCCGACCCCCGGCCGAGCGGCCCGAAGCTCCGGTGAAAACCTTCCGCCTCCCTGAGGCCCAGCTCTCCAGCAGGGATTGGACGAGCAGGAATGGGTTTGGATCTGGGGCTCCAAAGGAGGGTGACGGTCTGGAAAGGAATGAAGCTGGGCTTCTTCCGTTGGGGGGCCCGAAAACCCCCGGGTGATCTGTCTGGACCACCACTCCTACCCCCACGTGATTTGGAACTCCTGGGCCTCAGGAAGAACAGATCTTCACGTGCAAGGCCGGGCAGAGGAACCTCTGCCCAGCAGTTCAGGAGGGCGATGCTAGCTCCGCTTGGTATCCCCAAAGCGAATGGCTGCGAGCCTCCATTTTTCAGCCCCGGCTCGATGAGCGAACGATCACCGTAATTCAGCCCCTTTGGGAACGGTCAACGACCCCTTATACGGCGGAAGGCGGAAAGGAGATGATGGGGGGCTACGAGCTGAGGGAGGCCACGGAGGAGGATGCGGGGAAGGTGGAGGCCCTGGCCAGGCTCTGCCAGCCCCTCAGGGCCTCCGTGAAGGGGACCTACGAGTACCTGGCCCTCTGCTTCCCCAGGTACTTCCTGCTGGCCTTCTCCGGGGAGCAGCTGGTGGGCTTCATCGTGGGGCTACCCAGCCTGGCGGGGGAGGCCTGGGTCTACCAGATCTGCGTGCACCCGGACCACCGGAGGAGGAGGGTGGGGGAGCTCCTGATGGAGGAGGAGCTGAGGAGGTTCCGCTCCGATCGCTTCCCCAGGGTCAGGGTCAGGGTGCTGGAGACCAACCAGCCCTCCCTCTCCCTCATGCGCAAGATGGGCCTGAGGGAAAGGGGAAGGAAGGGGGAGTGGGTGGAGCTGGAGAGGGAGCTCTAGGAGGCTCCCGTCAGGGCGAACTGGGCCAGCATGGCCTCCAGCTGGATCCTCTCGTTCGCCCCCTCCACGATCCTGAAGGAGAACTCCCCCACCCTCTCCACCAGCTCCAGTTTCTTCCTCTCCGGGATCTTCAGGTTGAGGATCTCCCTGTGCACCTGGTTGAGGATGTCCTCACCCGAGAGGCCCTGCTCGATCATCAGCTGGTGCAGCTTCTTCCTGGCCTCCTCAAACTCTCCGCGCAGGGCCAGCTCCACCATCTCCCTGACCTCCCGGGGATGGGCCAGGGAGGCCACCTCGTAGACCGCCTTCTCCGTCACGTGCTTCCTCAGCGCGGCCGCCGCCTGCAGCAGGTTGATGGCGTGCCTCAGGTCCCCCCCGCTCACGTAGATGATGGCCTCCTCCGCCTCCGGGTCCAACGTCAGCTTTTCCTTCTCCGCTATCCTCCGCAGCATCTTCCTCACGTCCTCATCCGTGAGCCTGCGGAAGCGGAAGAGGGCGCACCTTGACTGGATGGGCTCTATGATCCTGCTGGAGTAGTTGCAGTCCAGGATGAACCGGCAGTTCCTGGCATACATCTCCATCATCCTCCTCAGGGCCTGCTGGGCCTCGGGGGTGAGGGCGTCGGCCTCGTCCAGCAGCACGATCTTGTAGGGGACCTCCCCTATGGGCATGGTGCGAACGTAGTCCTTTACCTTCGTCCTTATGGTCTCGATCTTCCGCTCGTCGGAGGCGTTGAGCTCCAGCAGGTTCTGCCTCCAGTATCCCTCCCCGAAGAGCTCCCTGGCCAGGCAGAGGGCGGCGGTGGTCTTCCCCGTTCCCGGGGGCCCGGCGAAGAGGAGGTGGGGAAGGGCCTTGGTCTTCACGAAGTTCTTCAGCCTGCTCACTATCTCCTCCTGCCCCACCATCTCGTCCAGCTTCCGTGGCCTGTACTTCTCCGTCCAGATCTCCGTCTCCTCCACGCTATCCTCCTCCCTCGGAGGGACGGATAAATAACTTAACCGCCTGGGCTAAATACTCGCGCTCATTCCTTCTCCGAGAGCTTGCCGGGCCTGGGCTACGCCCCCCAGAGGATTCCCTCCGAGGTCCCCAGGAACCTGGGCCTGCTGCTGCTGGGCGGGGTGCTCTGCCTGGTGGGGGCCCTGCTGATCAACCACGGGGTGGACCTGGCCAAGGAGGTGGGCCCCAGGCTGGTGATGAGCGTGGGGCTCCTGGCCACCGGTGGCCTTCTGGTGCTGGTGGCCCTCAGCCATCCCTGGCCGGGGGCGCTGACCACCACCTCCCTCTTCCTGGCGGGAATCCTCTGCCTGATAGGCAGCGGCCTGGCGGCGGCGGGGAACCCCTCCGGCGTCGTCTACGCCGTGGCGGTCACCCTGAGCGGCATCGCCCTGATCGCGGTGGGGGTGAGGATCGCCGCCAGGGCCTGGAGGATGGTGCTGGGAAGGGGGAGGACCTGACGCATCCGTTTTAAGGGCCTCCACCAACGATATCTGACCATGAAGCCAGCCCCGGCTTCCTACCGGCCCCCAGAGGCGGAGAGGGAAATCCAGAGGTGGTGGGAGGAGGAGGGGATCTACCGGAAGGTTCAAGAGAAGAGGAAGGACGCCCCACCCCTCTACTTCCTGGACGGGCCACCCTACGCCAGCGGCTCCATCCACCTGGGCACGGCCTGGAACAAGGTCCTGAAGGACGTCTTCCTCAGGTACTGGACCATGAAGGGCTTCAACGTCCGCCGCCAGCCCGGCTGGGACTGCCACGGCCTCCCGATCGAGGTGATGGTGGAGGAGAGGCTGGGGATACGGTCGAAGAAGGACATAGAGAGGGAGGTGGGGGTGGGGAGGTTCATCGAGGAGTGCAGGAGATGGGCGCTGGAGCACGTCAGGCTCATGACCCAGCAGTTCAAGCGCCTGGGGGTCTGGATGGACTGGGAGGAGCCCTACCTCACCCTCACCAACGAGTACATCGAGTCGGCCTGGTGGACGCTGAAGAAGGCCCACGAGAAAGGCCTGCTGCAGAAGGACCTGAGGGTCATCCACTGGTGTCCCAGGTGCGAGACCGCCCTGGCCGAGCACGAGGTGAGGGGGGAATACCAGGAGGTGGAGGACCCCTCCCTCTACGTCCGCTTCAGGGTGAAGGGCAGGGACGAGTACCTCCTCATCTGGACCACCACCCCCTGGACCCTTCCCGCCAACCTGGCGGTCTGCGTCCACCCCGACTTCACCTACGCCAGGGTGGAGGTGGGAGGGGAGGTCTACGTGCTGGCGGAGGAGACCGTGCCCAGGGTGGCGAAGGAGCTGGGGTGGGGGGAGTACAGGATCCTGGAGAGGGTAAGGGGGAGGGAGCTGGAGGGAACGAGGTACGAGCACCCCCTGCTGGAGGAGGTTCCGAAGCAGAGGGAGTTCGAGCCCCATCACAGGGTGATCCTGGGGACCCACGTGGTGCTGGAGGAGGGGACGGGCTGCGTGCACACCGCCCCGGGCTTCGGGGAGGAGGACTTCCAGGTGGGGAAGGAATACGGGCTTCCCGTCTTCAGCCCCGTGGGTCCCGACGGCAGGTTCACGGAGGAGGCGGGGAAGTACGCGGGGCTCTTCGTGAAGGAGGCGGATCCCGTGGTGCTGGAGGACCTGCGCAGGAAGGGACTGCTGGTGAAGGGGGGAACCGTCCTGCACACCTATCCCCACTGCTGGAGGTGCAAGACCCCCCTCCTGTTCAGGGCCACCCAGCAGTGGTTCCTGAAGGTCTCCGAGATCAAGCCCCTCCTGCTGGAGAAGAACGAGCGGGTGGAGTGGGTGCCTGGCTGGGTGAGGGAGAGGTACGTCAACGGGGTTCGCTCGGTGGGGGACTGGTGCCTCTCCAGGCAGAGATACTGGGGCATCCCCCTCCCCCTCTGGACCTGCGGGTCCTGCGGGCACTCGGTCCTGGTGGGAAGCCTCAGGGAGCTCAGGGAGCTCACGGGAAAGGAGGGGGAGATCGACCTGCATCGCTCCGAGCTGGACGGGCTGCGGGGGAGGTGCCCGAGGTGCGGGGGGGAGATGAGGAGGGTGCCCGACGTGCTGGACGTGTGGTTCGACTCCAGCATTGCCTCCTGGGCCAGCCTGGGCTTCCCCCAGCGGAGGGAACTTTTTGAGAAGCTCTGGCCCTCCGCCTTCATCACCGAGGGAGAGGACCAGGTGACCAAGTGGTTCTACGCCCAGCAGGTCTCCTCCGTGATAGCCCTGGGGGAGGTCCCTTACCGGAGGGTGCTCACCCACGGCTTCGCCCTCGACGCCCAGGGGAGGAAGATGTCCAAGTCGCTGGGGAACGTGATAGACCCCATAGAGGTGGCGGAGGAGTACGGGGCGGATGCCCTCAGGCTCTACCTCCTCTCCGCCAACCCCCCCTGGGAGGACCTGAAGTTCAACCTGAAGGAGCTTAGGCAGGTGGCCAGGACCCTGCAGGTCCTCTGGAACGTCCACGTCTTCGCCACCACCTACATGTCCCTCGATTCCTTCCATCCCTCCCGGGCCTCTCTGGAGGAGCTACGCCCCCACCTCCTCCCCGAGGACAGGTGGATGCTTTCCAGGATCCAGGGGCTGGTGAGGGAGGTCACCGGGGCCCTGGAGAGGTGCGAGCTCCACCGGGCCTCCAGGGCCCTCCTCTCCTTCATCCTGGAGGACCTGAGCCGCTGGTACGTCAAGGCCATCCGCCCCAGGACCTGGATAGAGAGGGATCACCCCTCCAAGCTGGCGGCCTACGCGGTCCTCTACCGCTGCCTCAGCACCCTCCTTCCCCTCCTGGCCCCCTTCGCCCCCCACCTCTCGGAGGTGATGTACTCCCAGCTGGTGAGGCCCGTGGAGCCCCACCGCCCGGAGAGCGTCCACCTGCTGGACTGGCCCTCCCCGGAGGAGGAGTGGAGGGACGAAGAGCTGGAGAGGGCCATGGAGCTCGCCCGCTTCCTGACCGAGCGGGTGGCGGAGGCCAGGCAGGGGGCGGGGCTCAAGCTCAGGTGGCCGGTGGCGGAGGTGGTGCTGAGGCTGCGCTCCGCCCAGGAGGTGGAGCTCCTCCGGGAGCTGGAGGGCTTCCTCAGGGAGAGGTTCAACTGCAAGAAGGTGGTCCTGCTGGGTCCCGGGCAGGCCCTTCCCCCGGGGGAGTACTCGGTGGTGGAGGCGGAGGGTAGGACGGTGGCCGTGAGCAGGGGGCTCTCCCCCGAGCTCAGGGGGGAGGCCCTGGCCAGGGAGCTGGTGAGGCGCCTGCAGGTGATGAGGAAGGAACTGGGGCTGGAGATGGAGGAGAGGGTGGAGGCGGAGCTGGGGATGGGGGAGGAGGAGGCCAGGCTGCTGGAGCCCCACCTGGACTACCTCCGGAGGGAGGTCAGGATAGAGAGGTTAACCGTCCGCAGGAGGGAGGAGGTGGGGGGGGAGGGTCTGGTGAGGGACTGGGAGGTGGAGGGGGAGACCTTCAGGCTCAGGCTGAGGAGGCTCAGCCCCCCATCCTCCTCTGCCTCCTCTCAAACTCCTCCAGACACCTCCTGAGGTCCTCCCTGGTGAAGTCGGGCCAGTACTTGTCCACGAAGAAGAGCTCGGCGTAGGCGGCCTGGTAGAGGAGGAAGTTGGAGAGCCTGTACTCCTTTCCCGTCCTTATCAGCATGTCCAGGGGCCTCCTCACCCACAGGTACCTCTCCAGCACCTGCCTGGTGAGCCTGGCGGGCCTGCTGGAGAGGAGGCGCCTGACGCAGCTCAGGAGCTCGTCCTGGCCCCCGTAGGCGATGAGGAAGTTCAGGTGCCTGCGGCGGTAGTGGCGGGTGGCCTCCATCACCCTCCTGGCCCCGGAGAGGAGGAAATCGGGAAGCCTGTGCAGCCTTCCCACCACCCTCACCCTCACCTCCTCCTCGTGCAGGGTGCGGTCCCCCTCCAGCCTGCGCAGGCAGGAGTTCATCAGCCTGTAGAGGTGCCTGAGCTCCTCCTGCGGCCTCCTTTCCAGGTTCTCCAGGGAAAGGGTGTAAACGGTCACCTCCGGGATGTCCTCCTCCAGGCACCAGTGGAGGAAGTCCTCCAGCACCCTCACCCCCCTCTCGTGACCCTGCCAAACCTCGAGGCCGTGCTCCCTGGCCCACCTCCTGTTTCCGTCCGGTATCAGGCCCAGGTGCTGGGGCCTCATCCTCCCCTCTTTCCCCTCCCCCCTTTTTAACTAGAGGGCCGAGAGCAGGTCCACCAGCCTCCCGTGCAGCCTCCCGTTGGAGAAGATCAGATCCATCCTCTCCGGCCTCCACTCCTCCCCCCTGAAGCCCGTCACCCTTCCCCCCGCCTCCTCCACCAGCGGGACGGTGGCCGCCACGTCCCAGGGCTGGAGGGCGGTGGCGGCATAGGCATCCCCCCTCCCGCAGGCCACCCAGCTGGCCTCCACTCCCGCCGATCCCAGCTTCCTCAGGTCCCTCACCCTGGGATAGAGGATCCCCACCATCCTCCCCGTCCTTCCCCTGTCCGTCTCACTCCCCTCGCAGGAGTAAAGGTAGGCCTCCTCCAGCCTGTCCACCTCCGAGACCCTGAGGCGGAACCTCTCCCCCGTCTCCGTCCTCTCCAGGAAGGCCCCCTTCCCCCTCTCCACCAGGTAGAGCTCCCCCAGCACGGGGAGAAAGGTCACGCCCAGCACGGGCCTTCCCCCCCTCAGGAGGGCCAGGCTGACGCAGAAAAGGGGGTTGCCCGAGGCGAAGTTGGTGGTGCCGTCCAGCGGGTCCACCAGCCAGGTGTACTCGGAACCCCTGTCCACCAGTCCCGTTTCCTCCGTCCAGAGGTTATGGTCGGGGAAGTGGGAGGAGAGCCCCTCCACCAGCAACCTGTCCGATTTCAGATCGTAGGGGGTGGTGAGGCCCTTCGCCGTCCGGCGCAGCCCCGCAAACCCTCCCCTCCTGAAGCCCTCCCTCAGCAGCTCCCCCGCCCTGAGGGCCAGGGAGATCGCCAGGTCCAGCTCCGACATCCAGAAAGGTGGGGGAGGGCCCTTATTAGGACTCCAGGCTGAGGACCCTCTCCGCCAGGCCCGAGAGGATCTCCCTGACCGTGGTGGAGGGAAGCTTCCCCTCCCTCTTCACCTTTTCCTTCTCCACGGTCAGAAGCACCCCCATCCTCACCGCCCTGGGCCCCTTCAGCCCCGCGAACCTCAGGTCCCCCTCGGAGAGCCCGTAGTCCAGCTCCCCTTCCCCCTTCCCCTCCACCACCGGCACCACCACCACTTCCTTCCCCAGCCTGTTGTACCTGTCCGAGGAGACCACCAGGGCCAGCCTGTCCCCGGAGGGGGTCCTCACCCTCACCAGCTCCCCCTGCCTGATCTGGTCCCCCGCCATCACCCTCCTACCCCTCCTCCTTATGAAAGCCTTCTCCCTTCCCAGCCTCAGCCCCGCCATCTCCCCCTCCTCCCTCCCCAGCATGGGCGGCCTCCCCTCCTCCTCCCCCCTCAGCTCCCTCACGTCGTAGGAGCCCAGCACCCTCACATGCACCCTCTTCCCCTCCACCGCCCTCAGGGCCTCCTCCACCCTCCTCTCCCCCGCCCTCCCCTCGAAGTCCACGAAGAACACGTACTCCCCGAGCACCCCCCTGTCGGGCCTCGACTCTATCCTGGTTAGGTTGATCCCCCTCCTGGAGAACTCCCTCAGGATCTCCTGCAGGATCCCGGGCCTGTCCTCCGCGAGCTCCAGCAGCACGGAGGTCTTGACGGGCCTGATGCCGGGCAAGGGGACCTGGCTCAGGACGAAGAACCTGGTATAGCTCATGCCCTGGTCGTGGATGTTCCTCCTCACCACCCTGAGCCCGTAGATCCTGGCCGCCCTCTCCCCGGCCACGGCCGCCACCGAGGGGTCGGAGGCCGCCAGCTCGGCGGCCGCCGCCGTGCTCGGCATCTCCCTGAGCTCCGCGTGGGGGAGGTTCAGCCTAAGGTACCTCCTGCAGTGGGAGAGGGCCTGGTGGTGGGAGGCCACCACCCTTATCCTCTCCAGCCTGTCGTGCCTGGCCAGCAGGTGATGGACCACCGGCATCCTGATCTCCCTTACCACCCTGAGCCTGTGGTACCTCCTCAGGAGGTCCAGGACGAAGGGAACCTCCCCCTCCACCGAGTCCTCCACGGGCACCACCCCGAGCGCCCCCGGATGGGTGGAGACGTACTCAAAGACCTCGGCCACCGGGGAGAGGTACCTCCTGCGGACGCGCCGGGGGAGCAGGTCCCCCAGGGCCTCCAGCGCCCTCTCCGTGTGGGTGCCCTCTGGCCCTAGCAGCGCCACCTCCCTGATCCCCCTCAACCTTCTCCCCTCCCTTCCGGCCGGGTTAAGCCTTTTCCCCGGAAAGGCCCTTTTCCCTCAGGAAGCGCCGGTTCTCCGCGTCCAGCTCCAGGATTAGGGCCACGGCCTCCTCCTCCGTCAGGAACCTTTCCGGCCCCCTGCCCTTGGGGCACCTGACCGTCTCCACCACCCCGAAGAGCCTGCAGGGCAGGAAGCGAACGGGCCAGATGGAGCACCTGCCCCCCTCCGCGTAGGGACACCTCTCCCCCACCCTTCCCACCCTCTCCTCCCTTCCCCTCTCCCTGAGCCACTCCCTGACCCTCTCCTCCTCCAGGGAGGTGCGGCTGGGCCAGAAGCAGCACTCGCTGCATCCCTCCTCGCACTCCATCGAGGGGATCTTCCTCCAGATCTCCTCCAGCCCCATCTCTGGACTCGGGAGAGGGATTATTAAACTGGACCCGCTAGCCTTTGGGATGGGATTGGAGGAGGAGGTCAAGAGGAAGGCGGTGGAGCTGGGGGCGGACTTGGTGGGGATATGCGCCGTGGAGGAGGTGGAGGACCGGAACCCCTCCCTCCTCCCGCGGGCCTCCTCCTGCGTGGTCTTCCTATGCGGTCAGTCGGAAGCGGCCCTGAACGATCTCAGGATGGCCCAGTACGACACCTACTGCACCTATCAGAAGCTGGGCCTGATAGGGAGGGAGCTCGTGCGCTTCCTGGAGGACAGGGGCTTCCCTTCCCTCTCCGTTCCCGTGGCCCTTCCGCTGGACATGGGGGAGGGCAAGTTCGGTCTGAGGGGGGAGTTCTCCCTGCGCCACGCGGCCGTGGCGGCCGGGCTGGGGGAGCTGGGGCTGAGCAGGCTTCTGGTGACGGAGAGGTTCGGACCCAGGGTGAGGATAGGGGGAGTCCTGACCGAGGCCCCCCTGCGCCCCGACGGGAGAAAGGTGGAAGGGATCTGCAGAAGATGCGGGAGGTGCCTGAAGGCCTGCCCGGTGGGGGCCATAGAAGAGGGGCAGAGGGTGGATGTCTTCGGGTGCGCCGTCAACCTGCTGAGGTACGGCCCCCCAGGGGCGGCGGCCTTCCTCTCCGAGCTGGCGGGCAGGGGGGCCGAGGAGAGGAGCCAGCTCACCTTCGATCCCACCTTCCTGAACCTCTGGCAGACCACCACGCTGGGCACCTTCTACCACTGCTTCGAATGCGTGAAGGCCTGCCCCGTGGGGAGGATCCGGCCTACTCCCTGAAGGTCTCGTAGCAGACCAGCTCGCTCAGTTCCTTCCGGTACTTGGGAAGGGGCTCGTCCGCCGGATAGCCCAGGGGGAGAAGGGCCACCACCTTGTACCTCTCGGGGATT
>Ga0185307_1000918_pt1 | contig 17317 bp, 16 predicted proteins | sample LHCtaG_FD_128010 | JGI IMG/M metagenome (GOLD analysis project Ga0185307, IMG submission 128010) | Hot spring microbial communities from Little Hot Creek, USA to study Microbial Dark Matter (Phase II) - LHC4sed_matched (SPADES... | ecosystem: Environmental > Aquatic > Thermal springs > Hot... | reverse complement strand
CTAAAAATATGGGTTTTTTAGTAAGGGGAATTTATGGTGAAGGAAGTCTTGCCTTGGGTAGTTATTTTCAGATAAGTAATCAATTTACTATCGGTATTGAAGAAAAAGAGATTATTGAAAATACCAAAAATCTCATAAACCAGATTATTGAATACGAAAGGAAAGCACGGGATTACCTTTTGAAAAATTTAAAAAATGAGGAAAAATTTAAAAAATGAGATTGAAGATAAGATTTGGCGTTCTTATGGAATTTTAACTAATGCGGTGCTTTTAAATTCGGAAGAAGCCATTAATCTTTTATCAAACCTCCGTTTGGGTATCTGTTTGGGGATAATAAAAAATATCTCCCTTTTGACAATTAATATTCTTAACATTTTAGTTAAAAGAGCTAATCTGATGCATTATCTAAAAAACGAAAAGCTTACCGCTGAAGAAAGGGATTTAAAAAGGGCTCTAATTATTAAGAAAATCTTAAAAAAGCAAGATGGTGAATGAAGATATTTTAAGGAAAATCCCCTCAGTAGATGGTTTGTTAAAAGAACCAAAAATAAAGGAATTGTTAACTCTTTATCCTCGGGAACTGGTTTTATTTTTTTTAAAGGAAGAAATTAATAATTTGAGAAGCGCTATTTTAGCCGGTAAGAAAAAGGAAGTAAATAAGGAAGAAATTATTGAGAATGTTTCTTTTGCCGTTTCGCCCAGTTTAAAAAAGGTGATAAATGCCCTCGGTGTGATTCTCCATACTGGTTTAGGGAGGGCACCTTATATCAAAAATTTAAAAGAAAAGATTGGCGAGCTTTTTGATGGCTTTTGTAATTTAGAGATTAACGAAGAAGATGGACGTCGGGGAAGCCGAATGCGTCATGTGGAAAAATTATTAATAGCTTTAACTGGTGCTGAAGCTGGTTTGGTGTGTAATAATAATGCGGGTGCCACTTTTTTGATTTTAAAAGCCTTAGCCGAAGGTAGGGAGGTTATCGTTTCCCGCGGAGAGTTGATTGAAATTGGTGGGGCCTTTCGACTGCCAGAAATTATGAAATCAGCCGGAGCCATTTTAAAAGAAGTTGGCACTACCAATCGGACTCATTTGCGGGATTATGAGCAGGCAATTAATGAAAATACCGCGCTGATTTTAAAAGTTCATAAAAGTAATTATCGCCTTATTGGTTTTACTAAAGAGGTACCTATTGAAGATTTGGTAAAATTGGGGGAAAAATATAATTTGCCAGTGGTTGATGATTTGGGTAGCGGTGCTTTTATTGATTTTTCCCAATTCGGTTTACCCAAAGAGCCGGTAGTAAAAGAAAGTATTGAAAAAGGAGCCGGTTTGGTTTGTTTTTCGGGTGACAAACTTTTAGGTGGTCCCCAATGCGGAATAATTGTTGGTAAAAAAGAACTCATAAAAAAACTGGCTTCCTGTCCCGTTATGAGAATCTTAAGAATTGATAAAACCCGGTTGGCAATTTTAGAAGCCACCTTGAGACTTTTTTTTGATAAAGAAAAATTATTAAAAGAAAATGAAGTCATCCGAATGATTTTAAGTAAAACCCGGTTGGCAATTTTAGAAGCCACCTTGAGACTTTTTTTTGATAAAGAAAAATTATTAAAAGAAAATGAAGTCATCCGAATGATTTTAAGAAAGAAAGAAGAGATAAAAAAAATGGCTAAAAAAGTTTATAGAGCTTTAAAAGATAAGCAAGAAAAATACCAATTAACAATAATTGAAGGGGAGAGTGAAATTGGTGGTGGTTCTTTAGCCGGAGTAAAATTGCCTACTTATTTATTAAGAATTAAAAATGAAAATATTATGGAATTGGCAAAAAGATTGAGAAAAGGGAAAATTCCGATTTATGGACGAATTGAAAATGATAGTCTTTTATTAGATTTGCGAACCGTAAGAGAAGAAGAAGTAAAATTATTAATAAAAGGTTTAAAGGAGGTTTTATGAAATTGAAAATAAGTACCGAGCTTTTTAAAAGGTTGTTGGAAAGGGTAATAAAAATTGTTCCTGCTCGAGCAACCTTTCCTATTTTACAAAATGTTTATGTTGCTTGCGATGATGAGAATTTTTCTATCTATGCCACGGATTTAGATTTTTGGTGTTATACTGAAAAGTATTTGGGAAAAGATAATATTAAAATGAAGGGAGAGGCGGTAGTTTTTGGCCGAAAGCTTTTAGAAAATTTAAGAGAAATCTCCGAACCGCTCTTAGAGGTTTCTTTGGAAGAGAACAATTTTTCTTTAAGAACAAGTAAAGGTGAATACCAATTTATTACCGTACCCCCGGAAGATTTTCCCAAAATTACCGTACCCCCGGAAGATTTTCCCAAAAGAGAAGACTTACCAACGGAGAATTCTTTTTCTTTTGATAACCGTCTTTTGATCGAAATGTTTGAAAAAACCGGTTTCTGCGTTTCTAAAGAGATGACTCGTCCGGCACTTACCGGTGTCCTTTTAGAGGTGAGGGAGAACGAACTTCGTTTTGTCGGCACTGATGGTTATCGCTTAGCTTTATATAAAAAGAAAATTGAATTAGGTATTAATAGAAATATTTCGCTGATTATTCCGCCAACTGCTTTTGAACTCCTATTAGAAGATATAAAAGAAGTAAAAATCTATTTTGATGATACGCGAATTGGTTTTGAATATGATTTAGAAGGTGAGAAATATTTCTTTATCTCCCGTTTGATTGAAGGTCCTTTCCCTGATTACGAAAAGGCGATACCTACTGCCGAAGATAATTACTATACTTTTGAAGTTGATGATTTCTTAAAAAGTTTAAAAAGGGTTTCGATATTTTCGCGGGTTGAAGATAAGACGCGAATGGTGATTCTTTCTTTAAAAGAAGAGGCAATAAAACTTTTTAGCGAATCTCCAGAAGTAGGTAAAGGTTCGGAGAAAATCAGCGGTCGTTATGTGGGGGAAGAGATGGAGGTTGCTTTCAATGCTGTTTATCTTCAAGAAATTCTTTCCAAAGTTGATAGTGAAAAAGCCACTATTTATTTCACTTCACCCACTTCCGCGATGAAGATTGTGCCTTCGGAAATAAAAGGTGATGAAGAAATTTTTTATCTTTTAATGCCGATGCATTATGAGAGATAAAATAATTTTCCTTTTAATCTTTTTTATCTTTTGTCAAAAAAAAGAAGAAGTTTATATTCAGGGTTGGGTTTCGAAAATGGAATTTACAAAAGATGATGTGCGTTATTTCCAAGAGGTTGTGGTGTATAACTATAAGGGGTTTAAAATGATTCCCAAGGTTTTTATTAACGACCTTCTTTTACCATTGATAAATGAACCTTTCACTTATGCCTTCTATGGAAACTATTTACCCTTTGAAAGCGGTAAGAATTATAAATTGAAAATAGAACATGAAGTGGGCAATGCCTATAGTGAAGTTTTTATGCCTAAGGATTTTGAAATCCTTTATCCGAAAGAAGAGACGATAATCAAAAACTTCTATGGAAACTATTTACCCTTTGAAAGCGGTAAGAATTATAAATTGAAAATAGAACATGAAGGGGGCAATGCCTATAGTGAAGTTTTTATGCCCAAGGATTTTGAAATCCTTTATCCGAAAGAAGAGACGATAATCAAAAAAAGCGAGCTTCCTTTTAAAGTTATCTGGCAAAAAAGTGAAGGTGCCAGTTGGTATGAAGTGGTTATTTGGATAGAATACGATTTTTTATATCCTAATGGTGAAGATGACGATTTTACTTTTTCTTTAGATACCGTTTTGAAAGATACCTTTTTAATAATTGATGCCCAAAGAATTTTTCCTGGATATGTAGCGGAGATTCTTTCTGGTGAAGGAAATATTACGGTTTATTCCGGTACTGGACCGGCTTTGAAGCCGGGTGAAAAAGGTAATATTAAAGGATTTGGCTATGGTTTCTTTAACGCCTTGTATTCACCAGAAGACCACACTTTCTATATTGAAGCGGAGCCAAAAGTAAAGAAATTATCTTTTAGGAAAGAGAAAATCTTAGAAAAGTTGAAAAACCGCTAAAAAATTTATGAAAGTTCTGGTAATTGGTGGCGGTGGTCGGGAACATGCCTTGGTTTGGAAAATAAAAAAATCTTCTTTGGTTAAGGAAGTCTATGCTCTTCCGGGAAACGGGGGTATTTCGGAAATTGCCTTTGTTGAAAAAATTCCGGTTAATGATTTTGAAAATATTTTAAAATTTTCCTTAGAGAAAAAAATTGATTTAGTAGTTGTTGGTCCGGAAGAACCGTTATCCTTAGGGATTACTGATTTCTTAGAAGCCAAAAGTATCAAGGTTTTCGGCCCTAATAAAAAAGCGAGTCTTTTAGAAGGTAGTAAGGTTTTTGCCAAAGAGTTTATGAAAAAATACGGCATAAAAACTGCCGAATTTGAGGTGTTTACGGAAAATGAGATAAAAAAGGCAAAAGATTATGCTTTATCTTTGTTGAAAAAAGATAATTTTTGCGTGGTTAAAGCTGATGGCCTTTGTTTCGGTAAAGGCTCTTTTGTTTTAAAAGATAAAGAAAGTACTTTTAAAGTTATTGACGATTTGCTTATCAATCAAAAATTGGGAAAAGCCGGAGAAAAGATAGTTATTGAAAGATGCCTTTTTGGAAAGGAAGTAAGTTTAATTGGTATTACCGACAGCGAAAATCTTTTACTTTTCTTACCTTCCCAAGACCATAAAAGACTTTTCCAAGACCATAAAAGACTTTTGGATAATGATGAAGGACCAAATACCGGCGGTATGGGAGCCTATTCACCCGTACCTTTTTTTAAAAAAGAATTAATATTAAAAGCTTATGAAAAAATTTTCAAGCCTTTACTTTTTGGTTTAGAAAAAGAAGGAATTTTTTATTGTGGTGTTATTTATGCAGGAATAATGCTTACCGAAGAAGATTTATATGTTTTGGAATTTAATGTTCGTTTTGGTGACCCCGAAACCCAGGTAATTTTACCCTTATTAAAAAGCGATTTATTAGAAATAATTCTTTTAGCAAAGGAGAAGAATTTAAAAAAAGAACTGGAATTTTATGATAAAAGTTGTCTTTGCGTAGTTTTGGCATCTGCTGGCTATCCTTATCAATACGAAAAAGGAAAGAAGATTACTTTAAAAAAGGAGATTGAAGAAGAGAAAAATATTATCTTCCATGCGGGTACTGAAAAGAGAGATAACGAATTTTATACCAGCGGTGGTCGAGTTTTAAATGTTTGTGGTCTCGGTAATACCTTGAAAGAAGCCCAAGCAAATGCCTACTCTTTGATAAAAGAAATCTACTTTGAAGGTATGCAATTTAGGAGCGATATTGGTAAAAAAGGGATAGATTATGAAGAAAATAATACTTCTAAAAGTTAAAGATAATCTTTTAATCGGTAGTGAAAAAGAAGAAAATTTGGAAGAACTTAAAAGAGAGTTGAATTTAAATGATTCGCCGATAATTACCTTGAGAAAAGAGCCTTTAGAGGAATTAAAAGAGTTGGCGCCCTTGATTATTCTTCACCAAAATCAATATTTTTTTAACCTATCAGAAAAAGAGACCTCTCTTTTAGAAAGATATTATTTTTTAGAATATCGGGAAAAAGATTTTCTTCTTGATTTTTCGGAATTAGTAAATTTTTTGAAAAAAAGGTATAAGATTGAGAAAAATTTTAAAGAACCTTTTAAAATAAGAAATTGGACCCATATCAAGATTGATAAGGATATTTACCTTTTAAAGCGAGGTTCCTTTTCCTTATACGCCTTGGAAGCAAAATTAAAAAGAAAAATAAAAATCAGCCGCAATTACTGGTTTAATATTCTCGTGGTTTGTACCGGTAATACCTGCCGGAGTCCAATGGCGAAAGGAATTTTGGAGGCTTATTTAAAAGATTATCCGGTTTTTATCTATTCCGCCGGTACCCAAGCATTAAACAATTCACCACCTTCTTCTTATGCTGAAAAGGCATTAAAGGAGATTGGCATTGATATTAGCGGTCATTTGGCAAAGTCGGTTTCCGAGGATATGATTAAAGAAGCTGATTTAATTCTTTGTGCCGAAAAAAATCATTATTATTATTTAACTGCTCTTTTTCCGGAATGTGAGGATAAGCTTTTTTTGATTAAAGGTTATCCGCAAAAAAACGGTGAAGATCTTTTTGACCCCATTGGATTAGATTACGATGCCTTTTTAAAAGTCAGGGACGAACTTTTGGTGGCTTTAAAAAATGTTAGTGAGGATATAAAAGAAAGATTTAATTAAGGAGGGAAAGATGCTTTTTTTGACAGAAGAACAAAAAATGATAAAAAATTTGGTAAGACAATTTGCCGAAGAAAAGATAAAACCAGTAAGACAAATATTGGATGAAAAAAGTGAATATCCCTTTGAAATTTTAAAAGAAATGGCGAAGATGGACCTTTTCCGGGTTTATATTCCCGAAGAATACGGAGGATTTGGTGGCGGGGTTTTTGCGATGTCCTTAGTAGTGGAAGAGATATCCCGAGTATGCGGTGGTGTCGGTGTTTCTTATGCGGCTTGTGGTTTGGCTTCTTTTCCAATTATCATTGCTGGTAATGAAGAACAAAAGAGAAAATATTTAAAAATGTTTGCTGATGGTGCTATTGGTGCCTTTTGTCTGACAGAAGCGGAGGCTGGTAGTGATGCCAGCAATGTCCAAACGACTGCCGAAAAGGATGGAGATTATTATGTTTTAAACGGAGTAAAACAGTTTATCACTAATGGTAGTGTGGCTGATATTTATGTGGTAGTTGCCTCTACTGATAAGAAAAAGGGTGCCCGAGGACTTTCTTGTTTTATTGTGGAAAAAGGGACTCCTGGTCTTTCTTTTGGTAAAGAGGAAAACAAAATGGGAATTAGAGCAGCAAAGACGACTGAGGTGATTTTTGATAATTGTCGCGTGCCTAAGGAAAACCTTTTAGGAAAAGAAGGAATGGGTTTTCTCTATATTATGCAAACATTTGATAAAACCAGACCCGGAGTAGGAGCGCAAGCGGTGGGAATTGCTCAAGGTGCCTTTGAAGAGGCTTTAAACTATGTAAAACAGAGAAAACAATTTGGTCAACCAATAGCCTCTTTCCAAGGTATTCAATTTATGTTAGCGGAGATGGCAACCAAAATTGAAGCGGCTCGCCAACTGGTTTATTATGCGGCAAAAGTGTGTGATAGCGGTGCCAAAAATATTTCGGCTCTTTCTTCTATGGCAAAACTTTTTGCCTCGGATGTGGCGATGGAAGTAACAACAAAGGCTGTCCAACTTTTTGGTGGTTACGGCTATATGAAAGATTATCCGGTAGAAAAGATGATGAGAGATGCGAAAATAACTCAAATCTATGAAGGAACGAACGAGATCCAAAAACAGATTATTGCTTTAGAACTTATTAAAGGAAGATTCCCACCAACCCTTTAAGATAATGGGTTATTTTCTTCTTCTTTTAATTTTTGCTTTTAATTCCCAAAGACTTATTCGGGTTGAAATAAAAGATTATTCGGATATTATAAAAATTAGCGAAATGGGCTTAGATATCATAAATCGGGAAGAGAAGTTTCTCTTTATTTTAACTAATGATGAAGGATTTTTAAAATTGAAAAAGGCATTTTAACTAATGATGAAGGATTTTTAAAATTGAAAAAGGCAGGCTATAAAATAGCAATTATTAGCGAAGATTATGAAGAGAGAATACGAGAAATCTCTTTACAGTATCCAACTTTTGAAGAGGTGTTAAGAGAATTAGATTCCTTACAGAGAAGTTATCCGGAGATTAGTAAATTAGAAACATTGGGATCGGTTAATAATTATCCGATTATCGCAATGAAAATAACCGATAATCCTTTAATAGAAGAGGAAGAGCCGGAAATAAGATTTACCGGTTGCCATCACGGTAATGAAAAAATCTCAACAGTTATCTGTTTATATTATATAAAAAGACTTTTAAGTGAATATTATGAAAACCCTTTAATAAATTATCTTGTAAATAATAGAGAGATTTGGATCTTGTAAATAATAGAGAGATTTGGATTATTCCGATTTTAAATCCTGATGGTTATGTGAGAAATCGCCGGTATAATCATAATAATGTAGATTTAAATAGAGATTATGGCTATATGTGGGCGGGAAGTGGAAATAGCCCAGCACCTTTTTCCCAAGTTGAAACGAAATTGATGAGAGAATTGTCATTAAAGAATAATTTCTCTTTCTCTTTTGATTACCATTCAGCGGCTTCTTATGTTAATTATTTATGGGATTTTCATAAGAAAGACCCGCCAGATTCTAATTATATAATCTATCTTTCTCAAAATTATGCCGATTCAACCTATGGTTCTTCTACTACCCGGTTAATACCGATAAATGGTTATGATTGGTATATGGTAAGAGGTTCTTCCCAGGATTATCTTTTTGGCAACTTTGGAACTCTTGCCTGGACCATTGAGACTCAGCAACCTACTTCTCCAAGTCAGATCGATTCTATTTGTGAGGCAAATTATCGGGCTATTCTTTATATCTTAAGAATAATGGGAAAGGGGATAAAAGGAAAGGTGGTTGATTCTTTAAATAATACACCGATCCCGGCAGTTATTACCTTTTACTCACCGAAAAGATGGCATGTTTATAATGACCCTTATTTAGGAGATTTTTATAAACCATTACCCGAAGGAAGATATAGCCTAAAGGTTTATTCAGTCGGTTATAAACCAAAGATAATAGAGGATATTTATGTACCTTCTGATACTTCTGCCGAAATTCTTATAAAACTTATTCCTCAAGAAGAGCCTATTGGTTTTGCCACTCGTTTATATTATGTAAAAAGAACAATCCAAGATTCAGCCAATCCTACTTTAACAACCGATTGCTTAGGACCTCCAGATTCTTTATTTTATTCCTTATGTTTTGGTGGCGAGATAGTCTTAGAATTAGAAAAAAAATGGCCACTAAGAAATGGCAATGGTATCGATTTTATAGTTTATGAAGCTCCTGTTGATGGCGATGAATTTTATGATTGTTATGTCTCTTTAGACCTTTCTAATTGGTATTATTTAGGAAGGGGTTTAGGGACAAGCGGCTTTGACCTCAGTAATTCTCCTTTGGATAGCGTTTATTACATAAAAATTGTTGATGTTAATAGTGGTTCTAATAACTTACCTTATGCTGGTTTTGATTTGGATGGTCTAACCTATTTTTTAAGAGGGAGTGGAATTGCTTATAATAATATTTTGCTTATAATAATATTAATAAAAATTTCCAATATAATAAGTTAAGAATTTTCAATTACTTAGGGCAAGAGATAAAAAATAAAGAGTTAAATTCCTTAAATAGAGGTATTTATTTTATAAATAAAAATGGTAAAATAAAAAAGATAATAAAGATAAAGTAAAAGTATACCATATCCTATACAGCTCCCCTAATTTTTGTTAAAAAACCCTTCATTATATATAACGAATAACCCCTTTTTATCTTACCCTTATTTTCTATTTGACTTTTTTATAAAAATTCTTTAAAATTTAAACAATTTAAAAAGGGGTGGGCTATGAGAGTATATTTATTTATTATTATATTTTCAATAATATTAATTTTTTTCTGTACACCCTTAAGATTAGAAAAGCCTTTAACCCCCTCTTTTATTATGAAACCTCTTCCTCAGAAGACATCTTTAAATCAGGGTAGGTATTTAGGAAAGTTTAAAGTAAGTTTTTACTGGATAGTGGAAGAAGAATATTACACCGGTAAGAGAAAAGTTCCTTTATACTTAGAAGATGGTCGACTTCTTGGTTATTTCCCAATAGATTTTGTGAAAGATTTTAAAATTGAATCTTGTGCCAAATTAAGGGACGGAAGGATTATTTCTTATTTAAAGAAAAAAGATAAGGTAAAAATTGTTGATAAACCCTTGGGATATGGGTTTAAATTAACGCCTTTAAAATCAATAGCCGTCGATTCTAATTTTATTAAACTCGGTTCAATATTGTATATCCCCAATATCTTTGGTTTAAAAATTAATGAAAAAGAAAGCCATAACGGAATTTTCTATGCCCATGATATTGGCAGTGAAATAAAAGGGAGAAAGATAGATATTTTTTTAGGTTATAAACATAATCATCACAGTTTTAAAAATGCCGGTATAAAACATGGTATGGAGGTAGATGTCTATCTTTTGGAATAATTATTTAATCTTTAAAATATCAAGATAGATTGGAGCATAAATTTTTAAAGAAGTTTCTTCTCTTTTAGATAATCTTTCTAAAAAATCCTGCCACCATATTTCATACATTTCTTTTAAAGTTACTACTTTAATATTGTTTTCTTTCAGATAATCAATTAAAAGAGAAAAATCCCTTTTTGAATAATCAGTAAAATATCGGGGTTTTTCAGTGATGCGATGAAAAAGTAAAATGGTATATTTATTTTTATTAATATAGGAAATGATATCAGAAAGCTTGGTTTCTTTTCTTACTTCTTTTACCGGTAATTCCCATCTTTTGAGAAAAAAATCTATTTCACCGTAATTGGTGCTTCTTCCTAAAAAATAGCCATTTTTTATTAAACTTTTTATCACCCGACTATCATACCTTCCATATGGATAGACAAAGATTAAAACCTCCTTTTTAAAAAGCCTTTCTAAAACTTCCTTTGATTCCTTTATCTCCTTTTCTATTTCTTCGTTATTTAATTCTCTTAAATCTCTGTGGGTTAACGAATGGGAAGCGATTTCAATATCTAAACTATCGATCATTTCTTTTATTTCGTTAATAGTGAGATAGCGGTAATCATTCTTATTTTTTATCTTTTTATCTTTTAAATAAGCTCCGATAAGGGCTAAAGTAAATTTAAATTTATTATTTTTTAATAAAGGATAGGCATTTTTGTAAATAGAATAATAGCCGTCGTCAAAATTTAGGCAGACATATTTGTAAATAAAAAAGAAAAATAATAGCCTATATATCACCAAAAACTTCTTTCTTTTTATCTTTTAATTTGGAAAGATGAAAATAAGGCAATTTTATTTCGCCTAAGAAAAGTTTTCCCTTTCTGCCGCCATGGCAGTCAGAGCCCCCAGTAATTAAGAGACCGTATTTTTGGGCAATTTCTAAAAAATATTTGGTATTTTCTTCATTATGGTCAGGATGATAAACCTCAATGCCCATTATACCCATTTTTATTAGGGGGAAAATAATCTCCGAAAAATCATAAGCTACCGGATGGGCAAGAATCGAAATGCCTTTAAAATCTTTTATAATTTTTAAAGCCTCTTCTGGACTTATCTCCATTTTTGGGACATAAGCCGGACAATGATAGCCAATAAATTTCATAAAAGCTTCTTCAATGGTTTGGACATAACCTTCTTCTAATAATACCTGGGCAATATGAGGACGGCCAACCGCTCCGTTCTTGGCTACTTCTAATACTCTTTTTAATTCAATTTTTATTCCTTGCTCTCGGAGATTGCCGATAATCTTTTCTGCCCTTTCAATCCTTTTATTTTGTACCTTTTTCAAAAAATCGTTAAGTTTTTCGTTTTTATAATCTAAAAAATAAGCTAAAATGTGAACATCCTTATTTTTCATTAAACAGGAAAATTCACAGGCGGGTATTACTTCCATTCCTATTTTTTCCCCTTCTTTTTCAGCTCTTTCAATACCGGAGACGGCATCGTGGTCAGCGATGGCAATTGCGGAGAAATTCAATTCTTTTGCTTTTCTTACTGCTTCTTCGGGAGTATAAAGTCCATCAGAAAAAATAGTATGAATATGAAGGTCACAATATTTTTCTTCGGCCATTAATCAATTTTTATGACAATCTTTGAAAAATTTTTTCTTCTAATTCTTTTAACAATTTTTCACTCTCTTTCAAAATCTTTTCGCTATTTTCTTTTAAGGTCTTTTTTTCTTTTTTGACAATCTTTGAAAAATTTTTTCTTCTAATTCTTTTAACAATTTTTCACTCTCTTTCAAAATCTTTTCGCTATTTTCTTTTAAGGTCTTTTTTTCTTTTTCGTCTTTTAAAGGTAAAAGGTTTATTAAAACATTGTAATAGGCTCCTTTTATCGCCGAATATAAAAGGTTTATTCCAACACCACAATCAGAGATAGCATTTTTATTACCAAATTCAGCAATAAAAAAGGATAATTTTAGAACTTCTAAAGATTTTTCCATAATTTCCATAGGAACATTAATGGCATTTTTTAAAGCTTCTTGAATTTTATTTTCTCTTTCTTTATCTTCTTTTGGTAGTTTAAAGGCATCCATTACCTTATTAAAGGCATCACAATCTAATTGAATAAGATTATAAAATCTTTGGGCATAAACATCTAAAGTATTTCTTAATTCTTTCATTTTTTCTTCATAGGCTGAGTAGGCTTTTTTACCAATGGTTAAATTACAGACCATTATCAATAAAGAAGTTCCCAAATTACCCGCCAATGCCGAAACCGCTCCTCCTCCTGGTGTCGGTTTTTCTGAAGCCACATCGGAAAGAAAAGAAACTAGACTTTTTGTTTCCGGAAGTCTCATTTCTAAAATCTGATTTTCTTTAAAAGAATCTAATTGTAAATAATAGACTGCGGTATCAATCAATGCTTTTAGAGGCACCAAGCCCACAATTTCACTTTCCCGCACCATTACTCCGTATCTTTCAGCTTCTCTTTTTACCATTTCAAAAACTCGATAGAGAGGTGTTTGTAAATAATTAGTCATATTAATAGAAACTTGTACACAATCTTTTTCTTTAATTTCAAAACCTAAGGCTTTCACATATCTTAAGCCACCGTCTTTAAATCTAATAGCTTTGGCAATATTTTTCGCAATGTTTAAATCTTTTGTATTAAGATTAATATTATAAGCAATCAAAGGGAAACGGGCACCAACTACGGTAGCGCCAGCCGTTGGATGAACTTTCGGTAATCCAAAATCTGGAGCTCTTTCTGGATTTTTTTCAATCTCTTCTTTTAATCCTTCAAATTCACCCTTTCTTATATTAGCCAAATCCACTCTTTCTGGTCTGGTAGCTGCCTGTTCGTATAAATAAACAGGGATCTGAAGTTCATCAGCAATCCGTTTTCCCAATTTTTTAGCCAGTTCCACGCATTCTTCCATAGTGACGCCAGAGATGGGTACAAAAGGAATGACATCAGTCGCTCCAATTCTTGGGTGCTCACCTTTATGCTTGTTTAAGTCAATTAATTCCGCTGCTTTCTTTGTTGCCCGAAAAGCCGCTTCCACACAGGCTTCGGGTTCACCAATAAAAGTTATTACTGAACGATTATGATCCGGATTCATCTCCACATCTAAAAGAAAAACATTAGGAACCGATAAAATTGCCGAAACAATTTGGTCAACAACTTCTTTTCTTTTCCCTTCGGAAAAATTTGGTACGCATTCAACAATTTTTCTCATAATTTAATGATAATAAACAAAAAATAAAAATCAACTTTGACAATTTTTAAAAATAAATTATAATATTAAATGCTTGCTCTTTTTCTTTTCTTTTTAATTCCCTTGCCTAACTCTCCTTCTTGGCTTTCTATTGATAATGATTATTCTACTGGGGGAGCTTTTTGGGATATTGATAATAATGGTTATCTTGATTTTATTACTTCTAATGGGAATGATATGGCTTATAATAAAAATGCTATTTATTTTAATTTTGGTGGTGAATTAGAAAGAGAAGCTTCTTGGCGAAGTAACGATTCAGGAATGTTTGGACATCTCTATCTTGGCGACGTTAATAACGATGGGTATTTAGATATGGCGGTAAGTTATTTAGGCATTGGGAATATTAGTGGCAAGATAAGGATTTATTTAAATAACGGCAGAGGCCTTATTCCCACTCCTTTTTGGCAATCTTCGGAAAATTTACATTCTTTTGATTGTTGTCTTGGTGATTTTGATTTAGATGGTGATTTAGATTTGGCAGTTGCTTGTGGCGATGCCTATAACCAAATAAGAGAGCCGGCAAGAATTTATAAAAATAATAACGGGATTTTTGATACCCTTCCTTTTTGGGTTTCTTCCGATAGTTCCCCTTCTGATGCCATAAGATTTGTTGATATAAATAATGATGGCTATTTAGATTTAATAGTTGGTCATCGGAGGAAGATAAATATCTATCTCTCTGATAATGGAAGATTGCCCTCCAATCCAACCATAACTTTTTCGCAGCCAGGCTGGGTTTTAAGATTAGCAATTGGCGATTATAATAACGATGGTTTTTTGGATATAGCAGTGGCTAACAATGGCCAATTATCCGGTGACCGTTCTTGCGTTCTTGTTTATCAGAATAATAATGGTATTTTAGATACTATTCCCGCTTTTACTTTATTAACCAATACCCGCTATTCCTCCAGCGTCTCTTTCGGCGACCTTAATGGCGATGGTTATTTAGAGTTAGCTTGTGGTGGTTGGTGGGAATCGATTTGCGTTTTTGAAAACTTTTCCGGTTCTTATTTACCGACTCCCCAATGGTCTTATAATTGGGGAAGAAATTTGGTTTGTGAAAATATTATGTTTGGTTGTTTAAGAAACGACCATTTAATAGATACTACTGAAATAAGAGTGGGTAATGGTGAAAGAAAGCTGTTTAATTTAAAAATTCCTTTGCTAAAATTGAATCAGATATTTGTTGGTGAAAGGAGATTAACTCCTAATGAATACACTTTTGATTATCTTACTGGTTATTTAACTTTCTCTTTCACACCAAATATTGGCGAAACCATCAGAATTAACTATACCTATTCACCTTGTTGCGATTTAGGAGTTACTAATTGGGATAGAGTAAATGGCAATCTTTTATTTTTAAATACTACTTCGCCAGCAATCGAAGAAATTGTTTATGAAAGAAAAAAAGAAAAAGGAATTTATAATATTTTTGGCCAAAAAATAAATTCCTCTCAATTATCAAAGAAACTATCGAAGGGTATTTACTTTCTCAATGGTAAAAAGTATCTTCTTCTTAAATAAAGTTGATAGTACTCAAATTTTAGCAAAAAGTTTTATTCCTTTTAAAAAAGATTTAATAATTGTGGCAAAAAGTCAAGAAAAAGGTTATGGTCGTTTTCAAAGGACTTGGTATTCACCTGAAGGCGGTTTATATTTTTCCTTTCTTTTGAATTTAGAAGAAAATTTTCTTTATAATTCAACCATATTTGATATTGTTTTTCACATTGTTAAAAGCGTTGTTCTTTCTTGTGAAGAATTGTTTAATTTAAAAGAAAAGTTGCAAATAAAATGGCCTAACGATATTTATTATCAAGATAAAAAATTGTGTGGCATTTTGGCGGAGAAAGAAAACAATTTTTTAATTGTTGGTTGCGGAATAAATGTTAACGAAGATTGCTTTCCTTCTTTTTTGGAGAAAGCTATTTCTTTAAAAATGATTCTCCGAAGAACAATAACTACTTATGAAAGATATTTGCTATTAGAAAATATTTTTTATAAAAGTTTTTTTAAAAAAATTGAAAAAGAAGAACTGGTTAATTTTTTAAAGGCAAGGAATTATTTGAAAAATAAAAAAATAAGAGTTGCTTTGCCCAACAAAGAAATTATTGATATTTGTTTAGATATTGCTGATGATTATTCATTAATTTTATCTTCGGGTAAAAAAATTACCACCGGTGAGGTAGTTAAAGTTTTTTATGAATAGTTTAGCCTGCGATATCGGTAACTCCTTTGTTAAATTTGGTTTTTTTAGAAATAATAATTTAATAATAGTCATGCCGGTAGCTACCCAAGGTTTAAAAGAGAATAAAAGTTACCTTTTCTTTCTGGATAAGGTAAAAAGAGTTATTATCTCTTCGGTGGTAAAGGAGGTAAAAAATTATTTGATAAAAGAATTTAAAAAAAATAAAGAAATTGAAATTTATAATTTAAGTGATTTGGAACTTGATTTGGATATTTCCCTTTACGAAAAAAATAAACTGGGAGAAGACCGGATTGCTGCCTGTTATTATGTTTATAAGTTTTACAAAAAAAACGGAATAGTAGTCGATTTAGGTAGCGGGACAACAATTTCTTGCGTTAAAAAAGATGGTATTTTTCTGGGTGGTCTTATTTTGCCCGGAATATTTACTTCTTATTATTTTTTAAACAGAATAAAAGATATTATGAAAGAAGATTTTGTTTTTCATAAAGAAATTAACTATTTAGCCCGCTCGCCTAAGGAAGGCGTAAGAGAAGGGATTAAGTTTTTTGTTTTTGAAGGGCTTAATTATCTTTTAAAATGTTATAAAAAATCTCTCGGTAAGGATTTTAAAATTTTTTTAACCGGTGGGCTTTCTTTTCTTTTCTACCGCCATCTTAAAGGAATTGACTATTTTGAACCTTATCTGACTTTAAAAGGGCTTAATTTGCTTTTGAATAATATTTGACTTTTTGAATAAGAAAATTATTATTTATTTATGGGATTAATCGGTGTCTTTTTGGATGTGCAAAATATTCAAGAGACCTTTGAGAGGCAAGGAAAAGAAGTAAGATACGATGTTTTGAAAAGAAATATTATTATTTTAGGTAAAAGAGAAGAAGAAGATTATAAATTTATCGCCTTTGTTCCTTACAAAAGAGATGATGAACGACGGCAAAGATTAATTGATGCGCTTTCTTTTCAGGGTTACCGAGTGGTTGCTAAACAAACGAGAGAAAGACTTGATGGGAGTATTAAAGCTAATATGGATATTGAAATAACCTTAGAGGTTTTATCGATGGTAAATTATTTAGATGAAATTATTTTAGTAACCGGTGACGGTGATTTTGTCCCTTTAGTTGATTATGTTTCTAAACTGGGGAAGAGAGTGATAATAATTGGTCTGGGTCGGGGTTATACTTCAGTAGAGTTGATTCGGGCATGTGATGAATATTATAATATGGATGAAATGGAAGGAGTTATAAAAGAAATTTATCCCTCTTCCATGAGAGAAGAGTGATTGTTGCTTTAGAAACCAGTTCACCTAATTGTGAGATTGCTTTTCTAGAGGAAGACAAGGAAATTTTAACTATTTTTGCTGACATTCATTCAAAGCACGAGAAAAATTTAATTACCTTTTTTGATTGGGCTTTTAAATATTTAAAAATAACCATTAAAGACATTGAACTTATCGGCGTAAGTATCGGTCCGGGAAATTTTACTGCTTTAAGAGTGGGTTTGGCAACCACTTTTGGACTTGCCTATCCCCATAATATTTCCGTAAAGGCAATAAATACTTTGGATGCCCTCTATTTTACTTGCCTTTTTTATTTCTCTGGTTTAAAAGATAAAAAAATTCTGGTCGTTAATGATGCTAAAAGAGAATCGGTGTATACTGCTCTTTATCAAAATGAAGAAAAAATTGGTAATTATCAATTAGTAGAGATT
>Ga0185307_1000917_pt1 | contig 17335 bp, 18 predicted proteins | sample LHCtaG_FD_128010 | JGI IMG/M metagenome (GOLD analysis project Ga0185307, IMG submission 128010) | Hot spring microbial communities from Little Hot Creek, USA to study Microbial Dark Matter (Phase II) - LHC4sed_matched (SPADES... | ecosystem: Environmental > Aquatic > Thermal springs > Hot... | reverse complement strand
GGACGAGTACGCCTTACTTTACAACTGGCTGGAGGCGCTTCTCGTCAAGTCTGAGGTTGAGGGCATGCTCTACTCAAAATTTGAGGTTCAAGAATTAAGCAGAGAAAACGGCGTTTTTAAACTTAAAGCCAAAATTTGGGGTGAAAAGTTCAAACCCGAAAAACACCCGCAGAAGGTTGGCGTCAAAGCCGTCACATACCACCAGATGGAGATAACGAAAGGGGAGAATAAGGCTGTTGTAAAGTTCATTCTGGATATCTAAGCCTTTACGCAAGATTCAGCTTTCTTAAACCCTTAAAGATTTCTTCAACTATCTCATCAGGAGATGTTTCAAGTTTTTCGCATTTAACCTCCACAAACGGCACACCCCTAACCCTATAATAGTCCAGTAGAGGCTGAGTCTGCTTCTCATAGACTTCGATGCGTTTCCTTACTACCTCCGGCTTGTCATCTGGACGCTGATAAAGGGGTCCGCCGCAATTGTCGCATACCATGTCCAATTTTGGTTTTAAGAAAAGCAGATTGTATATGGCGCCGCAGTTTTGGCATATGCGCCTAGAAGACAAACGTTCAACAATAATCCATTCTGGCACGATGAGATGGATTATGGCGTCTATCTTGGCAATTTTGTCCAAAGCTTCAGCTTGCCATATAGTTCGCGGATAACCGTCGAGGATAAATCCCTTGCTTCGTGGAATTTTAGCCAAACTCTGCTTTAAAACCTCCAGTGTTATGTCGTCTGGAACAAGCAACCCCTTCTCAACGTATTCCCTAACCCTTCTTCCCAGAGGGGTGTCCGCTTTAATCATTTCCCTAAAAATGTCACCTGTAGCTATAACCTCGACGTTGAGCTTCTCCTTAAGCCTCGAAGCATAAGTCCCTTTTCCCGAACCCGGTGCGCCGAAAATTATGAGGTTAACCATGTTCTTCGCCTTCTAAAGAGGAAGCCTCTTTAGTTTTGCTATTTTTAAATGTTGCGTGCATTTGCGTCTACCGGATAATGAAGGCGATCTCCCTGACCAAGGTTTCGGGGATTATGGCTCTGCCTTTTCTCTTGCAGAGTTTTACAAAGCCCACTTTTTTGAGGACTTGGAGGTCCTGGTAAACGTTTTTGACGTTTCGTCTCAACTTTTTGGCTAAATCGTTTATCGACTCCACCCTTAAAGTCGCCAGAACACGTAGAAGTTCAATGCGTTTCGGTGTCAGCAAGGCAACATGTTCGGGTCTGAGTTCTTTAACCTCTTCAACAGCATAGTCTAAAGTGCCCTCTTCTAAGTAGCCCTTATAGCTGTCTATCAGTTCAGCCCACTCGAAAAAGGTTCTTGCAACCTTCGCGTCCAACCTCTGTTTAAGGAAAAGCTCCTCAAACCTTTCAAAGCTCATTCCAAACTCCCGTTCAAAACGCTTAATCCGCTCCTCAACTTCTTCGGGGGTAAGGTTTCTAACAATTCTCAGAAGCATAGCCCCTCAAGGAACAAGAGAGCCGATCGACTTTAAAAGCGTGAACCCGGCTTCGCCAGAATGTTTAAAGTAGGCTTGTTGCAAACATAAGATTTCACCGGAAATGGGACTTGAAAATGGTTGTTGTAAAACTTGACGAACAACACTACATGGTTGACGTTGAAGTGGCAGGGCAGAAGAACTTCGTCGCCAGCTACATTCTGAGGGGTGAAAAGACGATAATCGTTGAAACGGGTCCCATGTCCTCTGTGCAAAACCTCATCAACAGCCTTGAAGAGCTGAACGTTAAAACTGACGATATTACGTACGTTGCCGTCTCTCACATACACTTAGACCACGCTGGGGGTGTTGGACCCTTACTTAAAATTTTTCCTAAAGCGAAGGCAGTTGTCCACGAGCGGGGAGCAGCCCACTTGGCAAACCCGGAGAAGCTCTGGCAACAGGCCCAAATGGTGCTTGGACCTATAGCCGAAGTTTACGGTAAACCAGAGCCTGTTCCACCTGATAGGATTATAGTTGCAAGGGACGGTATGACGCTGGATGCCGGAAGCGGAGTTATGCTTAAAGTTGTGGAAACCGTGGGGCACGCCCCCCACCATTTGAGCTACTATGAACCCCGGAGCAACGGAGTTTTCACAGGCGACTCTGCGGGGATATATTTGGGCGAAATAGACGTGGTTGTTCCAACAACTCCTGCACCGTTCCGCCTAGACTTGGCTTTAACCTCCATAGAGAAGATGGCAGGATTGAAACCTTCAAAATTGTATTACACGCATTTCGGCGTTGCGGAGAAGGCTGTTGAAAAACTTCAGGCCTATGCGGAGCAGCTTAAGCTTTGGGCGAAAATCGCCAAGGAAACGCTTGGGAAAGGCGAAGGACTAGAGTTTATGCGTAAAAAGATTCTTGAGCTTGATTCAGCCACCCGTATGGCTTTTGAATATGTTAAAGCGAATCGAATCTTCTGTGAAAACTCCCTTCGTCGAAGCATGTTTGGAGTTCTCGATTACGTGAAGAATTACGGATGATTTTTGGTGTTTAAGCCAAAATTCCTTATATTCTTCTTCACACACTTAGACGGATAGGTGAAATATTATGGGAGAAGAAGGAGAAAGTCGCCCCCCGTCTGAAAAAGTTCCCTTGGAGAAAATTAACGACTACATGTGGCGTATTCCAAAGTATAAGCCCAGCATGAGGGTTCCAGGCATAGTTTTCGCCAACAAGGAGCTTTTGGAGAAGATGCAGACGGATAGAACCCTTGAACAGTGCGCCAACGTAGCTCATTTGCCTGGGATATACAAATACTCCATAACGCTGCCTGATGGTCATGAGGGGTACGGTTTTCCCATAGGCGGTGTGGCGGCGACAGACTATGAGGAGGGGGTTATAAGCCCTGGTGGTGTAGGCTACGACATAAACTGCGGCGTCCGTCTCCTAACAACAAACTTGACCGAGAAGGACATTAGGCCAAAGCTTGTCGAGTTAACAAACACGATTTTCGAGAATGTCCCATGCGGTTTGGGAAGCCGCCGGAAAGACTTCAAGGTAACGATCCACGACCTAGACAGGCTTGTTGTTGAAGGAGTTCAGTGGGCTATAGACCAAGGTTTAGGCTGGGACGAGGATGCCGAGCACTGTGAAGAGCGAGGGTGCATGAAAAACGCCAACCCGGACAAGGTTTCAACAAACGCCAAAAACCGCGGGCTTCCCCAAATAGGAACTTTAGGCTCAGGAAACCATTTCTTGGAAATCCAGAAAGTCGACAAAATCTACGATGAAAAAACTGCCAAAGTCTTTGGAATAGAGCAGGAGGGCCAAGTAACTGTCATGATCCACTGCGGTTCAAGAGGTTACGGTCACCAAATATGCTCGGATTACTTGAGGGTTATGGAGCGCGCAGTCCACAAATACAAGATTGTTCTGCCAGACCGCGAGCTGGCATGCGCCCCTGGAACCAGCAGGGAGGCTGAAGACTACTATGAGGCTATGGCCTGTGCCATAAACTACGCCTTTGTGAACCGTCAAGCCATAATGCATTGGGTCAGGCAAAGCTTCCAGCAGGTTTTCAAGCAGGACCCGGAGAAGTTCGGCTTGAAACTGTTGTACGATGTAGCCCACAACATTGCTAAAATCGAGTTTCACAAAGTGAACGGCGAAGAGAGAAAGGTTTGGGTTCACCGCAAAGGTGCCACGAGGGCTTTCCCACCAGGCCATCCGGAGATCCCGGCGGACTATAGGAGTGTAGGTCAGCCTGTAATTATCCCGGGAAGTATGGGAACAAGTTCTTGGCTTTTGATTGGCACCGAGAAGGCCATGGAGCTAAGTTTCGGCTCCACAGCCCACGGTGCTGGAAGAATGCTTAGCCGTGCAGCCGCCAAGAAAAGGTTTTTCGGCGGAGACGTTAAAAGAAGCCTTGAACAGCGAGGAATAGCCGTTAGGGCTGCAAGTGCTGTTGTGCTGGCGGAAGAAGCGGACCCAGCCTACAAGAACGTTGACATCGTGGCGGATGTGAGCCACAAAGTCGGCATAGCCACAAAAGTCGCAAGGCTTGTGCCTTTGGCTGTAGTTAAAGGCTAAACTCCCAATTTTACACTAAGCTAAATGGATTGGATGTTTTATCACACTTGTCAAGAGTGGTTTTGTTTTGTCCCTCAAAGACGAATGCAAACTTTGTGGAAGGGTGCTTCCTATAAGCTATACTAGGCGGTGTCAACGTTGCGGTAAAACCTTCTGTCTAGATTGTATGGTTCCAGACGTAGTGACAGGTGACACTAGACGGCTGTTCTGCCTAAACTGTGCTAGGAAGATTGTTTCGTCGGAAACTGGAGACAAATTTGAAGCTTTGACACGCTATCTGCGTTTTAGGGCGTCCTTCACAAACACCGTGAGGCTTTCCTTCGCCCAGATAGACGGCATAATAGGCGACAACCTCCCTTTAGAAGCATACCGTTCAGAAGAATGGTGGAAAAACACGCCTAAAACGGCCCATGCAAAGGCATGGCTTGACGCTGGATGGGAGGCCGCAGAGGTAAACCTAAAAGAAGCCTACGTAGTTTTCAAGAAAACAAAGACTACACCAACCGCGACCACAAAACATGAGAAGAAGGAAATCAAGCAGAGAACCCAAAAACCCTACACTCCGCCACCATCACGAATATTTGCAAGGCGTAAACTTTCAAAAACAAAGATCGCCAAACTCTACGCTAGGCTAAAAAACATTGAGAGGGCAAGGGCCTCAAAACCCAAACTCCGCGGAGGCTTCAAGCCTAAACCAGCCCACGAAAAACGGCTAATGAAACCGAAAAGCGAATAAGAACAACTTTAATAGCTAATATGTGGTTAAAAGCGCGGCCGTCGTCTAGTCTGGTTAGGACACAGCCGCCATAATAGCGGTGGAAGCCTTCCAAGCCTGCGATCCCGGGTTCAAATCCCGGCGGCCGCACCACACAGAATTTAGTTTCAACGAGGTTAAGGTAGGGGCGACGTTTTGCCAATAGTCCACGTGTATGTTTGGGATGGATTTGGAAAAGATAGATTGAAAACGTTGATACAGGGAATAACAAAGGTTTTTTGGAGGCTTAGGGGTCCCAGAAAACGTTGTTGAGGTTATTGTACACGAAGTTCCAAAATCCCATTGGGGTATAGTGGGCGAACCAGCTTCAGAAAAGTTTAAATATAAACAGTGAGCGTCAACAGAAGCGCAGCTATGAATCGCGGATTATCTCCCCAATTTTCTTTCCTGCCTCACAGACGCTTCTTGCACAAGCATCGGGATTCTGGCCGCTTTCCAGAAGCTTTTTAAATGGGAAAAACTGGGAAGCGACAAAAATTGTTTTCATACCAAGTTGTTTAGCGCCTTTAATATCCTCGTCGGGGCTGTCTCCTATGAAAAGGGTTTCCTCAGCCTTAACGTTCAGTCTCTTTAAGGCTTCCTCAAAAATTTTAGCGTGGGGTTTACGCCAACCAACAGCGTCTGAGACGATTATTATGTTGAAAAAGTCGTTTATTCCAACCTTTCTAACTCCAGCATAAATAACCGGCGCATAAGTAAAATTTGAAACCAGGCCAAGCTTGTATTCTCCATATAGCATCCGCAAAACCTGCTTCGCACATTTCCTAAGCCTAAACGAGTTCACGTAATCTTCAAAAAAGGCGTTGACCGCGGTTTTTATCCGCGAGTCCTCAGGTTTTGTTTTAAAACCAAGACTGTTTAAGGCTTCCGAAATCCAAACGGCGTTTGTAACCTCAATAAACTCATGGTATCGTACAACCCTATACTTCTCGTGGGCTTGCGTGTATGCTTCCAAGAAATCCTCCCGGCTTACCTTGAAACCCGCATCTACTATAGCCTTGTAAAGCTTCATTTTTGAGGTTTCTAAACTGTAACCTTTCACGTTAACTAGAGTCCCTATAAAGTCAAATAAAACGGCCTTTATTTCAGCCAAGTCTTAATCACCCTTCTACATATTCACCGTACTTTTTTGCAATACTTATTCGGATTTAATAAGATTTAGGTAGCTACTCTACTTTTGGCTGGAACTGTTTTCTTCGGCGGTGTTCTCGAAACCTTATTCAAATCCCAGTTTATTGAAAAAAGCCCTAGAATGGTTCCTATTCATTCCATATCACACAGAACCCATATAGGTGCTGTCATGGGACTAGCCTTCGTAATCGGAGGCTTAACCCTCATAGTCTACGGTATAGTAGCTGGTATAAGCTATTCCAGGGATAGAAGCTGGTACATGAATGAGTTGAGGAAGGCGAATTCCATGGAGGAAGTCTTATTGTCAAGGAAAACAGTTGCCCTCAAAAAGGGGTTAAAACCTAAGCCACCGGTCAAAAAAGCTAGGCGTGTGGAGAAATAATTTTTGGAACAAGGCTTGCCACTTTCTTGGCGAAAACAGTTTCAGAAAGGGCCTTCACATCACCTAAAGAATATTCAACTTCTGGGTCGAATGGCAGCTCTCCAAGAAATGGAACACTCATCCCTACCACTTTATCCTTTATAGTTAAACTTTGTTCCATTTTCATGTTTTCGATGACTCCTATGACAGGCACCTTTAGCTCATTAAGCAGCTTCAAAAGTTTTTGAACGGTTTCAAAGGCGAGGATGGACGGTGTGCTTATGACGAGGAATTCGCATCTCTTCACGATCCTGATAATGTCAAGGGTCGCATCGCTTATTCCAGGGGGCATGTCAATTATCAAGTAGTCCAAGTCTCCCCAGAGAGTTGTGGAGAAAAGTTCTATCAAAACATTTGAAACGTCTATGCCCCGCAGCGGCAGGGCTTTTTCTCCGGAGAAAGCGACGATTGACATATATTTCAAGCCTTGAACTTGAATTGGCAATATTCCCTTATCCTCTATGATTTCGACTTTTTTGACACCGAGGATTCTATGTGTTGACGGACTTGTGAAATCTGCATCGAAAAGCCCCACGCCGAAGCCTTTATTTGCAAGGGTTAGGGCGAGGACAGAAGCAACTAGGCTTTTGCCAACTCCACCTTTACCGCTTGAAACGGAGATTATTCTCTTTACTTTTTCAAGTCTCTTGTTTATAATGCTTACCCGTGGATCTAATGTGCTATTTGAATCCTCTGATGCTTTCAATCACTACACCCCTTCCCTCAAGAACTTTGAAGTCAGGGCTGCCGCATTTTGGGCACTTAATGTAAGCGTGTATAGTTTCTGGAACAAAGTGTATTGCTTCCGTAGACTCCCAATTAAGTTTGTTCTGGCTGAAATCCCACTTATGCCCGCAGACCCGGCATAATAGTTCGGCTTTAACCGTTTCTATCAGAAACTTGGCATTCTTCAATTTACCAGTTTTAAGCTCGGAAAGGGCGAGCTCTAAAATATCCACATCCACCTGTTGGAGCTCACCAACCTTTAGCTTGACTTCCATAACCTCCTTTAGATTTTCTTTTTCAGCTATTTCAAGGGTTGATGAAATTATGGCTTCAGCTAGAGCCCACTCGTGCATGAAAAAGCCTTCGTAAAGCTCGCATTTAAAACATTTGGAGGGAAATCGTTAAAAACCTTCGTGGTGGGCGAAATCCTTTTAAAGAACCGTTTTTCAAGCCAAATTTTGGTGACGGCCATGCCAAAGAAGAAGAAGGAAGAGAAGAAAGAGGAAAAGAAAGAAGAAAAGAAGTAGCCTCTTACCCTCAAAAGAACCCCAGTTTCCTTTTTTCTCTTGTGAAAACTTGCTGGCCGTAGGAAAGTTTTAAAGCCTCCTTTTAAGCCTTTAGAAAGCTATGGCTGGAGACGCTGAGAAACCTTCAGACTCTAACCTAAGCGGAATAGGCAAGTACAGGGAACAAATCCTTAACGGTCCTGTTATTAAAACAATTTTTTGGCTGGGATGCCTCCCTCCTAAATCAACTTGCTGTTGTTGTATATAAGGTTATGGACGCCTATTGGTTGGTATGTATGGAGAAAAGGCTGTAGTTGTTCCTAGGCAAATGTTGTCCATTCTCGTACTTTTTCAAGCGGTGGCAAACGCTTTGAATACTGCCGGTTTAAGCATGGTCTCCCAATATGTAGGAAGCAAAGCCTACAAAGAGCGAGTGTTTCAGCCTCGCATTTTTTCACGTTGGCCTGCTTATTCGGCGGCGCCTTGAGCATCATATTATTAACGCTTAGATACTCGATTTTCACAGTTATTTTGTCGACGCCTCCAGAAATCTTCGACTATGTGATGGCTTACTCTGGCGTCATAGCTTTCGATGTATTCTTTAATTACGTAGCCATAACATACACTACAATCCTTCAAGGAATAGGTGATACACGGAGGCCTGCCATAATCAATGTTTTGGCTGTTCTGGTTAATGCTGCCTTAATCCCTTCTTTGTTTTAGGGATAGGGCCTTTCCCGAGGCTTGGTGTTGTGGGCGCATCCCTTACAGACATGATGGGAAAAATAATTTCGATAACAGCCTTGACATATGTTCTCCGAAAGGGCTACGGAACTAAAGGTGAGGTTCACTGGGCACGTTTTCCACCACGGCTCTCGGAATTTTCAGACTTGGGGGCTTAGAGTTGTTTTGGGTTACGTTCTTGCATTTTCGCTGCAAATGGGTTCCCTCGGGGTGTGGCTGGCTACAGCAGTAAGCAATGTCGTAGGAGTAATCGCCGCACTATGGATAAAATATGGGAGCTGGGCTAGGGCAATAATCAAAAATAAATGAAACAGTGAAGTTGATGCAAAACATCTTAGCTTGCGGTTATGAATAAACATTAAGGTGTATGTCGTCGAAAACAAGACTGTTTAGGGCAAAAGTTTAGTCATGCGTGGCGCAAGCGTTAAAGTGTGTTCAGAGGGTTGCAGTGTTTATGGCTTTACAACATTTACACATAGGCTTTGACGACACCGATTCGCCTAAAAGAGGGTGCACAACGTATATTGCCGCCCTGTTAGTGGAGAAACTGGAAAAACTCGGGGTAGTTTTCACGGACTACCCAAACCTTGTCAGGTTAAACCCAAACGTTCCATGGAAAACCAGGGGTAACGGCGCTCTATGTTTGAGGGTAAAATGTGACAGTAAAATGGTCGATGAAATCAAAGAATTGGTTTTAACGGTTGTTGAGGAAAACTCCGACTTAACATTTCGCGGCACAGATCCAGGCGTAGTTTTTCTCTCAAGGGCGAGGGTTCCAAGAGAGGTTCAGAATTTTGCCAAAGACGCCATAACTGGAATAGTGAACTTGAAAACAGCTCTAAAACTCATTAGACGGTTTAAGGCAGAAGCTGTTGGCTTCAAAGGTGGACGGGGGATAATAGGCGGCTTGGCGGCGATAGGCGAAACATTAAGGGGCGACCACACCTACGAGATTATCGCCTACCGCAAACCGGAGAATTATGGCAAGGAGAGAAGGGTTGACAAGAATTCGATTTTGGAGATGGACAAAGCCACAGCCCCATACACATTTAACAATGTTGACTATGAAACTGGAAGAGTTTTAATAACCCCTCGGGGACCAGACCCTATTCTCTTTGGAATAAGGGGTGAAAGCCCGGAAATAGTTAAGAAAGCCTTTGAAATGGTTAAACCTCTTGAACCCGTAGAGCGCTGGGTTATCTTTCGCACAAATCACGGCACAGACGCTCATCTAAAACGTGTCGAAAAGCTAAGCCAACTTAAGCCATTCCACCCTGTTATAGCCAGAGGGATGGTGACAGTAAATCCGAAGATTGTTCCAAGACGGCATGTAATCTTCACCATCAGAGATCAAAGCGCCAGCGTCGACTGCGCAGCCTACGCACCTACAGGCATGCTGAGAAAGGTAGCCAGCAAGCTTATTGTTGGAGACTATGTTGAAGTTTATGGTGGTGTTCGTTCACCTTCGGCTGGTCATCCGCTCACAGTAAACCTTGAAAAACTACGCATATTGAAGCTTGCTTCAAAAGTGGTTTACCAGAATCCCGTCTGCCAGCAGTGTGGTAAACGTTTAAAGTCTATGGGTAAGGGCAAGGGTTTTAGATGTGAAAAGTGTAGTTTGCGTTACCCCAACCTTAGCAAGGTGGCTGTCAAAGTTAAGCGGGACTTGGATGGGGGTTTATACATTGTTCCGCCGCGATCCCAAAGACATCTCACAAAACCTCTTGTACGGTATGGCTTAGAGAAACGTCGAACAACGGAAGTTAAACTAATTGAGGGATGGCACCACCCGTAGGCACTTTGTCTAGTCCTTCACTTTGAATATTTCACAAAGCAGCCGGTAAAGCTCGTCGCCACCTTCAATCTTACAAAATAGGTCCTTTTCAGCCTTCAGTATTCGCCCCACCATTTGATAAGTTTGTCTCCACTCCAGTTCCATCCACATCATTTTGTAGTGTTTAAGCTCTATCCACGCTCTGAACACGAGAACAGCAAACATGCCGAGGGTTAAGGCGAGGTTTAACAAGTATATATCTATCAAATCCAACTTTCCGCCTCAATAGTCATGTCGCCTTTAAGATAATCTTTTCCGGAGCAATAAGCTTTAAAGACCGCGCGGCTGCATGATGTTCTGGAGAAAGGGATGGGCGACATATTGCCCCCAATATTTTACGAGCTTGGTTTAGGAGGCTTTTTAGGTTTCATAGTAGGGTTTTTCGTTAAAAAATTGGGTAAACTCATACTCGTTCTGGTGGGCCTGTTTGTCACAGTCCTCGTTTACCTAGGTTTGAGAGGCGTTTTAAGTGTGAATTACGAGGCGCTTTTCAAACTTGTAAGTGACTTTCTGGGAAAGGTTGGTGGCGCTTTCTCTTGGCTCATTCACACAATAATACTTTTGCCCTTCGCTGCAAGCTTTATTGTGGGGTTCCTTGTGGGCTTTAAGCTAGGATAGTGAAATGGTTTAAATGTGGGCTGCTCCTTTATCCATTGGAAATCCCTCTGAACCACCGGGAGACTAAAGCCTTTGGATAAGTTTCCAGCAGAAGAATACGCGGTTCCATTCTTCAAAGAATACGGTTACGTTAGGAAACTTTGCCCGAAATGTGGGTCGTACTTTTGGACATTGAACGAGGAACAGGAAACATGTGGCGAGGCAAGGGCTGAGGAATGCGCCTCGTACACCTTTATAGGCGACCCGCCTACGAAGAAAAGCTATACCGTACGGGAAATGCGCGATTTGTTTCTCTCCTTCTTCGAAAAACATGGACACACTCGCATCAAGCCATACCCTGTCGTTGCGAGGTGGCGGGACGACATTTACTTGACGCATGCAAGCATAATAGACTTCCAACCGTACGTGACGGAGGGTATAGCTCCCCCTCCGGCGAATCCCCTGGTAATAGTTCAACCATGCATTCGTTTAGTTGACATATCTAATACTGGTCCAACGTTCGGAAAATACTTAACCATCTTCGAGATGGGCGGGCATCACGCGTTTAACTATCCAGACAAGGAGGTTTACTGGAAAGACCAAACAGTACGCTATCATCATGCCTTCGCTACAGAAGAGCTAGGCATAAAGCCTGAGGAAATAACGTATAAGGAGGATGTGTGGTCTGGGGGTGGAAATGCTGGACCGTGCCTGGAATGTATCATTAGAGGCTTAGAAGTTGCAACCCTTGTTTTCATGCAGTACAAGGTCGTCGGCAGCCAGCTTGTAAAGCTCCCCATAAGAACGGTTGACACGGGATATGGCATAGAACGCTACGCATGGCTTTCCCAAGGTGCTCCAAGCGCATTTCACACTATATACAGCGGAGTGTTGGACAAAATCTTTGAAATGGCTGGAATAACCAATGTGGACTTAGATTTACTCTCCAAAGTCGCCCGGTTCTCTTACATCGTAAGCCTCGAGAAAACAACAGGCTTGGCTGAGGCTAGGCGGAAAATAGCTGGAAAAGTTGGCGTCAACGTGGATGTTTTAGACAGAATTTTAACGCCTATAGAACAAGCTTTCGCCGTTGCGGATCACACAAAGTGTTTGAGTTTTATACTCTCCGAGGGGGTTGTCCCATCAAACATTCAGGAAGGGTATTTGGCGAGGCTTCTGTTCAGGAGAATATACCGGTTGCTGAGGCTTTTGGGGATTCAGGACAAGCTTTACGATATTTTTGACATGCAAATCCGCTACTGGTCAGTCGATTATCCGCACCTCCAAGGAATGCGGGACGAAATAATGGAAATGCTCAAGGTGGAAGAAGAAAAGTTTAAGGAAATAATCGCCAGGGGCAGTGCACTTATAAAGCGCATAACCGAGGAATTGAAGTCTAAGGGTGGCAAAAAAGTTCCCGTCGACACTCTTATAGAGCTTTACGACTCCCATGGGCTCCCACCCGAAATAGTTAAAGAAACAGCGGAGGTTGAGGGTTTAGCCGTTGAGGTTCCGGAGAACTTCTATGGGCTAGTGGCTGAAAGACACATGCATACCTCAAAACCTACAGAGGAGGTTAAACACGAGAAATGGCTTGAAGATGAGGTGGCTGGCCTTCCGGCGACGGAACCCCTGTATTACATGGACCAGTACATGATGGCTTTCGAGGCGAAGGTCATCAAAGTCTTCGGAGGCAAATATGTTGTCCTTGATAGAACATGCTTCTATCCAGAGGGGGGTGGTCAACCCCCGGACAAAGGTTTCCTGGAATTCAATGGAGAGAAAGCCGAGATAGTTAATGTGCAAAAAGTCGGAAAAGTCATTGTTCACGAAGTTGGCGGCGGAGTTCTTCCCAAAGAGGGGAGCATTGTTAGGGGCTTCATAGACTGGGATAGACGTTATGCGCTGATGAAAAGCCACACTGCAACCCATGTTATTAACGCTGCCGCCAGAAGGGTTCTAGGGCAACATGTTTGGCAGTTTGGCGCGCAGAAAAACGTAGAAAGCTCGAGGCTTGACATTTCCCACTACCGCCGCCTTACATTGGAAGAATTGCAGAAGATTGAAGCTTTAGCCAACGAAGCTGTCTTTCGCCAGATTCCAGTGGAGGTGAAGTGGATGCCTCGTACAGAAGCTGAAAGCCTCTACGGTTTTAGGCTTTACCAAGGCGGCGTTGTCCCCGGGAAAGAAATTCGCGTCGTCAAAATTGGAGACTGGGAAGTTGAAGCATGTGGTGGCACTCATGTACGAAACACTGGCGAGATAGGCTTTATCAAAATAATTCATTCAGAGAGAATACAGGACGGTGTAGAGCGTATCGAATACTCCGTAGGTTTACAAGCCCTAAAAGTTGTTCAGAGAAATGATCAACTCCTGTTTAAGCTTTCAGAAATTCTGAACGCCCCCATAGAAAAACTGGACAAAACCGCAGAGAGACTCGTGAGGGACTTAAAGGAGGCAAACGTTGAGAAAAGAAGGCTTATGAGAGAAATAGCAAGGCTGGAAAGCCTAGGCGCTGCACAATTGGACGTTTTTGTCCGCGAGATAAACGGCGTCAAACTTATCATGAGGAACTTTAAGGAGGACGTAAACGTAGACCGCATGGTGCAAACAGCCAGCGAACTTGTGAAAAAAGACGAAGAGGCTGTTGCCATCTTTTACGGTTCGGACAGCAAAACCGCAAGGATACTAGTTATGGCTGGACAGAAAGCCCTAGAGCGAGGTGTGGACGCCAGCGAAATTGCTAGGGAAGCCTCAAAAATGATAGGTGGCGGGGGAGGAGGACGCGTAAACTTCGCTCAGGGCGGTGGACCCAAGACGGAGAAGCTACAAGATGCTGTTAAAAAGGCTGAAGAGGTTCTGGAAGAACAGCTGAAGCGCCGTCAGCCTAAACCATAATGGAAGTTTCATCATCTTGTACATTTCCAAGTCCCTTTCTGGGCGAATCACGTCTTAAAGCCGGCGTTTCCAGCAAAAATTATATGAAAACAGACAGCCATAACAGAATTTTCCAAAACAACGGAGGGAGAAAGTTTGGATATTATTGTTTGTGTTAAACATGTACCAGAAACAGCGGAGGCAGAGTTGAAAATTGACGCCACAGGCAAAGGCATAGAAAAAACAGGCTTGGTCTTCGACATAAACGAATGGGACGACTACGCTTTGGAAGAAGCTGTGCGCATAAAAGAAAAGTTTGGAGGAACTGTGACCGCAATAACCGTAGGCTCGGAGGAATCTGAGAGCACTCTGCGGAAATGCCTCGCCCGCGGGGCGGACAAAGCCATACGCTTGTGGGATCCGAGATTCGCCGGCTCAGATGCCTATGCCACGGCAAAAATTATTTACAGCGCCATAAAAAACATGCACTTTGACCTTGTCTTGACGGGCGCTCAGGCTGGTGATGACGGAAGCGCTATCGTGGGTCCTGTTTTGGCGGAGCTTCTTGGAATCCCCCATGCAACAATGGTTAAGAAGATTGAGTTCAGCGAAGGCAAAGCGATTGTAAACCGTGAACTCGAAGGAGGATTGGAGGAGCGTTTAGAGGTTAAGTTGCCCGCTTTGTTCACCATTCAGACAGGAATAAACGAGCCCCGATACGTTTCAATCATGGGCATTAGGAAGGCTATGCAGAAGGAAATAAAGGTTTTGGGGCTGGCGGACGTGGGCTTAAGCGAGAACGATGTAGGCGAGGCTGGCTCATGGCTGGTGTTAGAAAAACTCTACGCCCCCCCGGTTGAAAAGCAAGCCACATTTCTAACTGGAAGCCCGGACGAGGTAGCCACTAAGATCGTTGAAATTCTCAAGTCAAGGGGGCTGATTTAGATGGCTGAAGTATTTGTGCTGGCTGAACATAGACAGGGACAGTTAAGGGACATAACCTTTGAAATGCTAACCAAAGCCAGAGAATTAGCCGGAAAAATAAACGCCTGTTTGACTGCTCTTTTGCTCGGCAAAAACGTTAAAGAACACGCGAAAACGCTGGCAGAATATGCCAACAAAGTTTTGCTGGTGGAGGATGACAAACTTGAAAACTTCAACTCCGACGCATACCAAAAAGTCCTTTCACGCCTAATAACGGAGCATAAACCAGCCTTAACGCTGATTGGACACACTTCTTATGGTGTGGAACTTGCCCCAAGGCTTGCCGCAGCCCTAAACATCCCCCTAGCCACGGACTGCATAGACTTTGGTTTTGAAGGCGAAAGGTTCACCGTGACTCGGCAGATGTACGGAGGTAAAGTGAACGCCAAAGCCTTTCTCCGCAAATCTGAAAGCTACATGGTAACCGTTCGGCAGGCAGCCTTCCAAACACAAAAGCCCCAACCACCCGCAAACGGGGAAATAGAGGAAATTCCATCGTCTCTAATGGAGGAAATAACTACAAAACGCTTCTTAGAATACGTTCTGCCACCACCCGGAGGTGTAGACATAACAGCAGCAGATGTGCTTGTAGGCATCGGAAGGGGCATCAAAGACCAAAGCAACATACCCATGGTGGAGGAGCTGGCAAAATCCCTAGGAGGAGTCTTAGCATGCTCCCGCCCAATAGTGGACAAAGGCTGGCTTCCAAGCGACCGCCAAGTGGGGACTTCTGGAAAAACTGTTAAACCGAAGCTTTACCTAGCGCTGGGAATAAGCGGAGCCTTCCAACACGTTCTCGGAATGAAAAACTCCGAGCTGATCATAGCTGTAAATAAGGATCCAAAGGCTCCAATATTCAGCTTTTCAGACTACGGGGTTGTAGAAGACCTCTTCAAAATAGTGCCCGCCTTGAAAAACAAAATCGATGAAGCAAAGGCTCAAAAGGCTGCATAGCAACGGGGGAGAGGGCTTTTGTATTTCAAGTTAACTGAAGAGCAAATGGAAATAAAGCGGGCTGCCCGCGAATTCGCTGAAAAAGAGTTCACACCGGAGCTCGCCCTAGAATACGACCGTAAAGAAGAGTTCCCCATAGAGCTCTACAGGAAAGCCGCGAAACTTGGTTTCACAAGCATGCGTATACCCGAGGAGTATGGCGGGCAGGGCTACGGCGTCTTAGAAGAATGCCTCGTCGTCGAGGAGTTCTGCCGCGTTGACCCAGGGCTAGGAGTAGCTGTCTCCCTTGGAAACTTAATGGTTCCAGACGTTCTGCTAAAACATGGCAGTGAGAGACAGAAGGAAAAGTACATCCCGCCTCTAGCGAAGGGCGAGAAAATCGCTGCCGCGGCTTTCACCGAGCCTGAACATGGAAGCGACATAACCCGTCTAGACACTACAGCCGTAAAGGTTGGAAACGAATGGGTTATAAATGGTTCAAAACAGTTCATAACGAACGCTCCAATAGCTGACACATTCATAATCCTCTGCCAAACAGACCCAAACGCCACACCGTCCTATAGGGGTCAAAGCCTGTTTTTGGCGGAGAAGGGTATGCCAGGCTTAGAGGCTACGAAGCTTCAAGGCAAAATGGGGATAAGACCATGCGTCACAGGCTCCCTTGCACTTTGCGACCTTCACGTGCCCGAAGAGAACCTCATCGGCGAGCTTAACAAAGGCTTTTACTACGCCCTTGAGCTTTTCGACGGGACAAGGATAACCGTTGCAGCCCAAGCTGTGGGGATAGCCCAGGGGGCCTTTGAGAGGGCTCTTGCATACGCCAAAACCCGCAAGCAGTTTGGACAGCCGATAATAAACTTTCAAGGGGTCTCTTTTAAGCTGGCTGAGATGGTGATGAAAATTGAAGCGGCTCGTCTATTAACATATAAGGCAGCGTGGATATATGACCATGAAAAGCCGAACCCCGCCGCCACCTCGATGGCAAAGGCTTACGCAAGCCGCGTGGCAATGGAGGTAACGGACGAGGCGATTCAAATTTTTGGCGGGTACGGGTATCTAGCCGACTACCATGTTGAACGTTTCCATCGCTGCGCAAAAATAACCGAGATCTACGAGGGTACAAGCGAAATCCAAAAACTTACCATTGTGAATTTCCTACAGAAGCAAACATAAAAACCCTCAATTTTCGGCGCCGTTTAGGTATAACGTCATTAAAAATTTTTTAACATAAAAAATTTTTAATACATCTCTGGAGTTATTCTCTCTTTTCTAGGAGGGATATTGTTGGCTGAAAAATTGAAAAAAGCAGCGGTTATAGGCTCCGGTGCGATGGGACACGGCATAACACAACTGCTGGCGACAAGTGGCTTGGAAGTAACTATGGTGGACATTAGTGATGAACTTCTCCATAAAGCTCTAGAGCGAATCAAATGGAGTTTGAGCAAGTTCGTGGAGAAAAGACGCATAAGACAGGAGGATGCTGACGCCGCGCTTTCAAGGATAAAGGCAACCACAAGTTACGAGGAGGCAGCGAAGGACATAGATATAGCCATTGAAGCTGTTCCGGAAAACCTTGATTTGAAAAAGAAGGTTTTTGCAAAACTTGACAGCATAGCACCACCCCATGCAATTCTGGCATCTAACACGTCGACTCTAAGCATAACCGAAATGGGAAACGCTACAAACAGGCCTGACAAAGTGGCTGGAATGCACTTCTTTAACCCGCCACAGTTGATGGCTTTGGTGGAGGT
>Ga0185307_1000914_pt1 | contig 17364 bp, 17 predicted proteins | sample LHCtaG_FD_128010 | JGI IMG/M metagenome (GOLD analysis project Ga0185307, IMG submission 128010) | Hot spring microbial communities from Little Hot Creek, USA to study Microbial Dark Matter (Phase II) - LHC4sed_matched (SPADES... | ecosystem: Environmental > Aquatic > Thermal springs > Hot... | reverse complement strand
AGAACCCTCTCGTCCTGGAGCGGGAGGGACTTTCTCCCGGGCTCCCTCTACGAGTGGGTGGTTCAATCGCACCTCCAGAGGAAGTACGGGGAGGTGTTCTACTACAGGAACTCCTACGAGGTGGACTGCATCTCCGGGGGTTTCAGGATCGAGGTGAAGGCCGGGAAACCGCACAGGAGGTATCCACCGGGGGTGATGGTGCTGGATGAGGAGAACCTCCCGCTGTTCCTGGCAGTTCTTTAGGTTGTGGTAATGGTAACAGGTCACCTTTCCTGCAAAAAATCGAGTATACAGGGTAAGTGTAAAGGGCTGGCGGGGTGGAGAAAAAATCTCGAAAAGCCAGAGATCACGTTCTCGGCGGCGGTGACGGAGGGGGCCGTGTAGGTGACCGTAACCTTCCCGTTCTCCGTGGCTCGTAACTCAACGAGCTGTCAATGCTTAAGGGGGTTTCGAGGTCCGTATTATATACAATGAAGCTCTTCCTCCAGAAACCTTTCTCCGCCGGGCTTTTCCTCACTTACAGGTGCACGGGTGAGTGCAGGCACTGCATGTATGCCGCATCGCCCCGCTGGCCAGCCGATTGGATCGATGAGCACGCGGCCGAGCAGGTGCTTGAACAGCTTGCCGAGAGGATGGTTCCCTCTTACCCTCCGGGGTTTGAGGGGATCGGGATAAATTATGGACTGCACTTCACGGGTGGGGAGCCTTTCCTGAATTATAAACTTCTGTTGAGGTTGGTGGGGATCGCCGCCGAGCTCGGAATCCCCGGGACCTTTGTTGAGACCAACTGCTACTGGTGCACCGATCCCTCCATCTGCAGGGAGCGCTTCCTCGAGCTAAGGGAGGCCGGCCTGAGGGGCGTGCTGATAAGTGTAAACCCCTTCATCCAGGAGCACGTGCCCTTCGAGCGTGTCGAGCTGGCGGTAGAGGAGGGCAGGAAGGTTTTCGGGCCCAATGTGCTCGTATATCAGGAAAACTTTTATGAACTCCTGCACTCGAGCGGGGTTAAGGGGACCGTGCCGCTTGAAGAAACCCTGCACCGCTGGCCAGGGATAATCCAGGAACTCGAGCTGCTTCCGATGGGGAGGGTCCCCTACAGGCTCTCGCATCTATATCAAAAATACCCCGCGCGAGCTTTCGGTGGATCCTGCCTCCCCGAGCTGAGCAGGGGATGGCACTTCCATATAGATAATTACCTCAACTACCTACCTGGTTTCTGCGGCGGGATTTCACTCGGCAGCGCCCTGGACATGGATTCCCTATATCGGGGGATTGATTTAAGCGGGCATCCCGTCCTCCGCGCCCTCGTGAGCGGGGGTGCCAGGGAACTATACGAATTTGCCAAGCGATATGGATATACGGAGAAGCCGGAAGGTTACATCTCCAAATGCCACCTTTGCGTTGATGTAAGGCGTTTCTTGGTAGAGCAGGCGGAGTTCAGCGAGCTTCAGCCGAGGGAGTTTTACAAGTATCTCTAATCGCGTGGGTTCATTTTGCGGAATATTATTTGGTCCCGGGCGGGTTACAGTATAAGCGGCCTGAAGGACTGGCTCGAGAGCGTTCGAAGGGCCCTGCTGGAGGAGGGCTTTCGAGAAAGAGTTCCACCTGAAGCCCGGGCAGTACTTCGGGCTGGTGAAGGATCTCCCCGAGGGGCTCCAGCCCCACGTGAGGGGTTTCAGGGACGGCAGGCTTGAGGCGGAGAAGTTTCAAGATTTTATCTCGAGCATCCACTCTGGAAGAGACCGGCTCACAGGGAGCTCTCCAAGCTCCTGAGAAAGCACGGTAGGAGGAAGGATGCCCAGGGGAAGGACGGACTGGAGGAGATCCCTGATCCACCCGACCCCCTACCGGGTCCTGGCCGTCTACTCGATTGCTCTCGGAGGGTCGAACTTTTTCTTTCAGGCCAGCGGAAGCATAAAGCTCGTGCTTTTTCTTGCGGGCGGCCTTTTGCTCGGGTTCGGAGTTGGAATTCTCGGGATAGTTAGGGCCATCGGGAGGGCCCTGCGCCCCCGCCTAGCCAAATTTTCGAGATTTCAACTTCTGAGGAGGACTTGTTATACAACGAAACAGGCTGCCCTCTCAGACTTGCTCCTCATCGCATTGAAAATTTTCTCCTTTAAAAGGAAGCTCCCTCCAAAAACACACGATGGCGGAAGCCAAAAAAGGAGGGAAGGCGAAATGATATCGATGGAGGTCCTCACCGGCTTCATGACCATCACCCTCCCCATTCTGGTCTCCCATTGGCTAGGGAACAGACAAACCCAGAAAATCATCAGGAACGCCAGCGCGCAGACACAGCAGATCGTCAGGGAGCTCACCGTGCAGACCCACCGAATTATCGAGAACACGAATGCCCAGACACAGCGTGTTATCCGGGAGGTTGTCGAGAATACTAACGCCCAGACCCAAGAGATCATCAAGAACACAAATGCCCAGACCCTCAAGGTTCTGGAGGAGATCAAGCAGCTCCAGCTCGACATGAAGTGCCTGCTGGAGAAGACCCACGCTCTTCAGCTCGACATGAAATGCCTGCTGGAGAAGACGCACAACCTGCAGAAGGACATGCTGATCTGCCTGAGGAAGCTCGACTTCGGCTTCAAGGCCAATGCCCTCATGCACGGCTGGAGGAGGGTCGACGGGATCTCCCCGGAGGAGGCGGCCAAGCTGCCCGAGCCCAAGATTTACGACGAGGGGCTCAGGGTCTGTTACTACCGCGCCGACTAATTTATCAGCCAAGGTACTAGAATGCTTGGATGCAAGGTTTTTGCGACCCGAGACCTCGGGCTCTTAACATACAGCTATAACTTATACCCATAAGTAACTCGACCGGGAGCCAAAGAGCGGAAGGGAGGACCTGTACGACTTTGAGAGCCAACTGGGAGAGACTGCTGGAGGTTTTCAAAAGTAGAGCCAGCGTCCCCCTAGTAGAGGCGCAGGAGTTCAGGAGGATGGTGGTCGAGAGGCTCCAGCCGCTCATGGCTCACCTCCATGACTACGCGGAGGGAGTCCGGGTGGTCGTGACGGCTTCCAGTTTGGCCTGCTCCAAAGGTTCCTCAGGTCGAGAACCCCCCGTCCCCCTTTCGGGAGGAGTTTTGTCAGGATCCCCTCCTCTTCGTCGGCTTCGGGTTGGGTCTAGGGGGTATCCCGACGACGAGCTGAGAGGGAGAATTCTGTAAGCTTGAGCAGGAAGGTTCCAGGCAAGCTGGTGGCCTTCTCCCAATCCTTTCCCCTCTCAGGCAAGAAGCATTAGGCTTAATGTTCTTTAATCAATCCGTATTGGGGGAGCTTATGGGGTTCAAAGTTAAGGTTAAACTGCGTAACATTCATTTTCCGGAACTCGAGCTCGCGGCTGAACTCTTAGCAGATACGGGCGCAATATACACGGTTTTGAGGCGCGAAAAGCTGGAGAGGTTGAGGATTGAGCCTAGGGGTAAGAGGCGTTTCAAGACCGCAGATGGGCGAATTTCGGAGCGTGACATAGGCGTGAGCGAGATAGAGGTTGGCGGTCAAAGAACGTACTCAACTGTTGTGTTTGGAGAGGAGTCGGACGCAGAGGTTCTCGGTTTAACGACCCTGGAGGAACTAGGACTACAAGTAGATCCTGTCAGTGGGGAACTTAAACCTCTCGAACTTTTACTCCTCAGATTTTAGGCTGAGCGAAACGTTTGGAGAGTCCCATTGTTGCCAAAAAGCATTAAGCTGAAATCTTGACTTTTTCGTACTCAGCCTGCCATGCTTCCTCCAGTCCCTCCACCAGCCGAAATGCCCGAGGTCGAAATCGAGGAGCTGAAAACGACCTCGTGTCAAACCTCCAGCATTATTCCTCAAAAACTATGTACCTTGTTCTGTAGGTCAGGCACTTCACCCTGGGAGCTTTCTCATCATAAATTTTGAGGCATTACGTAAAAGCGAAGTCCTGCTCAACACCAAGCCCACGACCCGTTTTCCAGAGGTTAAGCTTGCGAGCGTTCCCTTCGCCCGCTTAAGCTCGAATCTCCTCCTGGGTTCCGAAAATCTGATCCAACAGCTTCTTGCAGGCCGCGTGCACTTCCCTCGCCTCCCGCAGGGCCTCGGGGGCAAAGTCCTTGAAGAAGTCCACGGTGATTTCTTGCTCGAAACCGTACCCAGCGAGGCCGCGCTGTTTTGCCAGCTCCCTTATGGCGGAACATATCCCTGAAACGGATTTTCTGAACCACTCCGGTAGGTCCTCCCTGCCCGCCAATTTTCCAAAGACCTCGCTCACGTCATGCTCCCGGGGAAAATCGATTCCGAGGGCGAATAAGACGGCTTTGCTCGACTGCTCCACCGCCATCTGGGCCGCATAGACCACATCGTCCCAGCGCTTTCCGGCAAACGCTTCTTCCGCCGTCTGCAGCCACCTCCAGGCCCGCTCGATACCGCGTCTCGCAATCACGATGTTCCTCAAAGCTCGAAGACCTCCCCGGCCCTTCCCTGCCACAGGACCCAGTAATGCTTCCCATCCGGTGTGGAGATCCTCCTCGAACCAAGCTCCATCATGCGTTTTCTGAGGTTATCGAAGATGTGCGTGAGAAATCCATCCCGCTCGTAAAGGATGATCCCCTCCATGCATGCATCTATATAAATTCGCTGGGTCCGAAGAGCCTCCTCTTCATCGAGCGGGTACTCCTGGATGATGGGAATGTATCCAGCCTTCAGAGCCTGAGTGTATTCGGGGGTATTTCGGAGTTCGTCCTCCAGCCTCATCAGCTCACGTATCCGTTCCCAGGTTGGTTTTCTCCACCCCTCCACCACTATCAGCAGGTCCAGGTCGCTGCTCGGAGTCCAATCACCGCGGGCGACCGAACCGAAGAGCAAGACGCCCTTGAGTCTCTCCTTGAAGTGGTTGAGCAGGAGCTCGCAATATCGCCTAAGAACGCCCCCGTATACCGGGTGGGGGATCCGGTAAAGGTTTTTGATCTCGGCCTTGGGCCCCTCAAGTAACTCCTTCCAGCTCTGGACCAGCTCGGCAGCCCGCCTTCCCTTCTCGGAGAGGGAGTAGATCCCATCTTTGCATTCCACCATGCCGAGTGACCTCAGTTCCTTCAACTTTTTGCTCAGGGTGCGCGGATTTCTGAGGATTCCCCCGAGTTCGCTGAATCTAGCGGTGCCTCTATCTTTGAGTTCTAGGAGGAGAGCGCTTGCGTACTTGTCTATCATCTATACAAATGTATATTTTTGCTGTATTTAAGTACATTGCTTCCTAGCAAATGTGCGGCACCTTGTAGAGGATCCTTTCTCGTGCTCTACTCTGGCCTGCAACACCAATTATACCAAAAATTGTTAGGTTTGCTATTAACATCCCAGCTACCTCAGGGCAGCGGGAATTTTCCATTTTTCCCCACCCCAGCCTTACTTTACACACCGGGAGGTTTACCAGAACTGGGGCTCGACGCTCTTCCTTAAGTTGCTCTCGTTTTTAAATCTCCACAGGCCCCCTCCGGCACTTTCTATGACGATTCCCATCTTGTCTATGGCCTCGTCGCTTGCCGCTACCTCACGCTCAATCTGGGAGATCAGGGCACCGAGTTTTATCGGGGTTTGGAAGGTTCTCTCCTCCACCGCTAGGAGCTCGACCCCTTCTCTTACGTAGGGCATCCTGATGCTGCCCCCGGCCGTGTCGTAACTCCTGACACATGCTCCCTCCGGTAGCTTGGGCCAGAGCTCCAGCCTCCTTGCCGCCTCGACGGGGAGGAGGAGCGTGGGTTCTTCCTCGAAACCAGAGTTCAAAAAGCAGCTCGTGTCCAAAGTTGGACCCGAAGCGGACCTTATCCTGATCCTGACCCTCACCCCCATTCACTCCCTCCTTCTCATCTTCCCTATCCGTCTCAACCGTCTCATCGACCCTATTCTCGCCATCACAGATTGGGTGGATTTCTATTATTTCCTTAGCCGGGACTACTCGCTTCACTCCTAACATAACATTACTAAATCACAAGTGGCTGAGGATCACAGGCAGCATGAGAACCCCCATACAGTGAACACGCTTTACGCCCACTTTCGGGGGGAGGAGGCCAATGGCTGTCGCGGTCGCGAGGATGGGGAGACCAACGAGACCGCAGGACCAGAGCGTGAGCCCGACCACCCAGCAGGAAATGAGCAGGAGGAAGAGGCGGTAGGGAAGGCGGGGAATGAACCTCGAGGCCGACCTGCCGAGCCACAGGAGGAGAACGGTGGCTATCCCGCCCGCAAGGAGGGACGCCCCAACCATCAGCGCGAGGGTGGAAGGATTCACCTCCACCAGCTGCTGCACAGCTGCTGCCACCCCCGTCCTTGCCCTGCCGATGAGGTAGAGGAGGACGAAGGAGTAGAAGACCTTGAGCAGGTTGACTTCGCTCACACAGAGGAGAAAGTCCTCCGTCGTCTTCGACTGCGTGGCCAGCTGCGCCATCACTGTGCTCTGGGCGGGCCCCACCGCGGGAAGCATCCCCATGAAGGCTCCTATCGATCCCCCCACGCCCAAGACCTTGGGATTGATCCGTATCTCCTCCTCCCCCTCCCACTGGGGTGGCAGCCTGTTTCCGCCGCCCAGACCCAAGAGTAGGGTGCTGAGCCCGAAAAGACCCGTGAAGAGTGGGATTAGGGCCGCGTCCCCAGAGGAGAGCCTGCCGCTGAGGGAAACCAGCCCGAGTAGACCAGAGAGAAGGAAGACAGCTACCGCCCAGCCCATCCTTCCAGGTGAGCGCTCGGTGAGAACCATGAGGGCCGCGATGGCGAGGAGAACCCAAGCCACGTAACCCTTGAGGAGATCATATGCCCTCCCGCCCAAGAGCAGGAAGAGGGGAAGGAGGGCCAACCCGAAGAGCAGCCCCAGCAGACACCCGGCGCCAGTAATCCTTATCACATGGCGGCCCCTCCCCTCCCTCACCAGCCTGTGGGCGGGGAGCACGGAAAGGGCGGTTCCCTCATCAGGAACTCCGAGGAAGGTGGAGGGGATGTAGGAGATGAAGATGTTAGAGATCCCCATGGAGACTACCAGCATCGCGGCGCGTAGGGGATCGAGGGAGAGGGCGGCCGTCATCCCCACCGCTACCGGGATCATGTTGTTGGGGTGGACTCCCGGCAGGAGGCCGCAGAAGGTCCCGAGGGCTATCCCCAGCAGGCAGTAGAGCAGGAGGTCAAGCATCCATTATCCTCAGACCCGCCTCGCAGGCCACCGCCACCTCCAGCTCCCCCTTGTATTCCTGCACCTGCCCGCAGGCCCTCACCCTGAGCCCCTGCAGCTCGACCCGTGGGACGAAGGGCAGGAAGACCTTAGCGGTCCCCGAGTTCTCGAGCGTGAGGATGAGGCACTTCTGGGAGGCGGTCTGGTAGACCCTTTTCACCGTGCCCTCTATCTTCACGTACTGGTTGAGGCATGCCCCCAGCTGGTCGAACCGGACGGGATGCGTGCGGTATATCTTCACATCCGAGGCGGACGAGGGGACGACCTGAGGTTTGTCTTTGTAGGTCCCGGCCTTTCCCCGCACCCTCATCCTGTCGCCCACCTCAAGCTCTCCCACGCCAGAGCGCACCCGGGAGAAGAGCGGCACCTCCACCCAGTCCCCGCTCTCCCCCACGAGCTTCACGAAGGCATGCCCTCCCGAGAACCTCAGCTCCCCCACCGTGCCGTAGACCTCCACCACCCTCCCGGCCTCCTGGGAGACCGTGCTCAGCTCCACCTGCCTAGGCTTCACGGCAGCCGAGCTTAGGCAGAGGACGATCACCCCAACCACCGAGCACAGGGCCGCCAACGCCACCAGCGTTTTCTCCCTCATCTTGGTGGATTGGGTGGAGCCCCCTTTTAAAGGAGAAACGCGTGTCACCCGGGTTCCTGAATGGGGTATATCCAGTCCAACTTTCGAGTTAAAACCACGCCTGGACGGATGCGAGCCGCAGAAGGAGAAAGGCGTACACTAGGAAGAGGAGGAGGGACAACAAGCACAGGAGGAAGTATTTCCTCTTCAGCACCCCCTGAAGGGTGACGAGGACGAGGAGGATTAAACCGGCTGCACAGGTCATCCATTCCTTCCCCGCGAGCCCCAGGAACCAGAGGATGAAGCCGTAGGAGAGAAGCCCGGCCCTCGCCAGCAGCCCGAACATCCTCTGTCCCCTCCTGAACCTCCGGGCCTCCTCCCTGTCCCTCCAGTGGGTAAGAACCAGCGAACCGAGGTACTCCTCCAGCACGAGCGAGAAGAGGGAGAGGTAGAGGAGGTAGGAGGGCCAGCCCAGGAGGAGGAACTGTGGGTCGGTCATCCCAGCAAGAGTGGAACGGTGAGGAAGAGGGCGAAGGTCAGGCCCATCATCGCGAGCCAGCCGAGGATGGAGTTCAGCTCGGCGCTGAGGAGGAGGTAGGGGGAGGGGGAGAACCAGCGCAGGATGGTGAGGTTGAGGGTGAGGTCGGCCGCTAGGTAGAAAAGCCCCAGGTAAAGGAGGAGGTGGGCAAGCCTTAGGGGCCTGGCGGCGTGCGGAATCTTGAGATCCCTGATGAGCCTGTGCTCCCTTCCCCCCATTCCCGTGATCCAGAAGTAAAGGAAGAAAGGTAGGAGGAGCTCCTTGAAGCTGAGCCAGACTATTTGGGAGTCCAGCCTTCCCCATCCCGGCATGAGCCAGGCCCAGAGGGAGGTGACGACAAAGAAGCAGAGCCAGCGGTGGCTGGGCCTCCAGACGGACTCGGCCAGGAGAAAGAAGAGGAGGTAGGCGATCCCCTCCCTCCCGATCTCCGTGATTCTCCCCTGAAGGAGGATGGGTATGAGCGAGGAGAGGAACCAGAGGGTGGGAAGGAGGAGGGCCTTGGCGACGGGGCTGATCCTCCAGCCCCTCACCCAGAGCCAGAAAAGGAGGGGGGAGAGAAGGAAGGTGCCGACGAACCCCACCTGAAAGAACCCCGCGGGCACCGGGATGGAGGGGGGAAGCCAGGGATAGAATTTGCTAACTATCCAAGCGCAGAGGAGGAGGGAGAGGACATCGTACTCGTTCGGGGCCCTCATGTCACCCCCACCCCCAGCCTCTTTTTCTCGAGCACCGCCTCCATGACCTTGGGAAGGAAGTCCTTGGGACCCACCTTCACGCAGTCCACCCCCATCTTCCCCAGCTCCGCCTCCGTCTTCCTGTACAGGTTCTCCATCCCCTCCAGCAGGGCAGATTGCACGGAGGAGAGGACCTCGGTGGGCTGGGGTTCCACCTCAAAGCGGGGGGTGAAGGGGCAAACGAGGAGGAGCTGGTGGCCCCTCCCCCTGAGCTTCTTGACCGCCTCCTTCAGCTCCGCAAAGTCCCCCTCCAGATCGGTGAGGAGGAGCAGTAACATGGCCCTCCTACCCGAGCGGCAGATGAAGTTGGCCAGCCCGGTGTAAGACTTTTCCCCCTCAGGCCTCACCTCCGAGAGCAGGTCGAGCAGACGGTAGAACTGGGTCCTGCCCCTTCCGGGCTTCAGGAAACTTTTGACCTTGTCGGAGAAAACCACAAGCCCGTAGGAATCCCCCCTCTCTTCCGCCACCCTCGCCAGAAGCATGCAGGCCCTCACGGAGTACTCGAGCTTGGTAACGGGCTCACGTCCCCCGCTCATGGTCCAGCCGGAGTCCAAGCAGAGGAGGAGGGTGAGGTTCTTCTCCGCCTCGTATTCCCTCGCCATGAGCTTGGAGTACCTAGCCAGGTGCCTCCAGGAAATCTTCCTGAACTCATCCGTCGGAAGGTAATCCCTTATGGCCCTGAAATCACCGCCCAGACCCGCCTGCCTCGTGCGGTGCGGCCCGTACAGCTTGCCGAGCTGCCTGCTCCTCCCTCTGAGCTCGAGTTTTCTCACGTCCTCGTAGCTCGGGTGGACGATCACCTCTTGGGGTGGCTGGACCTCCACGAGGTCCTCGAAGAGCCCAAACCGGTCCCTCAACCTGATCCCCAGCCCCACCTTGAACTTCCCCCTCTTGACCTGCACCTGATACCCCTTCTCGTACCATCCGGGCAGGAGCAGGAGGCTGGATCTCACCTCCGGGGGATTGAAGAGGTCCTCCATTTCAAAAACGTCCGGATAGAAGAGTCCTCTCACCCTCACCCTGCCCTCCAGCGGCTTGTCGGCGAAGAGCTTGGTTCGAGCGAACTCCCTCCTGATCGTGCCCTTCGCCAGCGCACGCTTGACGGAAAGGTCAAAGAGGGGAGGGAGGAGACCCAGCCAGAGCAGCATGCCGGCGAAGAAGAATCCCGGCTTGTTTAGGATGAAGCTGGCGATGAAGTAGGAGAAGCCCACCAAGAAGACCGCATAAAACCCCCTTGAGAGTTTCATCCTTTGACTCTCGGAACCTCCACGGAAGCCTCAATCGACCTTATCACATCCAAAACCGTTTTCCCCTCCAGTTCCGCCTCCGGCTTCAGGATAAGCCTGTGGTTGAGCACGGGAACGAGCATGGCCTTTACATCGTCGGGGATCACGAAATCCCTCCCCCTGAGGGCGGCATGAACCTTGGCCGTGAGCTGGAGAGCGATGGAGGCCCTAGGGCTCGCCCCCAGCAGCAGATCGGGGCTCTTTCTTGTCCTCACGACTATTTCCGTGATGTAGCCCCTGATGGACGGATCCACGTAAACCCTCTCCACCTCCCTCGAGAGCCTTACGATTTCCCTGGCCGAAGTCACTGCCTTAACCGTTTTTTCACCCTCCTTCATCTCCAGTATCTTGAGCTCCTCCTCCTTGCTTGGGTAGTCCACCAGCACCTTCATCAGGAAGCGATCCACCTGCGCCTCGGGCAGGGGATAGGTTCCCTCGAGCTCGATGGGGTTCTGGGTGGCGAGAACTATGAAGGGTGAGGGGAGCGGGTAGGTCCTGCCCTCCACCGTCACCTGCCTCTCCTGCATGCACTCCAAGAGGGCGGACTGGGTCTTGGGGGGCGAGCGATTCACCTCGTCCGCGAGCACCACATTGGCGAAGATTGGTCCCTCCCTGAACACGAACTCCCCCGACCGCTGGAGATAGACGTTGGACCCTATGATGTCCATGGGCAGGAGATCGGGAGTGAACTGAATGCGCTTGAACTTGCACCCCAAGGCCGCGCTGAAGTTTTTGGCTATGTGCGTCTTGGCTATCCCCGGAACACCCTCCAGAAGCACGTGGCCGTTGGAAAGGAGACAGATGAAGATCTTCTCTATCACATCTTCCTTCCCCACCACCACCTTCGAGAGCTCCCCCCTCAGGCGATCCCAGAGGTGCTTTATCTCTTCGACCAAGCCTCCACCTTCCCCTCTATCTCGTTGAGCACGCTTATCAGTTTTTCAGAGGTTTCGGTGTCCACACCCAGAATCCCCTGCTCCACGAGATGGCAGACAGCGAGGATTTTTCTGACCCTCTGCGCCTCGCCGGGGAGGTTGCTCTCTAGGGCCTTCAAAACCTCCTCGACGGTTGGCCCCACCCCCATGAGTCTGCCGCACCTCCTCAGGAAGTGTCTGTAGCAGGCCAGGAGGGGAAAGGAGAAATCAGAACGCGTTTTACTTCCAGAGAGCTTGACGCATCTCCTCATCTCCGTTTTCAGCCTGCCCTCCGGCTGCGGTTTTGGCTTCTGTCTTCCCGATAAACCCCTCCAGACTACCACCGCGACCGCCGCCAAGGAGAGGGCTAAAAACTTATCGGTCAGCCAAGCCAGCCAGAGCCAGCGTTCGGGTCTGTAACCCGCATGGGTGAGGTCGAGGAGGACTGCCCTGCCTCCAGAAAGTGCGGGGGCCCCTGCTCCTAGGGAGAGGGGGGCACTTTCCTCGCCCGCCGCCCATTTCAGCAGCGAGCGTACGAAGGGGAGATTGCGGGGGATGATATCGTTTATGAAGATTCCAGGATCTGCGATAAGCACCACCTTGCCGGTGGTCTCAGGATATTGGAGGGCGGCTATCACGGGATAGGAGCCTGATCTCTCCCACGGATCTTGGGCACCGTTCCTGTTCACATCTGGATAGGCCTGCCTCGAGGAGTAAGCCACCGCCTCCAGCTTGGGCTGTCCTAGCGCTGTTTTCCCTATCACGAGGTAAGAGGGATAATTGGTGAGGATCTGGGAGACACCAGAAAACGTCTCCCCCCTCAGGTCCTTAAGCACCACGAAATCAGGCCTCTTGTCATAGCTACCGGGATCGCGGAGAAGCTCGGGTTGTATGCGGACGCCAAAGAGGTCCAAGGTGGGACCGGTGCCCTCGATGTCCGCCACCAGCACAAGAATTCCCCCACCCTTCACAAAACTAACCAGCTGGTTTCTCTCCGAGTCCGAGAACTCCTCGGTGGGGCCCAGTATGAACAGGACAGCCTCCCTATACTGCGACAGGACAGAGTAGTCGGTGGTCAGGAGCTTCGCGCCGTACTCCTCCTGCAGGATCCTGAAGAATTCTGAGCAGCCCCTCCAGCCGGAATCAAGAGGATCGTAGGTAGTGGGCAACCCGGAGGGACCGGAGCGAGTGGTGAGCAGGATCAAAAGGGCGGACGCCAGCAGGATTATACCGAGCTTTCTCAAACTAGCCCCACCGCATCTTGTCCAGGGTGGAGCATAGGCCCTCCACTGCCCGATCGAACTCCTCTTTTGTCAGCTGCCTCTCGCTGAACATGGCCTTCTCATAGACCTCAACGAAGGACTGAAACTCCTTGAGCGGGAAGCCCTCGAACTTCTGAGCCAGCTCCTTGGCCACCTCCCTGGCCGTCTGGTTCACCCTCACCTCGTACCGCCCGGAGCCCACCAGCATGCCCAAGAACTGGTGGTAGGCGGCGATGATGCCGTCCCTGTACTTCTTGGCCGAGGAGAAGTCCTCCAGCATCTTCCTCAGGCCGGCCGAGGGCGGGGGTGCTCCTTCGGCCCTCTTCTTCTTCCCAAAGAGGATGAGGAGGGGAAGCACGACAGCGGAAGCGCCAAAGGCCATGAGGGCCCACGGAACCTCCCTCGACTCTCCCGCGATCACTTCAAAGGTGTGATTGGCGGATTTAGAGGCTATGTATCCCTGGATGGGGGGGTCAAAGGAGGCCTGGATGGTGTGCCTCCCGGGCTCCAAGTTTTGGGTCGGAACGCTTGAGGAGTATTCTCCTAGGTTGTCGGTGGTGGTCGATGTGGAGGGGTGGTTATCCAAGAGGAGGGTGATGGTTTGACCCGGCACTCCCTGACCGAAGTCGTCGATGAGCCTCCCGCTGACCTCAAGCTTCTCCCCCCTTCGCACGGTGTTGGTGAGGAGGGTTAGGTGGAGGGTGGTTTCGGCCTGGAGGAGGAGGGAGCGCGTGTTCTCGGCGCTGAGCGATCCCTCCCTGAAGGTGGCGGTGAGGTACCTGAGCCCCACTCTCTCCGTCCTCGGGAAAGAACAGGAGGCCGAGACGAAACCCGTTCCTGTGGTGGCGGAGGCGAGAACCCCCCAAGTGGAGGTGTCCAAGATCTGGACCCGCTTCCCGACCAGCGGGGAGCCCAAGTAGGTGAGCCTCAGAAAGAAGGTCACGTTTTCCCCACGCTTGGCGCTCTCCTGGCAGTTGAACTCTAGGAGGGGTCTCGGCTGTTCCGGTTGCTCGTTCTCCTGGGTCTGATATGTGTGGGCGGGGTCGTCGAGCGGGAGGTGGGTGGGTCCTTCTCCGGGCGGCGTGGCGTCAAAGTATACCCATCCGTAGGGGGGGAAGTAGACCTCCACCTGAGCATGACCGGGCGGTTTATACAGGAGTTTTCCTTCCAGCTCCTCCTTGGGCTGATAACCGAAGACCATCCGCGCCGGGATGCCGAGACAGCGCAGCAGCACGGCCAGCGTGGTGTTAGCGTGGAAGCAGTGCCCCTGTTTGGACTGAATATAGGTCAGGGCGGCATCCCTCTCTATTCTGCGTTTGAGGGGGCCGTAGGTGAAGCCCGTCTTGAGATACTCCACCACCTTCAGGGCCTGCCTGTAGGGACCCAAGCTCCTGTCCCTGAGACTTTCCGCCACCTGCCTCACCTCATCCGGCAGGGAAAGCGGAAGCTGGAGACACTTCTCCTTCACCTCAGTAGGGACTTCTTCCTGAAGTCTCTGCCAGGTAACCTCCTCCAACTCTCTGACAGAAGGGGAGGGATGATAGGTGGTGGTATACCTCACCGTGGCGGGGGCCTGGATGGAGAGCCTGAAGGTTCCAGCAAACTCGTCGCGAAAAAGCTGGAGAGCCGTGACAGGCACGGTCAGGAGGTTGAAAACCTTTGAGGTAGAGGAGGGAACGGGCAGGGAGAATTCACCCCCCATCGCCCGGAACTCGACGGTGAGAGTGAAGGGAGCATTCTCGCCCTCCTCCTGAACCAAGAAGCCCTCGGTGGTCTTGAGCCAGTCGGTTCCGGTGTAGTAGTCAGCGCTCTCGATTTTCATGAAGAGAACGGGACTTGTGGGCTCCACCGTGAAGAGCACGGCGGGGGAATCTGGGGGAACTTGGTTCTCCCCTGAGGGGATGGGCCATTCGTCGGAGGAAGGGGGGAGGGAGGTGTTCTCCGGGCCCCAAGGTGAGTAACCTGGCCCCTCCTGTCCACCCGCCCCATACTCCGGGGAGGCTCCCCCATACTCCACCTCGTAAGCCATGACGACGGGGAGGAGGAAGATCAGGAGGAGGGAGACCGCTCTCCTCATTCTTTATCGAAAGGGAGAGAAGAAATAACGATGGAGCGGGTTTGGCTGGTGATTGGAGTGGGTCTTGCCCTCACCCTCCTTCCAACCGTGGCGGCTAAGAGCGCCACCCTATACCCCACGGCAGACACCTACGTGGACAATAAGTACCCAAACATCCCCTTTGGGACTTCCTCCTACCTGGGTGTCGAAAACTTGGAAGATCGGGCCCAGCTGGCGTATCTAATGTTTGACCTCTCAAGCATCCCTCCCAACGCGCAAATCCTCGGGGCCACGCTTCACCTCCGCCACTACTCCGGTTCGTATACCCACCCAGATGTGTTCAGGGTAATGGACACCATTTCGGAAACCATGACCTGGAGCACTAGACCGGGCTACTCTACCAGCTGGCAGGCGGAGGGAGTGGGTGCGGATTCCGTTTCTTGGAACGTGACGGAGGCGGTGAGAAATGCCCTTCCCGCGCGATTCGTTTCCTTCTGTCTGGCGTACACGAGTGTGGGAGAGTATGAATATTTCTACTCAAAGGATTACTACTTCTCCCCCTATCGCCCGTATCTCGAACTGGAATACAACACCCCACCGGTGATTGAGAATTACCGGTTCTCCCCATCCTCCGCGGAGTGGGGGTCTTCCTTCACCTTTTCCGCAAGGTGTTCCGACCCAGACGGCGACAGCCTGAGCGTTACGGTCGTGATGGGGAGGAATAGGCTGCCAATGGAGTTAGTGGGGCCCAACACCTACAGGCTGAGCTGGACACCGGGGCAGGAGAACATCGGGACGAAGAGTTTTTACATCGAGGCGAGCGACGGGATCTCCGCGGTTACCACCCCCGCCCACACTCTGACGGTGGAGAAAAAATCCACCTCGCTGAGCCTCTCGATCTCCTCCTCTGAGGTCCGCCTCGGCTCCAGCCTCCGCTTCCAGGGAATCATCAATCCATCCATTACGGGGGTGGCGGTAACGCTCGTTTTGGTGGGTCCTGAGAACCTAACGCGGGAGAAGCTGACCTACTCCCAGAACGGTCAGTTTAGCTTCCTTTTGGAGAACTTCACCAAGAACGACCTCGGATGGTGGAAAGCGGTAGCGTTCTTCGGTGGTAACGAGTACTACAAGGGTTCGACCAGCCCGGAGGTGAACTTCAGGGTTCTGAAGGCGGCGAGCACCATCAGCGCAAGGGTTTCGGAGAACCTGGTAAGGGGGGACAGGGAGATGGTCATCTCCGGCACCCTCAATCCCCCCGGCCTACCGGGAGAGAGGATCGTCCTCAGCTTCTCGGTGGGGGACAGCAGGTTTGAGGAGGAGACCCTCACCGGGCCAGGGGGGGCTTTCTCCTTCCGGTTCGATCCCTCAAAGCTGGCGGAGCATCATGGAGTGACGAGGTGGACGGGAGAGTGGAGGGTGACGGCGAGCTGGCAGGGCAGTGAGACCCATTCGGGGTCCCAGATCCTCTCCTCCTTCATCGTTCTTGCCCCGCTCTGGGTGGAGCAGTGGTTCCCCCTCGCGTCCGCTTTAAGCGCCGGGCTGCTTGGCGGGCTGGCAGTGGCAGTGGTGAGGGCGAGGAGGACCTACGCCCCTCCCCCACCCTCCAAGTCAAAGGAGAGGCTGGTTTTCGAGGTGAAGGGGGAATGAGGGCCACGGCTCCGGTCCCCCCAACCAAGGCACCCCCCCAACCTAGGAGACGTGCGGATCTTCTTCTTTCCTGGCTCCCGGCTTTCTTCCTGTGCGGACTGATCCTCGCCCACCTCACCTCCTGGCCCCCCCAACTGGAGGAGGTGGGCCAGCTGGCGGTGCTGGGGTGGATGGGGGTGGCCCTCCTCACGGTGGCCTGCGCGAGGGTGCTGAGACTACTGGGCGGTTCGCCGGAAAGCATCCAGAGCCTAGGGGGGGTTTCCCTCACCTGCTCCCTCAGCCTCCTCTGCCTGTGGATTCTGCTGGGGGTCTACATTGAGGTGGAGCTCTTCTACTTGATCTCCTATGCCCTCCTCCTCTCCGCCGGATGCGCTCTCCTCGCCTTTTGGCCTAGGAAACCGAGAAAGCCGGAAAAGGCCGTGGAGCCGCCCCTTCCCCCGGTGCCCGTCGGACCGGCGGAACTCGAGAAGATACAGAAAAAGCTCCTGACGTATATCAAGGAACATGGAGGAACGGTTGAGAGGAGGAAGTGCCTGATAGAGCTGGGGCTCACCGACAGTCTTTTTGTGGCGGCGGTCAAGGGTCTGGAGAAAGCGGGGAAGTTGAGGCTGAAGGAAGGCGTGCTGTTCTGAATTTTCGTCCAGCGGACCACCGGGCGTTTTTTCGCGCAGGTATTTTGGATTTCCATCGGTTGGCCAAACTGGAAAGGGCGGCGGACTCCCTCAGATACTGATCCCCTCTCCTTCGCGCTGTGGCCGCGTGGCCTGGGGGGACCTCAGGCTACGCGACCTCTCCTCCATGCAGAGGGAAAAGGGAACCCTCATCGCTGAAAAAGTCACCGTCAAGTGGCCAATAATCTGGTAACAGACAGAGCGAGAGGGTACTCCAAATCCAACGGCTCTTAGAGATATCCCGTATCTCCTTCCCACTCCACGGTGGAGTTGTCCGTCAGGGTCAGGTGAACCTTCACGTGGTACAGCCTTCCTCTCTGGGGATGGGTCCCGCCAGGAAGCGTCCACTTGGCCGCGTCCTCCCTGAGCACCAGCTTGTGGTTCTCGGGGCTGGGGTTCCCCCCGAAGTCGGTTTCTATGACGTTGTCCACAAAGCCGATCCCGTTCCCGTAGTCCAGACCCACCGACCAGGCCGTCACGCCCCTCCCCCCGCTCGTGATCT
>Ga0185307_1000913_pt1 | contig 17388 bp, 14 predicted proteins | sample LHCtaG_FD_128010 | JGI IMG/M metagenome (GOLD analysis project Ga0185307, IMG submission 128010) | Hot spring microbial communities from Little Hot Creek, USA to study Microbial Dark Matter (Phase II) - LHC4sed_matched (SPADES... | ecosystem: Environmental > Aquatic > Thermal springs > Hot... | reverse complement strand
GTCAACCCCTCCTCTTTCGCCGCCCTTAGCGCCTCCTCCGCGTGCCTTTTGCTGGTGGGAGGGATGTCGCGCATCCTGTGGTCCGGGTGGAAAGCTAAAAGGCTGTAGGGGATGTCGGGCGAGAGAGAGGCGAGGAACCGGGCGATCCCCCTCACCTCCTCCTCGTCCACGTAGCCGGGCACGAGCAGCGTGCTCGCGGTGAAGAGCGGGACCTCCGGCCTCTCAGCCCCCTTCTTCGCCACGTACGCCGCGTTCTCCCAGAGCGGGCCCGCGTCCACGCCCGTCAGAGCCTTGTAGACGTTGGGGTTCCAAGCCTTGAGGTCGAACTTCACGATCCCCCCGCTCGCCAGCGAGTACTCCACCACCTTGGGGAGCAGCTTGGGGCTGAAGTGCCCGTTCGACTCCCAGCAGATCCTCATGACTCTGCCTCCAGCTCTCGAGAGTAGCTCGCGCGAGAACGCGAGCGCGTGCAGTATTTGAGGCGCCGGATCCCCGCCGAAGAAGCAGACGCAGGTCACGCTCTGGTTGAGGGCAGCCCGCAGCAGCTCCTCCATGCTCACGCGGGGGCTGCGGGAGGCGGTGTTGTAGCGGAAGAACCAGTTCTGGCAGAAAGCGCAGTTGTGGTTGCACGCGCCGTAGAAGACGGCGAGGTTGGCGTACCCCCTCTCGCACTCAGGCTTGACCGCGTACTTAGGGTAGCCTAGACCAGTGGCTCCCGGGCAGAACCAGAAGGCAACGCAGTTGGTCGGGTGCGGGTCGTAGTACCACTCGAGGATCGCGCTGCCCGGCTGGCCGGAGAGGTGCCTCAACCTGCCCCCTTCGTTTTTGACCAAGCCGCAGTAGCCCAGGCCTCCTTCGGGGATCCTGCAATCAAGAGCGCATAGGCCGCACTGCAGACCCTTCGGGTCGCGCGGCGGCTCGGGCGGGAGACCGAGGCTCAACCTCTCGCGCCTGTGACCTTCTAGCGCTACCTTCACCGCGCTAGGATCGCTGCGCAAGCATTCGAGGCATACGCCTACGGCATCGGATATCAGCGGCGACCTCCTGCCGCAGATCCTGCACTCCTTCTCGCTCGCCCAAAGCTTCCTGCTGAGGAACATCATACAGTAGAGGAGGGCGGCGTAAAAAGCGTTGAGGCTCGAGGCGGCGGCGCATTTTTAAGGCTGTTTGCAGCGCCGCCCACATGATCGACCTAGCGAGGCAGTGGCTGGATGCCGTTGCGATGCTCTTTATCGTCTTCGACTCGCTGGGCAACATACCGATATTCTACGCTCTTACCGCAGGAATGAGTGAGGGAGAAAGGGAGAGAGTTTTCGCGAAATCCGTGATCGTGGCTTCAACCCTCCTCCTGCTCTTCACATTCGCGGGCACGAGCATCCTAGACTACTACGGCGTCTCCTTCTCCGACTTCAAGATCGCGGGAGGTCTTGTGCTCCTGACGATAGCCCTGCAGGGGATGTTCGGCCGCATCGAAGCCGAAACGCTGAGGACTGAAGAGGTGGCGATCGTGCCGATGGCTACACCTCTGCTCGCGGGGCCGGGGAGCATGTACACGGTCGTCTACCTCAGCAGGGTTTACGGGCTGGCTCCGACGATCTTCAGCATCGCGGCCAACACTCTCATAGCCTACCTGGTGTTAGCGAAGAGCGGGGCGATCCTCTCGAGGATAGGGAAGAACGCGGTGCTCGCGCTCTCGCGCATCTTCTCCCTGCTGCTCGCTGCGGTCGCGGTTTCCATGATTAGATCGGGGTTCGCCGAGACTCTGCTCAAGCTCAGCGGCTGACAGGGCTCCTGTAGAGAGCGAAGCCGAGGGCCGCGGTCAGAGCGGTGCTCGTCCAAACCACCCAGTCCGCGAAGCTGACGGCGACGAAGACGGCTATCAAGGCGTCGGCAAGCACCGGTAGCACAGGCACTCCCCGGACGCTAAGCGGGACCTTGAAGTGGCGGACGATGTCGCGCTCACGAAGCCTGAGCACCACGACAGCCGCGTTCACGAGCAGGAAGGCGAGGAGCACGGCTAGGCTCGCGGTCTTGCCCACCAGGTCGATGAGCTGGTACTCGTAGCCGCCGAAGGCGAGCCTCCAGCCGGTGGCGGAGGGCAGGTAGTCCGTTAGGAGCACCACTGCCACAGCCAGCGCACCCGAGAATGCCACTGAGATGTGAGGCGTCCTCCTCCGAGCATCCACCTTAGCCAGCCCCTCCCACAGGACCCCTTCCTTCGCCAGCCCGTAAGCCAACCGCGAAGAGGACACGAGGAAGCCCAGCACGGTGTTCGTGGTGGCAAAAAGGGCTATCGCCATTAGCGCGTGAAATGCTTGGGGCCAAGCTCTTGAAGCCGCGTCTGCGAGCGGGGCTTTGCTCTCGCCAAGCTCTTCCCAGCTCATCAGCCTGACCACGCTGACGGAGACGAGCAGGTAGATAGCCGTTGTCACTGCGACTGCGAGGACTATCGACTTCGGTATCACGCGCTCAGGGTTCATGGTTTCCTCGCTGAGGGTCGGCTGGTACTCGAAACCGGTGTAAGCGAAGTAAAAGATCGCCGCTCCAACCATGATAGCCAAAAGCGGGTTGACCACAGGGTTGAACGAAAGGTAGCCAGGCTCCCTGACGGGAAATAAGAGACCAAGCGCCGAAACGAGCAAGAGGCCGCCCGCTTCGATCAACGTGAAGACCGCGCTGAGGGTTGCGGACTCCTTAATCCCCCACCAGTTCAGAAGCGTGAGAGAGGAGAGCAAGGCAACAGACACCGGAACCTCCCAGCTGGGGCTTAGGCCGAGGAGCTTGGAGAAGTAGCTGGCGAAGCCGAGGGATGCTGTCGCCGCGCCTGCGACACCCCCGAAGAAGAGCAGCCAACCGGCGAGGAACGCTGGGAGCCCGCTTCGGGGGAACGCAGCCCTCACGTAGGTGTGCGTGCTAGCGGCTGTCGGGTACATAGAGGAGAGCTCCGCGTAAGAGAAAGCTGTAGATAAGGCGATGACGGCTGAGAAGGCGACGCTAGCCCAAACCCCGTCGCCTACGATCGCAGCTGCTCTACCTACCAGTACGTATATGCCAGCGCCGAGGATCAACCCCACTCCGAAAAGGGTAGCGTAGCCCAAGCTCAGCTCGCGCTTTAGCCCGCTCACGAAGGGCGGGCGCGCAGCTAGCTAAAAAATCTTTAGCTACAGGATCGTGGGCAGGAAGAGGCCAAGCAGCGCGTTGAACAAGTAGATGAGCACCGCTAGCACCGCCGCGCCCAGCCAACCCACGCCCTGTATCCTTTTTAGAGCGTAAAGCCACACAGTAAGCGCGATCACTGTGCCCAAAGGTATTTTAGCTATCGAGAACAGCCAGAAGATCAGCGCACCCACGAGCGCCGTAAGCAGAGCGCCCCCAAAGCTCTCCTTCTTCTGCTTACCTGGATACAGCTTCAGAGCCAGCCATATGGCGAAGGCTGAAACTAGCCAGCCGATCAGCAGCTTTGCGGCCTCACTTACAAGCTCGAATTCAGTCATCGCAGAGCTTTTCCTCCCTGAACAAAAAATTTTCTGTTACCGTCTGTCGAGCTTAAAGGGGCTGACCCAATCGACGCGATCGGCACTGAACTCCTTAAGCCTCCTTCCCTGCTCTCTGAGGATCTCAAGAAGCTGGGGAGGGGAGTCTGGCATCTGCTCGTAGATCGCGAGGACCCTCTTTAGCTTCGCGAGCTGCTGCGGTACCCTGACGGCGAACATCTCCTCGTAGAGCCGCTCGCTGAACTCCTTCCCGAGCTCCCTGTCGAACAGCCTGCGCAGATCCTCGTAAACCGGTATCCTCCCTGTTGGGGTCTCGATAGCATCCGCGTCTCCGTGGACCCTGAGCTCCATCCACTTCAACCAGACCCTCTTGTCTCTCTTCTCAGCTAGGTACCCGCCGTCGCGCCCCCGAAGGAAGTAGTTGACTCCAAAAACCTTCGGCACCCTCTTCAGCTTCCTGGCGAAGCGGAAGTGGAGCTCGGCGAAAGCTCCTGGGGATATTGAGAGGAAGTCGAGGATCGCAAACGGGTTGAACTCCACCTCGCCTACCCTGCCGAGGACCGCAGCCGTCCTCTCCGACTCGAGCGCGGCGCCCTTCGTAGCGATGCCGTGGTCCCAGTCGAACGCCTCCTCGACCGGCGGCCACGCTGTAGAGTCCCTCCCCCCGAAAACGAAAGCCGAGACGGGTACACCCAGCGGGTCGTCGATCCTGGGGTCCAGCTTTGCCAGGTGGCGGACGCTAACCGTGAAGCGGGCGTTGGGGTGGGAGGGCGGGACCTCTCTACCCTGCTCGTCGAGCTTGCCCGGCCACCAGGGACCCGCGTAGTTAAGGCCCTTCCGCGGCTCGCCTGGCTTGCCCCTCCACCAGACATCTCCCTCCTCGGTGAGAAGAACGTTGGAGAAGATCACTTCAGCCTCCGGGTCCGTGAGTACTTGGTAAATCTCAGGATCGTCTTCAGGGTTGACGTCGTCGATTATGCCGAACATGCCAATCTCCGGGTTCACAGCTCTCGCCTCCCCGTTGAAATCGCGCACGAGAGCCAGGTCGTCCCCTACGACCGTGTCAGCGATCATCGTCGTAGCGGTCTTCCCGCAGCCGGCTGGGAAGGCGCCGGTGAAGTACGTGATCCTGCCGCCGGGTCCTCTGACCCCAACGATGAACATGTGCTCGGCCAGCCAGCCCTCCCTGAAGCCCTTGTAAACGGCCAACCTGAGCGCGAGCTTCTTCAGCCCGACCGTGTTGCCGGCGTACTGCGTGTTTACGCTGTAGGTCGCGTTGCCCTCTGGGTCGATGTAAACGCGTCGTTTTTCAACGTCCCTGCACCAGCCGTTCTCGTCGAGCGCGCCCGTCGCGTGGACGAACAGCATGTACTCGACCCCTTCGCCGCGCTCGGCGAACGCGCTGTAGCCATTGCGGTATAGGATGTCCTCGCTGTGTACAACGTAGGCTGAATCTGTGATCTGGACCCCGTACAGCGAGTAGGGCGAGCCGGAGGGCCCGTAAAGGTAGAAAGCCACGAGCATCTCCCTCCCCCTCATAGCTCCCTTCAGCAGCTCGGCCACCTCCCTCAACCCGGCGCCTCTGTCGAGCGTGTTGACGAGCGGTATCTCGCGGCCCCCCGCTACCAAGATCCTCGTGTTGGCCTTGTCCCTCGCCAAGTCGCGCGGCCCGTCGAAGTGGACTGTGTGCTTAGGGAACTTCGAGGGGAGCTCCTCGCGGCGCTCCAAAGCCTTCCTCTTCACGTACTCCCTATCCTCAAGCGACCCCGTATGCACGAAAAGTGAGCTGGGGTTCGCGAGCTCCACTATCGCTGCCACATCCCTGTGCAACCGCTCGTTGGGAATGCGGAGTAGCCGATCTACCTGCTCCCTCGGGTAGCGAGCCAGAATCTCGAGGGGATCCGGGGACAGCCCAGCTAGCCTGCTCACGTTGAGAAAGCGGGGCGTGTGGTAAAAAACGTTTTAGCAGGTGAGCTGCCCGGGGGGAGGGGCTGAATTGGCTAGATTGAGGCAGTTGGGCGACCTCTACTGGTCTTCCTGCCCGGACACGGAGCTCGTAAGCGAGCTCGCCCGCAGGGGTGTCGGGCTGGTTGTCGACCTTACAGAGGGAGAGTGCTTCTACGAGCTGCCTCCGGGCGTGGAGAAGCTCGAGTACCCCATCCCAGACTTCTCCTACAGGGCGTTCGAAGGGGTGCTGGCTGAAGTGGTCCTACCAGTGCTGAAGAGGTTGGGGAGAGGGGAGGGGGTGCTGGTCCACTGCCGCGGCGGGATTGGGCGGAGCGGGGTCACCGTGGGGATGCTGCTCGCTCTTCGGGATAACCAGCCGGCAGAGGAGCTTTTACCGCGTTTGCGCAGGCTCGGCTACGTGGGCGAAACCGCTTCCCAAAACCTCGCCCTCCGCTGGTTCTTTAGGGCCAAGGAGCTGGTAGGCGTGGGCTGGATAGCGAAGATGGTGGAACGGATGAAGGGCTTCGGAAGCCGCTCGCGCAGCTACTGGGAACTGTACGGCGACCACGCTTCGACGGTCGCTGGGGTGGCGCTTGACGTGCTGGAAGCTGTGGCCGACCGCTTCGGCCTCGATGCAGGGGAGCTTAAGAGCGCTTACGCGGCCGGCCTTCTTCACGACGCCGGCAGGGTCCTCGGGACCGAAAGCGTACACCACGAGCTGGGAGCGGAGATTGCGAAAAGTGTGGATGAGGTGAAAAGCTGCTGCGACCCCGAGCTCGTCGCCAAAGCGGTATTCCACCACAGGAGAGGAACCAACCTGCTGGGCGATGCGGATCTACGCGAGAAGGGGTTCGGGGCCCAATTGGTCGCGGCGGCTGTGCGCTTGGGCGATGCCTTTCAGAGCGTCTACGAGGGAGAAGGGTGCTACGCTGGCGTTGAGCAGAAGGGTTCCCAGTTGGTCCTGCTCCTGACAGGACACACGCTAGCTTGCGTGAGCCCGGATAGGCTGAAAGAGAAAGCCGAGGCTTTTGGCAAGCTAACAGGTCTCGAAGTGCGGGCAGAGCTCCTCTGAGAAAAGCTTAACAGGCAGTAAGTGGGGGCCCGCTCCTCATGCAAGCTTGGAGTGCGCACTCGCAAGAGCTCCTTGGCGGGGCTCCATCCCCTAGGCTGCGCGAGCTGGTTAATGCGCTCGGCCCTGGCGCCAGAGTACTCGAAGTTGGTTGTGGCGGCGGGAGAAACACGAGGTACTTGAGCGGAGCGGGGCTCGAGGTAGTAGCTCTCGACGTGGCGAGTGAGCCGCTCCTTCTCATAGGGGGATGCTGCGATAGGGTGAGGGCGACTGCCGATTTCCACCTACCCTTCGCCAGCTCCTCTTTCGATGGCGCTTTGGACTCCTACGCGTTCACCTTTGTAGCCGAGAGGCGACTCTACGCGAGAGAAATGCACAGAGTGCTCAAGCCGAGCGGGCTGCTGCTCCTCGAGTTCGACGCGGAACCGCACGTGCTGGACCATGAGGAGCTCGAGGCCGCAGCTCGAGAAGCTTTCGAGGGTCTGTTCGAGTTCCTCTACGTTAGGAGGATCCACCACGCTTGGGGGTATCTTCACGACGAGTCGAGGGAAGAAATCCCGGCGGTCGCTGCCCTCTTAGCCCCCTTAAAGTAGGGAGCGTCCACAATACTGAACAGTTTGTACAATGGTGCAGCTTTATCTTCCGCTCTACCCCTACTACCCTGTGAAGCTTAGGGTGAAATCTTGGGCGTTCGCGATAGCATTCGTATTGCTTGCATTAGGGTTCGCTTTGGGCTTCCTAGCTGCCAGCTTGCAAACTTTGTTCAGCTTTGAGCCGCAGGTTCCGACCGTTAAACTGACTTCGGAGAGCGCAGCATACGAAACGCTAGCTAGCTTCGCGCGCGCTCCGGGTCAAGCGGCTTCGAGTAGCTCGGGGGCCGCGTACTCGCTGCCGGAGGGTAGAAAGGTTGCGGTGGAGGGGTACGTTAGGTTAAGAGTTGGGGAGGGAGAGGTGAAGGCGGTTGCGAGCAAGCTATCGGGTATCGCGGAGCGCTTGGGCGGTTACGTCGGCGAAATGAGCGTATGGGAGAGCGGGGGTTACGTGATCCTCAAGGTTCCCTACGACCGGTATAGCGAAGCCCTCGAAGAAATTGAAAAGTTGGGTGAAGCCGTGGAGGTTAGGACTGTAGCCAGCGATGTGACCGAGCAGTACGTTGACTTGAGCGCTAGGCTCAACGCTTCGAGAGCTTTAGAGCGGAGGCTCCTAGAAATTCTGGCTCAAGCGAAAAACGTGGATGAGATGCTGAAGGTGGAGGACTACCTAGCCCGCGTGAGAGCAGATATCGAGAGGTACGAGGCGCAGCTTAAGAACCTGGAGCGTAGGGTGCAGTTCTCCACGATCTACGTTCAGATCGAAGCCCCTCCTAAAGAGGTGAAGCCTTTCATCCAATTCCCCAAATTCGATGTTACGCCGGCTCTGGCTAGAGCGCTCGGCCTGCTGTACTCTGTGATCTACGCGCTAATAACAGCTGCCATCGGTCTATCACCTCTCGCCGCGCTGGGGGCGGCTGGCTACCTGGTTTACCGCAAACTGAGGGTGAACAAGCAGCAGGAGATGGGGAGCGAGTGAGCTGAACAGCCTTTCAAGAGCTGGTGGCAAGCTGCACGAAAATGCCATCTATTTAAAAGTTACCGTAATTTTTAATAGTCTGATGTTTCAGCAAACCCGATGGCACAGAAGGCGGAGGTTAGAGCAGAGCGCGTGATCACGCCGCCCATACTCGTAGCGGTTATCGCTTTGATCGTGTTCTCGCAGCTTGTTTGCGCTATGGTGGTCTCGATCTCCTCCGTGATCAGGGGGTGGTTCGTCGGTCCAGTTTACTTCGTTTTAGTGTTTGAGCTTCTGGGGAGGAGGTTCCCGAAGTTTAGGCTGCGACCGGCGCAGCTACTCGTGCTTCTGCTGCCCTTATGGTACGCGTCCGGGAAAGCGTTCATGATTACAGGTGCCGGAGGAGAAGGGTGGGGCGACATAATATCGCTAGCTGAAACTTTCAGAGTGAGAGCTTTGGCGGATCCTGCTGTTCGGAGCTTGTGCTGGGATTTAACTCCTTCGCTTTTAGCTCCGAAGAACCTTCCGGCAGTGGAGAAGGCTTGGAGGGGTTTGATTCCCGGCGAAGCGATCGATTGGGCTTTGTGGCTTCCTTCCACCGCCTTCTGGGCACTCTGGCTGGTCATTACGACGCTGATGATCGTGATCGTCGTTTACACTGTTGTGGGTCCGCAGACGGTTGAGGTTGAGCGGCTTGTCTACCCGATGAGCGTTCCCGCAACCGTGCTGCTATCCAACGCGGGCACGTGGGTCGAGGTTAAGGGGAAGGTTAAATCGAAACTCTTCGACCTGACCGATGCGAGAATAAAGGTGTTCTGGATCGCCTTTGCTCTCGGCGCTGTGTTCCTCTCCGTGATCCCGATGGTTATGGAGGTTCTACCCATAGTGCCCATCCTCGGCGCGAGCCTCTGGGGGGAGATCCCGCTTCCCTTCCACCAGTTTACAGCAGCGGTGCTGCCGGGAGCCGCTTTCTACACCGTCTTCATCATCCACCAGGCGATTTTGATGACACTACTGCCGTACGACGTTCTAATAACACCTATCATCGTCTGGCTCATCTTCTACGTCATCTACCCAACCCTAGGAGTAAGACTAGGCATCCTACCGTACGAACCGGACGCTGAAGCGCGCGCGAACGTTTGGTTTGGGTTGAGACCTCCATTCCCGATGGCCGAGTTTGGAGCTATCGGATTGTCCTTAGGTATCGCTTTGCTTACGCTCTGGGAGGCTAGGGGTACGGTTTCTCGTGTGTTGAAGGGTGAGATGGTTGGTGGTGAGCTTCCTGTTAAGCAGCTTCTCTACTTGTTCGCAGGCTTGTTCATCGTGTGGCTCGCGTTATGGAGCGCTGCGGGCGCAAACCCGATCATGATGATCTACTTCTTCATCCTCTTCATCCTCTGGCAAATCAGCATCGTAAGATACTACGCAGAAATCTGGTGGCACCCGCCGACCATGGACTACTACCACGTGCTGATCTGGCCGGTGGGAGCTTCTATTGGCGCTTGGGCTGCAGTGCCCAGCCAGAACAGCCAAGCGCTATACATACAGAACATGGCGCTGGTGGTGCACGGCAGCGGTGCAGCCTACAGGCAGATACCCTACAATATGGGTTGGATTGCCCACACGTACAAGTGGGCGAGGGACTTGAACGCCAGCTTGAAGGACATGCTCCTCATTCTCTTCGCTGTAGCGATCGTCGGCTGGCCGCTGGGCATGCTCGTAAGCACTTGGTGGATGCACCACGTAGGCGGCTACGCAAAGCTCAACTACATCTACAACTCGTGGGCTGTCGACAACGCGCTGGATCGGGGGATTCGGGGCCTCACGCTCTACGGCACCTTGCTGGAGATGCCGTTCTGGCAGCACAGCCTGCTAGCCGCGTTGGGCGTAGCTACGGTGTTCGCCGTGCACTTCCTCAGAGCAAGATTCGCCTGGTTCCTTATCAACCCGACCGCCATGGCCGCGACCCTGTGGCTACCCCAGTACATGTGGAGCGCCTCTCTCGCAGCACTTATCGCCAAGTACCTGGGGGTCAAGGTCTTCGGCGCTAGGAGGTACGAGGAGTACGCAGCGTACGTGGCTGCAGGCCTATGCTGGGGTTTGGGCTCAGGCTACCTGCTCGCTGGGATCTACGACCTGCTCCTCAACATAATACCGAAGTTCCAAGCTTTCTACGTACCCTAACCGCGCTTTCTCTCATTTTTTCCCACACTTTTAGTTTAGTGTTTAGCGAGCGGCCTCTTTAAAACGCCGAGCGCTAGGGGTAGCGCTAGCCATTAATAGCTTGCCGGTACTCACCGTGTTCGTGAAAACCGCTCTCCAGCTTTACACCGTTCGGGATCAGATGGCTAGGGACTGGAGGAGGACTCTTGAGCGTATCGCTGCGGCCGGCTACAAGGCTGTCGAGTTCGCTGGCAACCCGTTCATGAGCTTACCTGCAGGTGAGCTCAAAAAGTTCCTGGATGAGCTTAGGCTTAAGCCTGTTTCAGCGCACATCTCCTACAGCGACCTCAGGAACTCTCCGGAGCGTGTGCTCTCGCACGCAGCGGAGCTGGGCTTAAGCTTTGTCGTTGCCGAACCGGACGTGCGCCGGGTGACCAGCGAAGAGGACGTAGCGAAGCTCGCTGAAGAGATGAGCCAGGTAGGGAGAGAGGTTTCCGCGCGCGGGATGCGGTACGCGATGCACAACCACGCGATCCAGTTTGAGCGGTTGGTGGGAGGAAAGCCGCTGTACTGGCTTCTTGTTGAGCTGACGGACCCCCGCTACGTTTACTTCCAGCCCGACGTGTACTGGATAAAGTACGCAGGCTACGACCCAGTAGAGGTCATCGAGCAACTGAGGGGTAGGTGCCCGCTGGTCCACCTTAAGGACATGAAGGACGAGCGAACGAGGGAGATGGCGGAAATCGGCGAGGGGATTATCGACTTCGCCAAGATTGTTGAAGCCGGCGCGAAAGCGGGCGTCGAGTGGTACGTGGTTGAGCACGATAACCCACCTGGCGACTCGGTGGAGAGCGCGAAGAAAATGCTCAACTACCTGAAGGGTAGGTTCGGGGAGGACCCCTAGCCGGCGCGCAACAGGTGAAGCTACTGCAAACTTTTCAGCTATCGTGCAGCGGTAGCAGGCGCTTGTGCAACGGTGCAGAGAGGTGGGAGGCGATCGAGCATTAACGGCTATTCAGCGTCCCCCCTTGTTCAGCCTAATGGCATCGCGCTAGCTGATGCTGGCGACGAGGTTGCCCTGCGGACCGTAAACGTCCACGCGCACTAACCCCTTCAGCAGACCCCCCTCGAGTTTAGGCAGCAGCACCTCCTCGACCTGGAAGAAGCCAGCCATATCGCTCATGTGAACCGAGACTACAACCGGTATTGCATCGCCGGGGGAGAGCTCTACCCTCTTCACGTTGAGCGCGGAGAGCGAGTGCATATCGACCTTCCCCAGCTTGTACGGGAGCCTCGCCCTCCCCTCCGACATGTCTAGCCCGTCCGCCAGCTTAACGATACTGGCCTCTACCGTCAACGCTCGCACGTTCATTGCCGTGGAGAATATAGCGGAAAGCGTCTCCTGCCTGATGAGCACACGCTGGCGCAGCGGTAAGGACGTAAGCTTCGATAGTAAACGGTCTACAATATCTTTAGCGAGCACGCTCCCGATCGCTTCGTGGAACTCCCTGTGCACACCGTTGCCGATATCGTGCAGGTAGCTGGCGAGCAAGAGGATCAGCTTTACTTCGTCTAAGCTCCTAGAGGTTCCATGGGCGAGCGAGCTCGGCTGGACGCTGCGAGCCTGCAGGAGGTTAAGCAGCTCCATCGAGGTTCCAGTGACGATTCTCGCGTGGACGATCCCGTGATCGTTGTAGCCTAACCTTTTGACAGCGTTTACGTTGCTCATTTCCAGTAAAGCTTTGACCTCCTCGTCAGCTTCCAGCTCTCCCACGACTTTAGCTACGAAAGCGTCGGCTGCAATCCACCTGTCCAAAATGTACTTCGTTACAGCAACGCCTTTCGATCTGACTTCGGGCGTGTCCGGCATACGGTTGAGGACGCGCAAAAGGGAGGAATTAAAATTAGACCCTAAAATAGGGCTGTATCTGCGAGATAGCTGGAGTAGAAAGCGGCCGGGCGGAGAAGGTTGACGCAAAACCGCAACGCGCTCCTCGATTCCGGTCCGCCTCCGAGCCTACGCCCGGAAGCTTACCGGTTCGAGGAGGCGCTGCAGCTTTGCGTCCTCCTCCTCCGCCCGGCATGTAGTGCTTCGAGCCTTTGGTATAAAACGATGGCGTCGAAAAACGAAACTTTCAACCTGCTTAAGTAACTTTGTGGCAAGCGTGGGCGCGCTCAGCTTTTATACGGGAGCGCACAGCGGTTTTGCGTGAACGGTAAACGGTACGTTCTGGCTATCGACCAAGGGACAACCGGTACTCGAGCTATGCTCTTCACTCGTGACGGGCTGCCGGTATCCGGTGGCTGGGCGTACCGGGAGCACAGGCAAATCTACCCGAAGCCGGGTTGGGTGGAGCACGACCCCCTTGAAATCTGGGAGAACGCGAAACTTGTTGTCAAAGAGGCTGTCGAGAAAGCTAAGGTTGAGCCGAGGGAGATAGCGGCGATCGGCGTCACTAACCAGCGGGAGACAATCGTCGTGTGGAACCCGAAGACTGGGAAGCCCGTGTACAACGCGATCGTCTGGCAAGATAGGCGGACGGCCCAGCAAGTGGACAACCTCAGGGAGAACTACTTCGAGCTCATCAAAGGTAGGACAGGGCTCGTTCCCGACTGCTATTTCTCCAGCACGAAGCTCTGGTGGATCCTCGACAACGTGGAAGGCGCGCGGGAGGCTGCTGAAAAGGGGGAGCTGGTGGCGGGGACGATCGACACGTGGATCATCTGGAACCTGACGAGAGGGTCTAGGGAGGTGCAGACGCCGGAGCTGGGCGGCGCGCACGTCACCGATTACAGCAACGCTTCCCGGACGATGCTCTTCGACATCCGGAGGCTGGATTGGGACAGCGAGCTCCTTGAGGTGCAGGGGAGGATCCCAAGAAGCGTTCTGCCGCTCCCCAGGCCTTCCAGCGATAGAGAGGTTTACGGCTACACAGGGCCCGAGGCGTCGAAGCTGTTCAACGGTGCCGAGATCCCCGTGACGGGCGACGCTGGCGACCAACAAGCTGCGCTCTTCGGCCAGGCCGGCTTCAACGAGGGCGATGCGAAATGCACGTACGGCACCGGCAACTTTCTCCTGATGAACACGGGCCCCGAGCCCGTCCCCTCCAAGAGCGGCCTCCTCACCACAGTCTTCTACTCGATGGAGCCGGGAAGGGCTGCTTACGCGCTCGAGGGCAGCATTTTCATCACGGGTGCAGCGATCCAGTGGTTGAGGGACGGCTTGAAGATCATCGAGGTTTCGGCCGAGGTGAACCCCTTAGCGGGGGCGGCGCCCGACACTGGAGGCGTGTACTTCGTCCCCGCTTTCGTCGGGCTCGGAGCACCCTACTGGGACCACTACGCGAGGGGCTTGATCATAGGCATCACCAGAGGCACGGAGCGGAAGCACCTGGCGCGGGCCACGCTCGAGGCGATCGCCTACCTCACCAGGGACGTGGTAGAAGCGATGGCGGCGGACACCGGGCGGAGGATCACAGTGCTCAAGGCGGACGGAGGAGCTGCGAGGAGCGACTTCCTCCTCCAGTTCCAAGCCGACATTCTCAACGCGAAGGTCGTTAGGCCCGTCGTCTTCGAGACAACGTCGCTTGGCGCCGCCTACCTCGCGGGCCTCGCTGTCGGCTTCTGGGAGGGACTCGAAGACGCGAGGAGGAACTGGAGGGCAGAGCGCGAGTTCCAGCCCAGGATGGACGAGGCGACGAGGGAGAAGCTGTACAAAGGGTGGAAAGCTGCTGTCCAGAGAGCGCTTGGATGGGCGAAGGAAGTGCCCTGGGCTTACGGTTACGAGTAACCGGTGAACCCTCTTGGTCAAGGTCGCGGTGGTGGGAGCAGGCGTCGTAGGGGCTTCAGTAGCGAGAGTCTTAACGATGTACGAGGGCTTCGAAGTGCTCCTCGTGGAGAGGGAACCAGATGTCGGCTGGGGGGTTAGCAAAGCCAACACTTCCATCATCCACCCCGGGCACGAGGAGGATCCCCGCCAGCACCCGCTGAGGGCTAAGCTCTGCGTCGAGGGCAACAGGCTGTGGAGGCAGTGGGTTAAGGAGCTCGATATCCCAGCCGTTTGGCCGGGCGAACTGATGGTTTTCGCGAGCCCCGAGGAGGAGAAGGAGGCGAGAAAGTACGTTGAGCTGGCGAAGCTGAACGGAGTCCCGAGCGTCAGGCTCGTCTACGATAAGGAGCTGCTCGCGCTCGAACCCGGCGTCAACCCCCAAGCGATCGGCGCCGTGTACGCGCCCACAGCCGGCACGATCTCGCCTTTCGAGGCCGTGATCGCGATCGTCGAGAACGCGGTGGAGAACGGGGCGAAGCTGCTGGCCGAAACCGAGGTTTCGCGCGTTAGAGTTGAAGGAGGGGTGATAAAAGGTCTTGAGACTACGAGAGGGTTCGTGGAGGCAGACATCGTCGTCAACGCGGCTGGCCTCTGGGCCGACGAGATCTCGCGCTCGGCCGGTGTGGAGCCCGAGTTCAGGATTAAGCCGAGGAGAGGTGAATACCTGCTGTTCGACGAGGATGTGAGCGCGAAGCCTGCGAGGATCATGCACACTGTTCCCACGCCCGTCACGAAAGGAGTGTACGCGCTCACCACCGTTCACGGGAACCTGCTCATCGGCCCTACGGCCGAAGACTTACCCCACGAGGCAAAGGACGAAACAAGCACTACGAGGGAGGGGCTTGGGAAAGTTCTCAGCGAAGCGGCGAAGCTGCTTAGGGAGGTTCCGCCCGCCTCGAAGGTTATCAGGACCTTCGCAGGGTTGAGGCCGGAGCCGCCGGGCGGGGAGTGGCTCGTGAAGGCTTACGACGACCCGTGGGGGTTCGTCAACGTGGCGGGCATACGCTCGCCCGGCCTCACTGCCGCGCCCGCGCTCGCGCACTACGTCGCTGAGCTGATCTCCGAGACTTACGGCATCGAGCTGAAGAGGAGGGAGCGGTGGAATCCGCGTAGGAGGGGGATCGAGAGGTTAGCTGGCAGGAGCTTAAAGGAGATCGACGAGATGGTGCGGGCGAATTCCGACTTCGGGGAGATCATCTGCTACTGCAAGATGGTTTCGAAAGGTGAGGTGCTGAGGGCTATCGAGAGGATCGAGGCGATCGGCGCTCGTCCAACAATCGACGGGGTGAAGTTTAGGGTGCAGGCCGGTTTCGGCCGGTGCCAAGGCTCCTTTTGCAGGTGGAAGGTGGCGCTGCTGATCGCGCAGTCCACGGGCCAGCCGCTGCACGCGGTGTTGGCTGGAAAGGGGGCTTACGCGGTTGGGGATGTTAAGCTGCTGCTGAGGGGCGAGGCTGCGTGAGGGAGAGGAACTGTGATACTGTTGTGATCGGCGGCGGGCCGGCAGGCATGGCTGCTGCCGCTAAATCGGCAGAGCTCGGCCTCAGCGTAGTGCTCATCGAGAACAGGGACTTGCTCGGAGGCATCCCTCTCCAGTGCATACACCCCGGTTTCGGGCTCCACTACCTCGGTGAAGACTTGACGGGAACTCAGTTCGCCTACAGGCTCATCGATAGGGTTGAGAGGTCGGGTGCTGAGGTGATGCTGAAGGCCCACGTGCACTCGATCGACGTGGAAGCGCACGACGAGAAAGTGGTTAACGTCGTCGCGCCCGAAGGCGTGGTGAAGGTAAGGTGCAAGGCTGTGATCTACGCGGCGGGAGCGAGGGAAAGGACGCTCTTCGAGATCGGGGTTGTCGGCGACAGGCCTGCTGGGATCTTCACGGCCGGGGAAGCGCAGCTGCTCATGGACCTATACGGAGTCCTCCCCGGAAGGGAGGTGGTGATTCTGGGTTCTGGTGACGTGGGGTTGATTATGGCGAGGCGTTTCGCGCTCGAAGGTGCTAAGGTGAAGGCGGTGGTGGAGATCCTGCCGTGGCCGGGCGGCCTTATGAGGAACGTCGTCCAGTGCTTAAAGGACTTCGACATACCTCTCCTGCTCAGCCACGCGGTCGTCAAGATCGTGGGGAAGAGAAGGGTCGAGAAGGTTGTTGTAGCGAAGGTGGGCGAGGATTTGAGACCGCTGCCCGGGACGGAGTTCGACATCCCTTGCGACACGGTCGTCATCGCGGCCGGGTTGAGGCCGAACGTAGACTTGCTTGAGAGGATGGGAGCTGCGATCGACCCGGCTACTGGAGGCCCCGTTGTGAACGAGCTGCTGGAAACCACGATACCGGGCGTGTTCGCCGCGGGGAACGCGCTCGTGGTCAACGATCTCGTCGACTACGCGGCCGAGCAGGGAGAGAGGGCTGCGGAAGGCGCGAAGCTCTTCGTCGAAAACAGCGGTCTACCGACGGTGGGGTGGAAGCGCGTGGAGCCGAGTAGGAACGTTAGGTTCGCGGTTCCCCACTACATCAGCGGCGAGCGCGACGTCATCGTCTACGCGAGAGTGCAAAAACCGGAGCGCAACGTGATGGTTCAAGTGCCCGAGCTGGGGTTGCGGCGCTTCGCGATCGCCGTGAGACCGGCAGAGATGATCAGGTTGGAGCTGAGTAGGAGCGTGTTCGAGAGAGCGGAGTTCGAGAAGCTTACTCTAGGGGTGGTGCCCCGTGGGTGAAGTCGAGCTGGTCTGCATCGTCTGTCCCGCCAGCTGCACCTTAAGGGCGCGGCTGGTTGAAGGGGAGCTGAAGGTGGAGGGGGCGGGCTGCGCGAGAGGCGTCGAGTACGCGAGGCGGGAGCTTGCCAACCCGGTTAGGCACGTGATGACAGTCGTAAAGGTGCGGTGCGGCGACCTCCCCGTCGTCTCCGTGATTACAAGCAAGCCTGTACCCAAAAGCTGCATCGAGAACGTTGTGAAAGCCACCGCTAACCTCGAGGTGGAAGCGCCGGTGGAGCTAGGCCAGGTGCTAATTGAAGATGTGTGCGGAGCTGCGCTGATCGCGACGAGGAAGGTGAAGAGAGCTAGCGGAGCAGGCTGTCCAGCTTCTCCAACCACTCTCTAACATAGCTGTCCTCGTTGCGCTTGAACGCTTCCAACCACTGTTCAGCGTCTATCTGAATACCGTGCTCCTGCTCCAAGATTTTTGCCACCATGTAAACGAATAGCTCAGCCTCTCGCTTATCACCGTCCAACAGCACCATCAACCTCTCGACGAACTCCTTCGGCGACATCTCGACGATTACATCCACGTCCCCGAAACCCGCCCGCTCGAAGCTCTTCTTAATCAGCGTACCCGCAGGGTA
>Ga0185307_1000912_pt1 | contig 17389 bp, 17 predicted proteins | sample LHCtaG_FD_128010 | JGI IMG/M metagenome (GOLD analysis project Ga0185307, IMG submission 128010) | Hot spring microbial communities from Little Hot Creek, USA to study Microbial Dark Matter (Phase II) - LHC4sed_matched (SPADES... | ecosystem: Environmental > Aquatic > Thermal springs > Hot... | reverse complement strand
TACTCTACATTGAGGAGTTCAACAGGATGCCTGAGGAAGCAATGAACGCGCTAATACGCGCGGCGGAGGAGAGGGAGATCGCGGTGCCGAGGCTCGGTACGGTCAGGGCGAGGGAGAGCTTCAGGATTGTGTGCGCGATGAACCCGTACGACGACGTTGGGACGGCGAAGGTGAGCAGGGCGCTACTCGAGCGGTTCGTGATGCTGAGAGTGGACTACCAGAGTCGGGAGGAGGAGATCGAGATCGTCCTCCGCCGCACGAGCTCGCGGACGAGGTGGCTGGTTGAGCTGGCGGTGGACGCGGCTAGAGCCACCAGGCGTCACCCCGCGGTTAGGATGGGGGCTTCCGTGCGCGGAGCTATCGACATGGTGTTGATCGCCGAGCAGCTCGCGGGCGGTAAACCCCTCGCGTTCGATGACCTGAAGCTAGCGGCTGTTATGGCTCTCTCCCCGAAGATCTGGCTGAGAGATCCGTCGCGCAGGCCGGAGGATATCGTGGAGGAGATTCTCCGCGAGCTGCTGGAGAGAGCGCCGTACAGCTGGGCGGGCAAGGGGGAAGGCGGTGGTGAAACTGTGGAGAAAGGTGGAGGTGGAGAAGGCGGCGGGGACGACGCAGCCTGTGATCTCGTCGAGCTCAGCGAAACCGCTCCGAGAAAGGCCGCGCTGGTAGCTGCGAGCGACCCGTCGCTGCTCTGCGAGCTGGCGAAAAGCGGTTTGAAAGGGCTCGACGCGATCGCGCGGTTCTACAGCTACCTGCCGAGCTGGGGGAAGGATATGGCGAGAGCTTACGCTAGGGATCTAGTGATCGAGCTGGCCCGCGGCTACGCTGGAAGGAGGAAGCTGGCCCGCGGTGGGCGTCTCGAAGACGCTGTAGACATCGACGTGGACGGTACGGTGGAGCGCGCCCTCGACGCTTGCTGTGAGAAGCACGTGGAGCCTGCTTTCTTCTCGATGAGAAAGAAAGGTCGGGCGTACGCGCTGGTTGTCGATAGGAGCTCTTCGATGGCTGGCTTCAAGCTGGTGCTTGGTTCGCTCGCGAGCGCGATGCTCGCCTATGCGGGCAGCGGAGTCGACGACTACTGCGTGCTGGCTTTCAACACCAAGGTGGACGTTGTAAAGCGGCTTGGTGAACGGAAAGATATAGAGGAAGTTGTTGACGCAGTGCTCTCGCTCGACGCGGAGGGCTACACAGACATCCACAAGGCGCTACTCGCCGCGAGAAGCGAACTGCTCTCCGCCGGCTACGAGCCGAGAGCCGTGCTTGTGACGGACGCCGAGTGGACTGCAGGCGAGAACCCGCTGCTCGCTGCTCCCCTTTTCAAGGAGCTAAACGTCGTGTGCGTTCCCACTAAGTGGCTCGGCTTCGCAAAGGCGCTAGCCGAAATGGGCTACGGTCATTTCGTATTCGCCAGGTCCCTTGAGGAGGCTTTCGAGAAGCTCAAGGCCCTTTTAGCAGCGTAAGTCTAGCAGCTACGTCTCTTCGGGAGTCCCGCACCTTGGGCGCGCGCTATGCGCACGAGGGCCTCGTGAAGGATCTGGAAAGGGTGCGAGATGCTCAGCGCTGATACTGGATGCCCGCTTCCTTGTTGCCATACTCTTCCGCCCCCAGGAAGTATGTAGAAAAGCTCACGGAGATCGAGAAGAAGCTCGCAAAGGAAAGCGCGCGCGTTGAGAGCCGGCGCGCTGGTGTCCGAGATTGCAACTGAAAGCCTTGCCCTTTAGGGCGGGGAAGAGGCCGGTTGGGAGGATGCAGACAAGGCTGGCGAGCACCAGTGAAGATGCCCGGGCTGCCAATTGCGGACGCGCTGATATCCGAGCAAGCGGCGGGGCTGTCCACGGCTGTCGCTAGCGACGACTACGATCTACGCGCTTTGGGAGCGAAACCCGTCTGGTACAAGCGTTGAACGCTCTCTCTCGAGTTAAGAGTTTCACCCGGTTTTATAACAACGCCGACAACGGGTATCTCGATGATAACCGTCGAGGATCTCCGAGTGAAACTGGGAGGGAGCGAAGTGCTAAAGGGGGTTGACGCGGTTTTCCGAGGAAAGCACATCGTCTTGGGACCCAATGGCAGCGGGAAAACCACGCTCTTCAGAGCGATCGCTGGCCTGGTGCCTTACAAGGGGCGCATCGAGATCGATGGCAGCCCGCTGAAGGAGGTTAAGGGTGCTGTGGGGCTTCTCGCAACCAACCTCGCGGAGGTCTACAACTTGGCTCCTGTGAAGGCCCTGGAGCTGCTCCACCTATTCAGCGACCTAGCGGGGGCGGACTTCGCCCGCGCGCTAGCGCTGCTGGAGGAGCTCGGGGTGGGCGAGGAGCTTCTCAGGAAGAGGATGCTCTGGGAGCTGTCGGCGGGTACGAGGAAGGCTTACACCACGGCTCTGGCCCTCGCTACAGGCGCTAGAAACGTGCTGCTTGACGAGCCGTTCGAGCAGCTGGACCCGGCGAAGAAGGTGAAGCTGGTCGGCGAACTGAAGGCGTGCAACAGCGTCGTAGTGATGAGCACGCACGAGACCTGGGTTCTCGAAGCTCTCCCCGACTGGGAAGTACACCTGGCGTTCGAGGGACGGTTGTACGGTCCGCTCCCCGCCCGGAAGCTGGAGAACGCGGCCATCGTTGAGGGTCGGAGCGACAACGCGCTCCTGGTAATCGAAACGTATGCCGGGCGTTTCAGCCTCGTGGAGGGTGAGGGGGGTAGAACGCTCACAGAGCTCCTGACTCTCGACAGGATTTACGAGCTCTTAACAAACATCAACATAAAAAGGAGCCTTAGGGGTGATAGGAGGTGACGCTGTACCTTTACTACAAGCTGAAGGGGCTTCTAACCGATAGGAGCGTGCTCCTCTGGGGGATCGTATTCGAGCTCTTTTGGGTCCTGATGTGGGTCTACGTGTTCACGCCTATTGAGGGATCACCACCGGTTGATATCCTCGAGAGAATGCTCAGGGCGAACGCCGCCTTAGCTTTCTCCTACCTAGGCGCTCTGTCAATGGGCTCCGTTGCCGTCGGACTTGCAGTGAGCGCCTTCGCGTCCTCGGGCGCCGTGGCTTTCGCCATCCGTTTCACGAAGCTTACGCCGGCCAAGTACCTGCTCGAGGACTTCTTAGCGGGGGTAGCGGCCGTGGTCGCGTACGCGCTGGTATGCGTGGTGACTGTTGTAGCCGCTACGTACGCCCGCTTCGGGATTCTCGTCCTTCCCCAAAACCCGGCCCTCGTGATAGCGTACCTCGCCCTTAGCGGCTTCCTCCTCTACTGGCTCAGCCGCGCCGTCACGCTAGCGATGATCGCGCTCGGCAAGCCCAGGTTGCCCCTCCTGCAGATGCTCCCCCTCTTCGCCGCTTTCCTTAGCTACGCAACCCTCTGGCTGGACCTCGAGGACGAGATCTACGCGTTGCCGCTCGCACCGCTGCTAAGCTTGATAGTGAGTGCCGCTTCAGGCGTTGAGCCTGCCACCGGTGGCTGGCTAGCAGGAGGGTGGTTGTGGGGGAGCCTAGCGCGCGGGGTTGCGCCGGAGCCGCCCCACGCCTTGAGCGCGTCCCTGGCTTTAGCATCTACAGCGGCTTGGACAGCTGCGCTGGCAGCTGTCTCGCTCACCCTGGCGCGCAAGGTGAGAAGTGTAGCGCTCGAGGAACTCGCTCCTTAGTAAGGTGGCTGAGATGGTTGGAGCGGAGGAGTGGCGGGGTGTTCTGGAGGCGGCTCGGCTCTCTGATCTCGCCGCTAGGTTGAAGAAATATTTCGCGACTGTAGTAGCGGCTTACTCCTTCTTTTTCTACGGGACGGTAGTAGCTTCCTACTGGCTCGCAGTGGCAGCGATTTCCTTCCTCATCGAAGCAGAGGGGAACCTCTACTTTTGGATCCTAGTTTCGCTAGCGATGATCCCCGTGCTATTGTTAGCTGGCCTTTTAAGCGGCGCCACTGTGCCGAAAGCCGGCTCGAAGACTTGGGAGCAAAAGGGGAAGCTTGCAGGTCCTATTTTCGCTCTGGCCTTCGCTTTAGCCTTTATCATCGCGGGCGCGCTACCTCCCGCTCTGTGTTCGGTGGTTTGGTACCCGACGCTCGCCTTGGCGCACCTTCTGGTACACCTGCTCATTGAGCGCGAGGCTTACATAAGAGGCGAAGTTGCCGCGCGCCCCTTCCTCGTCTCAGGCGTCTCAGCGCTGGTGACGACGCCGCTCGTCGCTTTCGTAGCGGTGCAGCACCTGCAAGCTGGGTGGATGCTCGCTCTCTCGTTGATGCTGGCGAGCTACTCTGCTGCCGCTTTCGCCGCGTTAAGGGGGGCGGCCCGTACGCTCGAGGCGAGAGGTGGGCGCGAGGGTGGAGAGGTACGCGGACCTCCTGAGGGGGGTTGACGGGGACCTGCTGAACCCGAAGAGGTTCATGATCATGACGCTCCTGTACGCGCTAGGGCCGATGAGCTTGAGGGAGCTGAGGAGGGCTCTGGGCCTCACTTGGGGGGATCTCGACAGCAACGTGAGGAGGCTGGCGGAGAAGGGCTACGTGAAGCTGTGGAGGGGGCTTGGCTCGGGTCCCCGCGTCCTCGAAGTCAAAATCGCCTTAACGGAGCGCGGGGAGGCGGAGTACGAGAAGCTGGCTGCTAGGCTGCGCGAGCTGCTGGATAGCGTGGATAGGAAGAGCGCGTAACCCATTTTAGCGCGCCGCCGCGACGCTAAGCGATGAAGCCGAGGGTATTCGTGACGAGGCAGATACCCGAGAGCGGCCTCAAGATGATCGAGGAGTTCTACGAGGTTGAAGTGTGGGACCGCTACACGCCCCCGCCCCGGGAGGCGCTCTTAGAGAAGGTTAGGGAGGTGGATGCGCTCGTCACCCTTCTCACCGATAAGATCGACAAAGAGGTTCTGGACAGCGCCCCGAAGCTCAGGATCATCGCCCAGTACGCTGTCGGCTACGACAACATCGACATCGAGTACGCGACAGCCAAGGGAGTCTACGTCACGAACACGCCGGGGGTGCTGACCGACGCTACCGCCGACTTGGCGTGGGCTCTGCTCCTCGCAGCTGCCAGAAGGATCGTCGAGGCCGACAAGTTCGTGAGGAGCGGCGAGTACTGGAAGACGGGGACGGGCTGGCACCCTTTAATGATGCTCGGCTACCACGTGACGGGCAAGACGCTTGGGATCATCGGGATGGGGAGGATAGGCCAAGCGGTGGCGCGCAGGGCTAAGGGCTTCAGCATGCGCATTCTCTACTACCAGCGCCACAGGCTGCCGGAGGAGCTGGAGAGGGAGCTGGGCGCCCAGTACGTGGACTTGGAAACGCTGCTGAAGGAGAGCGATTTCGTCACGATTCACGTCCCTCTCACGAAGGAGACGTACCACATGATCGGGGAGCGCGAGCTGAAGATGATGAAAAGGACCGCCGTGCTCGTGAACACAGCTAGAGGCGCGGTCGTAGACGAGGCTGCACTTGTAAGGGCGCTGAAGGAGGGGTGGATCGCCGCAGCCGGCTTGGACGTGTTCGAGCGTGAACCGATCCCCCCCGACCACCCACTGACGAAGCTGGACAACGTGGTGCTTGCCCCGCACATCGGGAGCGCTACCTACGAAACTAGGGCCGCGATGGCCGAGCTGGTGGCGAGGAACCTGTTAGCCTTCTACAGGGGAGAAGTGCCGCCGACGCTCGTGAACAAAGAGGTTGTGAAGGTTAAGCCGCCAGGCTTCCGCTAAGCGCGTGCGACCTCCACGACTTTCACGAACTCCTCTACGCTCAACGGAGCAACGTTCGTGTCGAAGCCTAAAGCTTGAGCAAGCCTGAGCACCTGTGGTTTGGTCAGCTTTCCTTCTTCAACAGCTGGAGATGTCAATACACGCCTCGGGGATCCGCTCGCGATAATTTTTCCGTCTTTCACCACCACGAACCTATCGGCGTACCTAGCGGCGAGAGGTATCGAGTGCGTAATGACTACAACGGCCCTGCCTTCATCGGTCAACTTCTTCAGCGCGGTGAAGAGGATCTCGTTGAACCTCATGTCCTGTCCTGTAGTAGGCTCGTCGACGATCAGCACCTTCGGGTCGAGCGCGTAAACCGAAGCCAGCGCCAGTCTCCTCTTCTCCCCCTTACTGAGGAAGAACGGGTGTTCTCCTTCCAACCCTTTCAGCTCGAATAGCTCTAAAGCTCGAGAAACTCTCTCCCTCACCTCTTTTTCGGGTAGTCTCCTCAGCCTCAGCCCGAACGCAACCTCCTCGTAAACCGACTTGTTGAAGATCTGGTGATCAGGGTTTTGGTACACGTAGCCGACGAGCGATGACAGCGTAAGCCTATCGTACTCCTCCACTCTCCTGCCTAGAACCCTCACCTCACCGGCAGAGGGTTTGAGCAACCCGCCCATCACCTTCGCGAGCGTGGTCTTTCCCCCTCCGTTGGGACCAACTAGCGCTACGAGCTCGCCGCTAAGTATCACCAGCGAAACCCCCTTGAGAGCGCGGACGCCATTCGGGTACGTGAAGTGGACGTCTCTGCACTCTACGAGGGTGCTACCGAAGGAGTTGCGCTCTTCGAAGCTGTGGTTCCTAAACCCTTTTACGGAGGCTTTTAGAAGCTCGAAAGCTTGATCGAAGCGGTACAGGGGTCCCAGCCCTAGATTGGCGGATATCTCTGAAACCTCAGGTGGGTAAACGCCGCAGCCCTTTAGCTCATCCACTTTGGAGAACACCTCCCCCGGCTCGCCATCCAGAGCCGCGCGCCCCTCCTTGAGGACGGCAACTCTGTCAGCGAACTCAGCCACGTACTCGGGCTCGTGCTCGATGAGAACCACCGTAGTATCGAGCTCGTCTCTCAAGCGCCTAATTGCCGCTACGACCTCTTCCTTCCCGGCTGGGTCCAGGTCGGAGGTTGGCTCGTCGAGTATTAGGAGCTCAGGTTCCCTGGCAACCGCTGCGGCTATGGCAACCCGCTGTTTCTCCCCGCCTGACAGCTGGAGCGGGGACCTGTCCAGGAAGCTCTTGTCTAACCCCACCAGCTCGAGGCTCCATACAATCCTCTCCCTCATTTCCTCCCTGCCGATGCGTAGAGGCTCGAGCGCCAACGCTATCTCGTCCTCAACGGTACTCATCACGAACTGTATTTCAGGATCCTCGAACACGATGGCTGCGCGCTTAGCTATCTCGGTAACATCTGCCTTGAGCGTGCTCATCCCTAGAACCTCGACGCGGCCCTTGAAGGCTCCGGGGACGCGCTGCGGTATAATGCCTGTGAGCGTTAGCGCAAGCGTTGTTTTACCAGCTCCCGAGTGCCCCATAACGGCGAGCACCTCGCCTCTCTCCACCTCTAGGCTAAGCCCCCTGAGCGCGTAGTCGCTCCGCCCCTCGTACTTCCACCAAACGTTCTCGACTACCGCCGCTTTGCTCACGCTAACCACCCCACGCCACGAAAGCTAGCGTTAAAGCTATTCCTGCAGCCACAGCCGCGTAGTCGCTCCGCCTCATCCTGTACAGGTGGTAGCCCGACGCGGATCTGCTGCCCGGCGCTATCCCCCTCGACTCCAACGCCATCGAGACCTCGTAGCTCCGGGTTATCATCAACGAGAGCAACGGGGTTAGTGCGTTGGCGTACAGCATGAACCGCTTGGCGAGGGGGGTTCGCTCGAAGTCCACGCCTCTCGCCGACATCGCCTCCCTGATCGTGTAGAAGTCCGAGACGAAGAGATGGATGCCTCGGAAAAACAGCGATGCTGCTACGCACACGCCGAAGGGCATCCTTAGCGAAAAGAAACCCCAGACAAGGTCCCTGTCGGTGACGCTCGCAAGCAGCAACGTGGCGGATAGTATCATCGCGAAAATTCTGAATATGAAGGCAGCCGAGTAACTCAAGCTAGCGTCGGTTACAGCGATCTTCCACTCGAAAACTCCCTTTTCGGCTTGTACTTTCCAGAGCGTAGCCTCGTACAGCACCCTCCCTGGGATGTACGTGAAGAGCGAGAAGGCCAGCACGATGAACGCGCTCATGCTGACGATGACTGCTACGTACTTCTTCACCGCCGAGAGGGGTATGCCGGCTGCCACGCAAGCGGCAGCGGATACAGCCACTAGAGCGAGCGCCTGAGGGGGCTCTTTCGCGAACGGAAGGGATAGAGAGATAGAAAGAGGGATGACGATTTTGGCTAGCACGTGCAGACCCATATACCTTTTCGATTTCGCCTCGATACCCGCTAGCTCGCCCAGTATTGTAGGCATCGGCTAGGCCCACCAGCCCCTGACTAGCAAGCCCGTCCTCTTGAAGACGGGTGTTAAAGCCACGAGCAGGGCTGTCGAGATGACGGAGAGCACGATGAAGTCTCCCAGCACCCAGCCGATGAACACCGGCCAGAACAGCTCAGCTGGTAGAGGCGGCGGGAAGTTGAAGATCGTCAGCGTTCCAGCTCCCCAGAGCCCGCTGCACAAACCAGCACCGATTATGCTGAGGATCTGGGCCATCCAGGTTCTGGCGTTGCCAGCGAGGAGCCCGAGAATTATGCCCACAGCAGCGAGGGCTGTTCCAATGTACACCATTGCCGCGTAGATCGTGGTGAACGGCTCTCCGTAGGTCGCGCCCCACAGCACTTGGATCGCGATTCCGAGCAATAGGAAGATGCTCCCGGAAGACACGAAAAGAGGCAGTAGTTTTGCGGCTCGAGGCCTTTTGACCGTGAAGTCGAGATCGGCTTTGAGAGCTCTGTATATCAGCGCGGGTACGAAAGCCTCGATAAAATCGGCCCAAGACCAGACGAACGATTGCACGAGCGAGTAGCCGCTCGGGTAGAGACCTAGGAAGAAGCAGCTGATATAACCGGCCATGCAGCCCCATAATCCCATCCATATGCCTAGGGGTACGTATATGGCTGCAGCTACGTAGAGCGCGGAGACTCCAGGCGCGCCGAGCACGGGGAATATCAGGCTGGAGACCACAGCGAGCACGTAGGAGATCGCGGTGGCGAAAGCGAAAGTCACGATGTGCATCCACGTAATACCCCTCCTAGGGAATTCCCTAATCCGGGTTTCATCACCCATGGTTCTTCGCGGGCACGGATGATAACTCCTTAAAGACCTTTCGCTTGAGCAACCGGGATTTTCACATTTATTTTAACATGAATGTGATTACAAGAAGACTGATAGAGACCTCGGCTAAGACTTCTCGGAGCGAAGGAAGTCGTGAAGAATCAGCTGTTATCCTTCCGCTGGGTGTGGGGGGCAATACCTCTGAAACCTATACTGACCTCTCTTCCCTATAGTACGTTTTGCCTAGGCTGCTTGGCGGCTCGAGTATCTTCCTTAGCCGCGTTGCCCCGTATACAACCATTAGCGCTAACGAAACTACAAACGGTATCATCTTAGCAAGGTCCACTTGCAAACCGTACAGCGCCTGCAGTGATGTGGCGAACTCTATCAACCCTCCGAAGATTGCAGCGAAAAGTATCAAGAGGAGCGGGTGCCTGCCGGATGCTAGAGCGATCGTGAACGCGAACCACCCGTAGCCGAGAATATACGTTTTGACGTCCCAGTACCTCTGCCAGAGCAGGGGGAAGAGTGAAGCTCCGCAGCCGAGTATGAACAGCCCCAAGGCAGCAGCCGCCATTCTCACCCTAGCAACTCTTACACCGAGCGATGATGCAGCGTGCGGGTTCTCTCCACAGGATCTAATCGCGGCGCCGAAGTTCGTCTTGTAAAGCAAGTAGTGGATAGTGAGCCCTGCTGCCACCGCGGTTGTGGCAGCGGTTAGGTAGGTCGAAAGCTCGTAAGGGTACGCGTAAGGCCTTATGTTGCCGACTTCAAGCCGAACCCTGTACCCTGCCAGTATCCCGAGCCCGTAGCCTAGAAACATCAACGAGAACCCTACGGCCGCGTGGCTCACCGGCAGGTTTGTTAGTACCCAAGCCATGAGCAGCCCGATCAGCATCGATGCAAAACCGGCCAGCAGGGTTGCTAGGAGAGGCGCGAGTGCGGTTGGGACGCCCACGCCCACCAGCGCGTGGTGGGCAGTCACGGCAGTGAACACGGAGATTCCTGTAGACAGGAAGAAGAGGCCGTCTATCGCCAGGTTGAGCATTCCGGACTTCTCGAAAAGGCTGTGACCGAGCGCCACCAAGTACAGCGTTGAGAAGGCTGCCGAGAGCCTCATCAAGAAATCAGGGGTCACCTGGACTACCACTCCACCTTCACCTCGTACTCGATCAGGAACCTCGTGAGAGAGTACACGAGGAGGACGGAGCCGATCAGAATAAGGGTTTGCTCAACACCTCCCAGCCCGGCAACCTGCATCGTTGTCCCGGCGTTCCTTAGGGCTGAGACAACGTAGGCGGAAAGGGGCACCAGCCTGTAGTCGAGCAGCGAGAGCCACGTCACGAGCACCGCTAGGTAGCCGTAGCCAGCGGTTTGTCTCTCTAGTTCGTACGGCAGCCTGCCGAGCTCCGTGAGCAGGTAGAGGCTACCAGCAAAACCCACCATTGCCCCCGATAGGGCCATTGTAGCAACAGCCAGAACCTTAGTGTTCACACCGGTCGCGCGGAGGTAGTTCGGGTTTGACCCCATGATCCTTACGTAGAGCCCCAGCTTCGTGAACTTGAAAACCCACCACACGAAAACCGCTGCTAGAAACGCCCCCACAAGGAAGGAGCTATAGTAAGCTACCTGCCTCGCGATAGAGTAGAGGAAGGATAGCGCAGGGTCGCTAATGTAAAGCATCGGCAGCCTAATGTTAAGCCTGTAAACACCCGGTATCTCATCTGTCCTGAGGTACCCGAAGGTCCTCTTTCCCTTAAGGGGGCCCCAGACAAGGAAGTTGAGAAGGTAGTAGACAACGTAGTTCATGATCACGGTCACGGGGACCTCGTCGATTTGCAAGTACGCTTTTATTGCGCCAGCCAGAGCGGCCCAAGCGGCCGCAAGCAGGGAGCCCCCGATGACGGAGAGCAGCACGACGGCGAAGGGCGGAACCACCGCTCCCTGCTCCAGGTTGAACAGGTAGAGCGTCGAAACGATTCCCGGAAGCATCGATATGTAGAACTGCCCTTCGCCGCCGATGTTCCACAACGATGCTTTAAACGCAACAAGTAGGGCGTAGCCGAGCATCGAGAGCACGAGAAGATCCTTGACGACTGTGGGCGTTACGAACGCTCGCGCTATGCTGGCTAACGCGTCCAGCGGGTTCACCCCGAAGAAGCCAATTATCGCGACGTATATCAGCAGACCCAGCAGCAGGCTAAGCCCAGAAACCACCAGAGCACCGTACCTGAGCTCCTTTTTTCTTCTGAGAACCACCACTCTCATGCCTACATCACCATAAGCTTCTCGACTTCCTCCCTTGGAGTGCTTTCAGGATCCAAAGGCCCGTACAGGCGCCCGCTGTTAGCCACGTATACAGCATCGCTCATCAACAGGACTTCATCTAAATCTTCGGAAGCCATCAAAACGGCTACCTCGTCTTTCTCCGCTTTGACTCTGATCCTCTGCCTAACGAAAGCCGCGGCTACCTCGTCCAAAGCCCTAGTGGGGTTGTAGGCTACTATAGCCCGCGAGGCGGACTCTATCTCCTTGCTCACAACGACCTTCATTATGTTCCCTCCGGAAAGGGACTTCAAGCTTGCCTCGACACCTGGGGCCACCACTTGATACTCGCTGACGATCTTCTCAGCGACCTCGCGTAATCGATCCCATTTGAGCAGCATCCCGTTTGCTAGGGAGAACGGTACCGCTACGTTATCTAAGACGCTGTGGTCTATCGAGCACCCGTACTCGAGCGGTCTATCGGGGATGAAGCTCACACCGAGTGACCTCACGAGCTTGGCACCTTTTTTCGTGATATCTAAACCAGCGATCCGCACGGTACCTCTTTCTGGCCTCCTCAAGCCGACCACCGCTTCGAGAAGCTCCCTCTGACCGTTCCCCGCTACACCAGCTATCCCGACGATCTCGCCACTCCTAACTACGAGATTTACCCCGTTAACAACATCCCTCCCGTAATCGTCCTTCACATGTAACCCTTCAACCACTATTTCTTCACCTTTCGGCGCCTTCACCGCTTTTCTCAGCAGAGTTTTATCGTTGGCGAGGAGCTGCGCGGCCGCGCCGAACATCATCGATCTAACCTCCCGCAGCGTGACATCTTTCGTGTTCACAACTCCCAGGATCTTCCCATTCCTCATCACAGCTATCCTATCCGACACTTCAAAAGCCTCTGGGAGCTTGTGGGTGATGAGAACTATTGACCTCCCTTCACCTCGAAGCTTGAGCAGGATGTCGTAAAATTTTCTCTTTTCTCTAGTCGGCAGGTACGTTAAAACCTCATCCAGCAGCAGTACGCGTGCATCGATCACGAGAGAGCGCAGCAGCTCGACTTGCTGCTTCTGCGTGTACGTTAAATTGTAGACTTTTTCGTTGGGATCTATTTTAAAACCGAGCCTTTCGCATTCCTTCTCGATCACTCTGGAGAAGCGGGAGACCCTCGATAGAGGAGTTGAACCCTTCCACTTCAACGAGCTCAGCGTTAAAGCTAGGTTCTCTGCAACGCTCAGCTTGTCTATCAGCTGCGGCACTTGGCTCACTAGGACTATACCGTACCGCATGGCTTCGATCGGTTCTCTTATGTGAACTTTAGTTAACCTCCCACCAACGTTCACTCTAACTTCGCCCGAATCCGGAACGTACACCCCGTAAAGCACTTTCACGAGCGTGGATTTGCCTGAACCGTTCTCGCCGAGCAGCGCTAAGATCTCGCCAGAGTACACATCTAGAGAAACATCGTCCAGCGCGGTTACACCGCCTGGGAAGACCTTGCGTAAACCCTTTACGCTTACAGCAACACTATCATCTGAATGCATGATCTCACCTTAAGTTGGGTAGGCAAAAAACTAGGGAAAGAAAAAATGCGCTTGGGTTTTCATCACACTTTCACGACGAACGATAGCAGGTAGTCCATGTTCCACAGGTCGTCGTGCCCGAGCCTGGTGTTCGCCGGTATCGTGACTTTAGCTCCTTTGCTCGCCCTCTTGCACTGGTCGCTGGTAGAGCCCTGTGGATCGTACAGGCAGTAGCCCTCGAGCGGGCCTGTGAAGGGGTCGAACACTGAAGCTATGTAGTAGGGGCGGGTACCGATCTTTCCGCCCCAGTCTATGGTTATGCTTGGGATGTTCTCGTACTTGTGCGTGAGCGCGGACACCTGGAGAGGCACGGCCATGAAAGCGCTTTTCATCTGCCAGTACCGTTTCATCACCAGATCGTACACGCTTAGCTCATGCCCATCGACCTTATCCTTGACCTTTACGGCCTTGAGCTTGTCGACGTACTTCGGGTTAATCACGACCACAGACCCGTCAGGCGCGATGTCACAGCCCAGGTCTACGGAGCCGCTCGACAGCAAGTACCAGTAGTCTACGTGCTCGAGGTTGTAGGGAGTGTAAACACCCGACTTGATCTTGACTAGAATATCGGCGTAAATCCTTTCCCATTTTACGAGCTGCCCGCTAACGACCGCATCGGGCCCGTACTGCATCATCGGGCCGTAGTGGCTGAACACGTATATGCCCTTCTCCTGGGCGAACTCCACGATAGCCGAGGAGTCCTCTGTGAACGCGATCGCATCCACACCGTACTGGGTCACGAGCGTTTCTGCCGCAGCCCTGGCTCTATCTGGCGCGTACCAGGACCCGATTTCGATCACGTAAACCGTTATGTTCTTCCCGAGCTGCTCGCCAACCTCCTTGGCGCCGAGCGCGAAGGCGTTCAAGTGCCTGACAACCTCGGGGATTAAGTACGCTGCAACGTAGCCGATTTTACCCGTTTTTGTGAGGGCACCCGCCATGAGCCCGTTCAGGTAGTACACCTCGTAGAGGTCCGCGAAGTAAGTTCCAACGTTGGGAGCCCGCTTGTAGCCGGAGCAGTGGAAGAAGATCACGTTCGGGTACTTTTTACCAGCCTCTATGGTCTTGTCCATGAAGTCGAAGGACGTGGTGAAGATAACGTTGTAGCCTTGAGCCACCAGGTTGTCGATCACATCGAGGAGCTTCTCTTCGGCCACGGCTTCAACGTACGTTGTTTCAAGCCATTCTTTGAAGAGCGCCTGCACGTACCTTCGACCGATATCGTGCATGTAGCTCCATCCCAAGTCCCCGATGGGCCCAACGTAGATCCACGCAGCCTTGATCTTCTCGGGTGGCTTCCACTCTGCAACCGTTGGCTGCTGCGTGGTTGGGGTTGCAGGTTTTTCTGCTGTTCCCTCAGGGGTTTCGCTAGGAGCGGACGGGCGCGTTAGGGTGCCGATGAAGTACCCAGCCAACCCGGCTGCTACTACGATTATTGCTAAAACCGCCGCTAATAGGGTTCGTGAACGAGTTTTTTGCTCCGCCATCAAGATGCAGACTTGATAACTCCATTATAGGGTTTTCGCTTAAGCAAAGAGTATTTTAACCAGAACTTAACAAGGTTGTGACTATGAGGAAGCTGGAAGCTGTAAGGCTGCAGCTGCTAGCTGTCGAAGCTCTTAGAGGGTTGAGAAAGTTCATGAGCGGTAAGGAGGTTCTCGAGCTACTAGAGGAAGAGGGGTTGAGGATCACTCAAGTGGATCTCAGCCGGTACATCAACGGCGCTGTGCTGCCGAGCCCTAAGCGCTCACTCGAGATGCTGAAGTTGCTCGCGAGGGTTAACGCGCTTGGCATAGCAGTGAGACGAGCTTTAGTTGTAGACGAGCGAGGGGTTGTCAATGTCGCTAGGATCGCGCACGACACAGCAGTGCTCAGTCTCGCTGCAGCTAGGGCGTACACCGAGCTAGAAGGGGTGGGTGTTGACAAGGTGCTCACCGCGGCGGTCAATGGGGTGCCCCTGGGGGCGCTAGCTGCCCACGTGCTGGAAGCTGGTTTGTGTGTTGCTAGGCAGGAGCCGGATGCGAGCGCCGGCAGTTACATCGAGGTCAGGTACTTCGCTCCCGACCCGCCGAGGTACGCTCACCTTTATCTGCCTTCTTTCGCGCTTGGAGAGGGTGATAGAGTTCTCATAGTCGACGATCTACTGCGTTCGGGGAGGACGCTGAAGGCCCTTGCCGAGCTTGCCTCCCTGAAGAGAGCTGAAGTGGTAGCTGTCTTCTCTCTTTTAGCGTTGGGCAGCGAATGGAGAGCGGCTGTGCCAGAAACCGCTTCAAAGGTCGTGGTAGGGCTCGAGCTCGACGTGGGGGAGCGCCCTAAAATATAAGGATACCCGCTTGAGGTCTGAGGTTGGAATCTTGAAGTGCCCGAGGTGCGGGAAAGAGGGAAAGCCAGCCGTGAAGAAGGTGCGTAGCAAAGGGCACGAGTACTGGTACAGGGTCGTTAGGCATCCCGACAGTACAGTCTGTGTCGTGGGGAGGTTGAGCGAGCAAGAGGTTAAGGAAAGGCGGGTTCAAGCGGGAAAGCGGGCGTACGAGCTCCTAGCAGCAGCTTACCTGATCGACTTGCTGGCTGAAGAAGTTGCGGATTACCGGAGGGCGCTGCGCGCAGCGGTCGAAGCGGTCGGGGTCGCAACCCGCATGATCGAAATCTACTCCTCAACGTTTGCAAAGCTCGCGGAGAGTCTCGCCTCGGGGCGAGGTGCGTCCTCGGAGATGCGGGAGGAAGGTGTGGGAGCGACGAGCGCTTGAAAACGAACGTAGCGCGCTGGCTTATGGACGCTAAGCTTATAGCGAGCTCCAGCTAGCTATACCTCGTGAAGTACGCCCTCCTGATAATCGACATGCTGGAGGAGTTCGTGAAAGGGCGTTTGAGGGCTGAAGCGGCTGAAGCGATAATCCCCAACATCGGTGGTCTCCTCCTTTTCGCCCGAAGCCATGGCATCCCTGTTGTCTACGCTGTCGATAGCCACTACCCCAAAGTGGACAAAGAGTTCGAGCTGTGGGGTCCGCACGCCGTTCGAGGGAGTCCCGAAGCAAGAGTGGTAGAGGAGCTCAAACCCCTCGAAAACGACTATGTCGTCTACAAGCGACGCTACGATGCGTTCTTCGAGACGGATCTCGACCTGCTGTTGAGGGAGCTGGGGGTTGGAGCTGTCGTGTTGACGGGGATTCACACGCACATCTGCGTCCTGCAGACCGCTGTCGGAGCGTTCTACAGGGGTTACAGGGTGATCGTGCCAGTGGACTGCGTGGCCGCCGCCACAAAGGAATGGCACGAGAGAGGCCTTGAGTACATGAGGTCGTTCCTGGGAGCCGAGCTCACAAGGTCCGACCAGCTTATCGAGAGGTTGAAGAGGGAGCTAGGAGTCCCTCCAGCATCACAATACATGTAGTTTCTCAGCCCCAAACGCGCTTGTAGTCCTCCAGCAGCCGACGCCTAACGATGTGCGTGTAGACTTGAGTAGTCCTTAAGCTAGCGTGACCCAGAAGCTCCTGTATCTCCCTCACATCCATCCCCTTCGCCAGCGAGATCGTCGCGAAGCTGTGCCTCAGAACGTGCGGTGTCACCCTCTTTTTCAGCCCGGCCGCCCTAGCCAGCTTCCTGATAACCCTCTCCACGGTTACGTAGTGCATGTGCCCCTCACCTTCCTTCGCTGGGAAGAGATACTCGCAGCCTTTCACTGTAGCTAAGTACTCGGCCAGCAGCTGCCTGCTGCGGGAATCGAAGAAAACCACTCTCTCCTTCCCACCCTTCCCTCTGACCCTTATGCTTCCTTCCTCCAAATCCACGTCCGAAACTCTAATGCTGACGAGCTCGCTGACCCTCATCCCTGTGCAGAAGAGCAAAGAAACTATCAGCTTGTCCCTTAGGTTAGCAGCAGCGTCGATCATCGCCTGCACCTCCTCCGGCGTGAGGTAGCGGGGCAGCTCGCTAGGCCTTTTCGGCAGTTCGAAACCCTTCAGGTTGTCCTTTAGACCTAGGTACTCCATGAACCTTTTCACAGCTACAGCTGCTGTGTAAATGCTCCTTTCCTTGTAGCCAGAGGCTCTGAGCTTGGCTAGGAAAGCATCTACGTCCCAAGTTGTTGCCTCGCTCACTTTCTTACTGTTCAAGTGTTCTATGAACTTCTTCAAAACGCTCCTGAACGTCTTAACTGTTCTGGGGGACCTGTTCCTAGCTAGCAGGTGAGCAACGTACAGTTCAACTAGCTCCTCGTTGCTACGCCCATCAACGCTCATGGGAGGCTTCCCACCGTTGATTCAGAGCGCTATAACTATTACGCGAACGATAACGATTAATTAAAATCAATTCCTTAGCCTTCGACCATTAGAGAAGGCGGCCGGGTGGAGGTGGTTGAGCGTTTTGCTGTTTGCGTTCTCTCTCGGTTTCCGGTTTGCTTCCGAGCCTTCGCCCGGAAGCTAGCCGGTTTCCGAGAGAGGTGGGCAAACAGCTTTACGCCCAGCCTCCCCCACCCGGCAACATACTCTCCACACCATAGGTATAAAACAACACCGACGAAAAACAAAACTTTCAACCAGCTCAA
>Ga0185307_1000911_pt1 | contig 17390 bp, 12 predicted proteins | sample LHCtaG_FD_128010 | JGI IMG/M metagenome (GOLD analysis project Ga0185307, IMG submission 128010) | Hot spring microbial communities from Little Hot Creek, USA to study Microbial Dark Matter (Phase II) - LHC4sed_matched (SPADES... | ecosystem: Environmental > Aquatic > Thermal springs > Hot... | reverse complement strand
ACACCTTCCTAAAGAACGGTGTCTTTTCCTCTATACACTTCTCGAGGTTCTCGTAGCAGCCGCGGTCCTCAAGGATTGACCAATCAACCTCGTGGTCTATTTTGTGGAGTATCAGGTAGTCGGGGCTTGGCTCGAGCCTAGGGCTCTCACCTTTCTCAAGCCTATCCCAGTCGAAGATACCGTTCCTGGATAGCAGTAGGTGGTGGTCGAAGCCCCTGAAGACCTTAGCAGAGTCCTCCAGCTGCGCTAGGAACTCGTTACGTAGGGACCTGTACTTAACGCCCCTCTCCTCGAGACCGTAGAGGTTGTAGTAATCGTAGAGTATCTTCTCAACCCTCTCCTCGCACTCCTCGTAGGCCCCTCCGCTGTAGCAGTAGATGCCTAGGGGGTTGTCGTTTACCACGGGTACCTTAACCTTAAGGGTGTCTAATACGTACCTAACGAGTACAGAGGCTATCCTAGGTACCTGGGCGGAGACGCGCTTAGACTGCAGTACCTCCTCAAGCTCCTCTAGGTACTCTATAGCCTCCCCAGCCTTCGGGGCCTCAGCTACCTCCGCGGTCTTCCCAACCTCCTCGGTAGGTGTTACAGCCGAGGCCTCCCTAATAGCCTCGAGCACAGCGGTAACCTCCTCCTGCGTTAGCCCGTGCGGTGGCGGTAGCTTGGTGTAGGTCTCAAGGTACCTCTCACAGCCCTCCTTATCTAACGTAAAGGGCTCCCTACCCGGTAGCTGTACCTCCCACCTATCGCCTAGGTCGACTACCTTAACGCTCTTAACCGCCCGTACGCTAGTAGTACTGGGGGGGTGTGGTGGGCTATGAGGGGCTTTCTCAGGCTCCGAGCTCACCTTCGATCACCTACATCAAGCTCCCTGAATGCTTCCTCGAGCTCCTGCCCTAGACCCTTACGCGCGTAGGTGGCGTAGGCCTTCACCCAGCTGTAGCTTGAGTGCCCCAGCAGAGCTCTAACGGCTCCCAAGTCCTTAGTCCGCTCAAGCATGAAGACCGCGTAGCTGTGCCTAAGCGCGTGCGGCCTGACCCTCCTCCCCAGGTACCTCTCCGCGAATCTGTAGACCGCTTTCCTCGCCTGGCTCTCCGATAACGGGAACAGCAGGCCGTCCTTACCCGGTACCTGTGTGAGGTAACGCCCAACTACATCCCAGAACAGGGAGCTGGGGACTGGCACTACCCTTGGGTGCTGAGCTACCTTCCTCCCCTGCGCTATCCTTACCGCCCTGCTCTTGGGGTCTACGTCGCCCACCCTCAGCTTCAGTGCCTCCCCAAGCCTACAGCCAGTGAACGCTAGGACTGCGACTAGAGCGAGATCCCCCAGCCGGTACCCACCGCTCTCCACATCCTTAAGGGCTCTGCGTACCCCCTCATAGAGGGCCTCAAACCTTGGGACGTCCTCAAGCTTAAGGGACCTCGTGCCATAGGTGCTTATGCCCTTATGTGCTTTATGTGTTTTTGGGGTTTTGGGGCTGAACCCACACATACTATCACCGCTTCCGACCCCATAAAACGTTTTCGAAACTTATAAGCAGAAGAGGACATCGCGGCACCGCGTCTGCGCTAGTTGTTAGTTGGGTCACCTAGCGGAGGCTTAGCACCGGCTAACGCAGATAGCCCGGCACCTTGAGGCTACCAACTAGCTGGCTTCGCCGGCTGCTCCACCAGCTAGCGCAACCTGCTACACACTCTACCTACACCTAACCTACTACTGGGTAGTAGGCCTGGCTAGCAGCACCACCTAACGCAGCTGGTCCCACTTGGTGGGAGCCCAGTCTCGGAGACCGGGAAGCCGTTACTCCAGAGTTTTCTGGGGTAGAGGGGGGCTAAACTAACGTAGCAATACCCCCGGCCACGTTAGTTGGTGCTGTTGAGGGCTCACCTAACTCAGTAGTGGTATTCTTAGCGTAAACGCTAAGTTTATTTAGCGTTGGCCTTAGCGTAACCTTAGCGTAAACGCTAGGGAGATTACCTTAGCGCTTAGCGTAGTTACCTGGCGTAAACGCCAAGATGTGCTTGGCGTAGTCCTTGGCGTCTACGCCAAATAAGCTCAGCATCTACGCCAAGAAAACTTGGCGTAAGCCTTGGCGTATACGCCAAGTAAGCTTGGGAGCTTGGCGTAGCGTGCTAGAGGTTGCGCCAGAATCTACTGCAGGATCGAGCTTAGAGTTTAGCACTACCCCCTGGCATAACCCCCTTGGCGCTAGCACCTGGCACTAGTACCTACTGCCAGCGCCAAACTAACGTAGCTCCGTTAGATAGCACATTGTAGGGCTCTGAAGGACTGACCTTTAAATTCAACACACGTTAGATGGTGCTGCAGTCTCTCCTAGTGAGGACCCAACTAACACGCGCGGGGGATTACTACGTTAGTTGGGCTCCACGTTACCTCAGAAATCTATGGGGTAACGGGGGTAGTGATCTAACTTAGCGAGGGCTGCAGCTCCGCTAGTTGGCTATAGGGAAGTAGCTTTAGTAGAGCCCAGAACCCAGCCCAGAACTCAGGGCGCTACCTTCAGGCTCCCACTAAGTAGGCCCAGCCCGCGCTAGGGAGCGGTTTAGCGTTGGTGCCAGGGGGTAGCTTGGCGATGGTGCTAAGTGAGCCCTCCCTAGCGCTGGCGCTAGCGCTAGTAGCTGTGCCAAGCTCCGGTGCTAAGGGGGTGGTACCGGGGAGTTGCGCTAAGCGTGTTGTAGGATCCTGCAGTAGATTCTAGCACAGCTTCCTAGTTGCTAGGGAAGCTTATTTAGCAAAATTGCTAAGTTGTAACAACTTAGCAATGATCTTAGCAATGGCCATTGCTAAGTAGCCTTAGCAATATTGCTAAGGAACCATTGCTAAGTAGAACTTAGCACCATTGATTTAGCACGCGTGCTAAATGCCGACTCCTTTAGCACCATCCCTAGCACCCGTGCTAAGTGCAGTGCTAGGAACTACTGCAGGATCTAGCTCAGAGCCCGGCTCTCAGCACAGGCGCCTAGCACTCCGCGCTAGTGCTAGTGCTAACTTACCCCAGAGAAGTATGGGGTAACAGAGGTGGAGAGCCAGCAGAGCAAGGCCCCTGCACACGTTAGTTTCCTTGAGTAGCTAGGGGAGTAGCGTTAGTAGGTGAGAGCGGACTCCACTAGCTAGTCTTCCGGTGGAGTAGCCAACTAACTAGTAGGTGAGCGGAGAGAGTCCAACTAACGGTACTCTTACTCCGTTAGTTGGAGCCCTAGCGCTAGCGTGCTATTTAACTCCTAGCTACCGCCCTAGTGCTACTTTAAGGCTAACTCCTTAAGGACATCGTATAGGGGGAAGCCCTCATTTGACCTGACCCACGCCTCTTCAACAAAAAACTGCGTTGCCATTCTAGCGGCAACGCTATCTATCGGAATCAGGTCGGATTTCACGTTAAAGTAGTACATCTACCCATAATAGCCCTAATACTATCCGGTAACCCCGACTCTGTGTCTCAAGTATGCTAGCATCTAATCGCGTAGAGCTAGAGAGGTATAGGGGGTGGGGGTCCCTAGACTACCCTCCTAACCCGCGACTCATTCACGCGCACGGACTAGAGCACCCGCTAGTAGTCAAGGAGACCGCACTCCACACGCGTTAGTTTGTCGGTACGGGCTAGCGTGGACCGGCTAGTAGGTGGATCTCGATCTAACGGACTCGGTGCTAGAGGGGTGTAGTTAACCTGGGCTTAACTACACCAACGAGCACTGGGAGCTGGCTAACCCACCTAACGAGCTAGGCCCTAACCCCTAGGGTTCCGCTAGGTGGAGGTGGACCCTCTACCGACTAACGAGTTAGGTAGTGCTCCAGCTAACGTTGCTGGCTAGCGGGTGTTGAAAGCTTATTAACCCCGTTACCCCATAAATTTCTGGGGTAACGTGTGGAGAGGCCTGTATGCCCTAGGTGCGGCTCCCCGATTAGCTGGGTTGAGAGGCAGGTTAAGGGGGGTAGGGTCTACTACTACGCAGTACACTACCTAGGGTACACCAAGTCCGGTGGTAGGGTTAGGAAGAGGGTTAGGAGGTGCTACCTAGGCCCTGAGGCGTACGAGTACGTTAGCAGGCTACACAGGGACCTGGGGATAGTGCTTGAGGGTGCTGTGGTGGGTAGGAGGGTCGTCCACTACCTAGACGCGTTCGTGGAGGCCCTGAGTAGGGTTGAGCTGGATAGGAGTACATTAGTTGAGATACTGAACAAGCTTAGGTACCTAGCGCAGAGGCTTGAGGGTTATGTCAGGAAGGTCGAGGAGCTCGAGAGGGAGGGAGGTGCTGGAGGAGGCTAGGGAGGAGATCCTTAAGACCTTCCGCGAGATCAGGAAGCTACTAGCAAAGGAAGGCCGGCAAGCCCGGGCCAGCCCCTAAGCCTAGCAGCTTTTTACACCTCCCTATAGACTAGCCCCTAGAGGTGTGCCCCTAAAGGTTGTCCCTAAAGGCTACTCCCCTTACCCCGGAAAACTCTGGGGAAACGGGGCTACTACCCAGCCAGCCCCGGGCCCGGACGCGTTAGTTTGTGTAGTACCCTGAGTAGCCAACTAACGGAAGTTGGGCGATCAGTGCTGGGTTAATCCAGTAAGAACGCGGCAAAAGGCTCAGGAATGGCTAGACCAAGGGCAGACCAGGGGGCAGGCTTCTTCAGCTAGGCACCCGCACGCCTCCGCCCGACCCCGCGCTTAGGTGAGGTAGGTAAAGGGTTAGCAGTGCGTTAGTTAGCGCTTAGCACCGGTATAGGTACGCCAACCGCCAGCGCCAGGGGGTAGCGCCAGGGAGCTACGCTGAGCGCTGAGCTGGAAGCTACAGTAGATCCTGGCGTAGCTTCCTGGCGTTTACGCCAGGCCCCCGGGCCTACCTGGCGTTAACGCCAAGTCCTACGCCAAGATCCTGGCGTAGACTCTACTTGGCGTAAGCTAAGGCCTACGCCAAGGAGTCTTGGCGTTAACGCCAAGGCTTACGCCAAGGCCAACGCCAAGTTCGTGCTAAAACCTCCTGGCGTTTACGCCAAGAGCGATTTGGCGTAGTCCTTGGCGTAGTAGTGATTTAGCGTTATGCCAAGGTTCTTACCCGTTACCCCACACTTTTCTGGGGTAAGGGCTTGGCTAGCTAGGTAGTAGTACCCCGTTTCCCCACAGATTTCTGGGGCAGGGAGGTGGGCCCCGATATGGGTCAGGAAATCTCTGGGGTAATGGTCGCACATCTACACGCCATCTACGCAGTCATATACATCACCATCTACGAGCCATCTACGTAACCATCTATCTGCCCATCTACGTTCCATCTACACGCCATCTACATAGCCGTCTACGTTCGCTGACGTATATGTAGATGTACCCATCTACCAACCCAGTCACGAACTGGTAGCGAGTAGGTGCGAGATCATCTACGTACACATCTACGTGTCCATCTACGTACAGTTGGTAAAGGTTTTAAGGTGCTGGCTACAAACTAACGCGAGAGGCCCCGCCTGTTAGTTAGACCAACTAACGTGGATAGCACTACCTAACGGGGCTGGCTACGCTCTGTGCAGTACCCTGAGTACGTGTTAGATAGCACCAACTAGCTGGGCTGACCCCCCGCGCGTTAGCTGGCCCGGCTAGGTAGGTCGTTGGTATCGTCTACAATACCAACCACTGACGGGGTTGGCTAAAGCCTCCAGCACCAGCTAGCCCGTGCTGATACTGCTAGCAGTATCGATACTGCTAGCAACGGGGTGTTGCGTTAGTCTGTAAGTGCAGACCAACTAGCCAGTACCTGGAGAGGCTCACCAACCTTAGCTGAAACGGAGAGATGCCCCATACTATAATGTGAGCTGGAGTACCCCCTTCCGCTAGTAGGTGCTAACTAGCGGAGCTCTGCGTCCTCCGCCTATACTCTAGGTAGGCTAGGTAGACCCTGATAGCGTCCCTAATGAACCTAGACATAGACCCCCGCAGCCGCCCGTACAGCTTCGGCGCCTCCTCAACTATCCTCCTATAGGTCTCTGGGTCCAGCCTCACCTTTACCTCGACGTACTCCCTCTGAGGTCTGGGGCTTGAGTGAGACTTGCCCGACAGGGGCTTTCTCCCCGTTATACCTTGTTCCCCAAGCCTCTTATAGGCACGACGTTCCCGCAGCACATCACCGTATACTGTAGAGCATACTGAGGCCGCCACACAGTGCAGGCTCTGCGCGGTGTCGGGGGGCGCGGGGCCGTACTGCGTGGTGGGCACACCTTTACCCCAGACTTTTCTAGGGTAAAACCTGCCTGCCCAAGCCCTGCCCCCGGACCGCGTTAGTCGGTGGTCTCTAATTTCTCTTAGGATGGTGTGTCATAGTGCGCCATAACGCGCCATAACCCTTTTCAAAAGTGGAGGCAACCAGAGTTAGGGACAGTAGTGAAGGTACTCTGATAGCAGTCAGAGTTAGGGAGCGGTGGTAGCTAAGTGGAAAAAGTAGGGTGCAGTTGTGTGTTCCCTTATGGCGCGTTATGGCGCACGCTGGTCGGGCTGGGCCTCCCCAGCCTCCTCCTCAGCACCGCGCTCCATCTCGGACTCGATCTCGCTCGCAGGCCTCAGTAGCGCTATACCTACGTAGTACCTCCTACTCCCCACGCGCTTCTTGGTTATGCCGTAGCTCTCGAGCCTCTCCGTGAACGTCTTCTTCGGTACTACCTCGTCCTCCCTGTAGAGGTTGTGGTACTTTGCGTACAGACCGTAGAGCTCCTTCTCCTCGACCCTACCGTTCTTATCCCTCCTAGCGTAGCCCCTCTCCTCCACGAACCTAATGAAGTCGTAGACCGGGTCCACCGTACGCATCCACACCTCCCTATAGTCCGCGGCCTCCTCTTGGTATGAGAACTTCCCCCTCTCTAGGACCCTCCTGAAGGCCAGTATCGACAGAGCTATCAGCTTCGGTACCTCGGGGTGCTTAACCGCCTCCTCCTTGAACTTAGGGTTGTCGGGGAACTGGTTGGGGAACTCTACCACTATCCACCTCCTCCAGAACGCTAGGGTCGTGTCGGTTACCGCGGGTAGCTTGTTGCACGAGAACACCAGCTTAGCGTAGTTGGTGAAGCAGACCCTCCTCTTAGCGTACTTGCGGTCGAAGCAAACGTAGTCCTCACCGGTTAGTATCTTGAACCTACCGGTCTGCCTCAGCATCTCCTGGGGTAGGTCCGCGTAGATGTTAGCTAGCTTACCGAAGAGCTCGCCACCCGCGAACTTGTCCGTAGCTATCTCCTGAAGGGTTATCGAGGTTACGTTCCTACTACCCAGTACGGACTTCAGTAGAGCTAGGTAGGTGGACTTACCGTTACTCCCCTCACCGACTAGCATTACCGCCTTACTGAAGGGGTAGCCCTTGGTGTACAGCGTGTAGCCTACGATCTCGTACAGTAGGATCCACTTCTCACCTACCCAGTCCTGGAACACCTTCCTAAAGAACGGTGTCTTTTCCTCTATACACTTCTCGAGGTTCTCGTAGCAGCCGCGGTCCTCAAGGATTGACCAATCAACCTCGTGGTCTATTTTGTGGAGTATCAGGTAGTCGGGGCTGGGCTCGAGCCTAGGGCTCTCCCCCCTCTCAAGCCTATCCCAGTCGAAGATACCGTTCCTGAATAGCAGTAGGTGGTGGTCGAAGCCCCTAAAGACCTTAGCCGAGTCCTCCAGCTGTGCTAGGAACTCATTACGTAGGGACCTGTACTTAACGCCCCTCTCCTCGAGACCGTAGAGGTTGTAGTACTCGTAGAGTAGGTTCTCAAGCCTCTCCTCGCACTCCTCGTAGGTCCCTCCGCTGTAGCAGTAGATGCCTAGGGGGTTGTCGTTTACCACGGGTACCTTAACCTTAAGGGTGTCTAATACGTACCTAACGAGTACCGAGGCTACCCTAGGTATCTGGACGCGCTTAGACTGCAGTACCTCCTCAAGCTCCTCTAGGTACTCTATAGCCTCCCCAGCTTTCGGGGCCTCAGCTACCTCCGCGGGCTCCCCAGCCTCCTCGGTAGGTACTGTAGCTGTAGCCTCCCTAATAGCCTCGAGTATAGCGGTAACCTCCTCCTGCGTTAGCCCGTGCGGTGGCGGTAGCTTGGTGTAGGTCTCTAGCAACCTCTCGTAGCTGTCCTTAAACAGTAGGAACGGCTCCCTACCCGGTAGCTGTACCTCCCACCTATCGCCTAGGTCGGCTACCTTAGCAGTTTTAATTCGGTTACTACTAGTAGTACTGGGGTATGTGGGGGGTATGTGAGGGGCTCCAGGTTCCTCCTGGGGCTCCGAGCTCACCTCAGCTCACCTTTCTCATACATATCCAAAAGCATCCGTATGAACTCGGTCATTGGCATTTGCTTTTCCTCGGCTAGCTTCCTTATCCTCTCGTAGATCTCCCTCTTAATCGTTATCTTCCTATAGTGCTTCAGTATGTACCGGTTTATGGCTCTACCCACGCTCTCACCTCACTGTTAACGTTAGTATAGGGGTTTATAAAATACACTGAAACTGCGAAGGTAGGGCTTCGCTAGCTTCCCGCGGTAGTTGCCCCAGCTATATGACTGAACCGAGCACTCTCACGTCAGCCCCCGTTACCCCACACTTTTCTGGGGTAGGGTTCCTAGCTTCTAACTAGGAAACCTAGAGACCGCGGGCACCAGCTAGCAGAGCCAGCCCCCTAGTCGGTGTTTCCTAGTTAGAAGCCAGCACTGCGCCACCTACCGGGGGCTACCCGCGATCAGCTACCTTTCCTACCTGAGCGGTGGCTAGGTGGCTAGGTGGCGCCGCTCAATCAGCTCAATCAGCCCGGCATTGCTAGGGGCTACCTGAAGGTAGACCCCCCTTACTAGGTAGGTGGTGCCGCAGTGCCGCGGTGCCGCTGTGCTACTACCCAACTAGCCCAGCATTGCTAGGGGCTACCCTGCTAAGCCCCGCTCTTACTACTTGGGTAGTGCTGTAATGCCGCACTACTACCCAACACGTCTTAGCGTAGCATCACCTACCGGGGGCAGACCGCAATCAACCCCCTTTCCTAGCTGGGTGGTGTTGCGGTGTTGCGGTGGTGCTGCTCATAGTTCCACACGCGGAACTGTGAAACCATCGAGTGGAACCATCACACCACCTTAGTTTCCAAGGTACGCAAGCACAGGTGGAACTGACTGGAACTACCTGTACGGGACGCTCTGAAGATGGTTGTACTGTATGGGGGTGCGTATGTACCCCGCAACTGCGTGGTCTGGCGTACCCCGCGCCTGCGGGCAAGTCCGCAGACCCTACAGACCTCACCAACTAGCGCAGTGTCCTGAGTACCCCAGACCACCAACTAGCACCTACTACCCCATCTATACCCCATCTATCGGGCGCCTACCCCCGCTAGATGCGCTCTAACCCCACCCTGAGCACCCTACCCCCTCTACCCAGCCCGGGGTCTGACCCCACCTTGGGCTGCTACTCGCGGTAGTAGCAGCCAGACCCCCACCACGCGCTAGCCCTTCAGCTCAGCACCACGTGGGCTAGCCCGAGCCAGCCAGTGCTGACTGCTCACCTAGTACTGGGTAGAGCACCACCTAGCTGGCGGTTAGAAGCCGATTAGCACAGCACAAGAGCCGACCAAGGGCAGACCAAGCCTCAGAAAAGGCTCAGTAAAGCCCAGACCGAGGACTGCGGGGCTTCAGCTAGCACGCCTAGCCCTAGCCCTAGCCTCGTAGTAGTAAGCCCTGAGCACCGGGTTCTGGGTTAGGTAGCGCGCTAGGGTGCTGTACCCTACGCCAAGTATCTTTGCTGTGTCCTTGAGAGTGTAGCCCTTTGCTACGTACTCAATAGCCTTCCTAGCGATAGACTCACTCACCTTCCTAGGTCTACCTAACTGCTTACCCTGAGCTTTCAACCTCATTAGCGCTTCCCTAGTCCTAGCGCGGATAAACTCTCTTTCCATCTCGGAAGCCCACCCTAAAACAGCAACAATTAAAGACCTTATCTTAGGATCTAGTTGCTGTAGCCATTCTTCCCTAACACTGATAACTACCTTACCCCGAGACTCAATTTCCCTAACTACGTCTATCAATTCCGTTAGGCTTCTGGCGATTCTGTCTAATGCGTAGACCACCAACCCATCTACCTGATCTAATGCCTTGAGTAGCTTAGCAAACCCGGGTCTTTCTTTAGGTGGTAGAGCACCGCTAACACCTATGTCTTCGTAGATATCTACTAGTTGATAACCATACTTAGCGCAGAACTGGAAGATAGCGTACCTCTGGTTCTCGGGGTTCTCGCTCTCTTCCGATACCCTCACGTACCCTACCAGCCTCACCTACTACACCAACTAGTTTTCGGAATCGGGGATATTTAAACGCTTTACGTAGGGGGTTTCAGTAATCCTTACCTCAGACCCCCGGTTGCGAAAAGCTTATTAACCCCGTTACCCAAGAAATCTCTGGGGAAACACATGCCTGAGAAGAACGCGTGCCCTAGGTGTGGTTTACCAATTAACTGGGTTGAGAGTCAGAGCAAGGGTGGCAGGGTCTACTATTATGCAGTACACTATCAGGGGTATACTAGGGTAGGAGGTAAGGTTAGGAAGATAGTTAAGAAGTGTTATTTAGGACCTAAAGCATACGAATATGTTAGCAGGTTACATAGTGATTTAGGTCTAAAGCTTGAAGGCGCTGTAGTTGATAAGAGAGTTATTCACTACCTAGACTCATTTGTAGAGGCCTTAACTAGGACAGAGCTAGATAGGTCTACACTAGTCGAGATAATAGGTAAGCTCAAAGACTTAACCCAGAGGCTTGAGGAGTATGTCAAGAAGCTTGAAGAGATCGAGGAGGAAGGAAGTCCTAGAGGAGGCTAGGAGAGAGATAGTTAAGACATTCCAGGAGATCAGAGAGGTGCTTAAGAGACCTAAGCACAAGTAGTTTTTTCACACTCATTACCCTACACTTTTCTGGGATACCTTTACCCCAGAAATTTATGGGGAAACAATCAGCTACCAGCGAGCTAGTTCTTGTTTCGGGCAGACCCGGTTGACACTGGCACCCTATTGGAGAGGGTCGACGGCAGGATCGAGTTCACTGAGCCAGTTCCAGTCGACACGATCGTAGTGAGGGGGAGGAGCGGCGTTCGGATATATCGACTGGACGGCATGATGCTTGAGCACGTAGAGTTCACCAACAAGTATTTTGGCGGTGCCGTAGTCATTGTGTTGCACGGCGGCTTCCGCAAACCTATACATTATCAGACCATAACAGAGGCGGTCGGTCTCCTGCTATTCCCAAGCGTGCAAGATGCCATAGCTAGCGGCAAGGCTAAGTTCAGCAACACAGGACTCGAGGACTTCGTGGCGGGCGTGCTTATTACCGCCCAAGAAGTGGCAGAAAGAGGCTACCACAAAGTAGTCAAGCTAACCGACCTCTTCAGGAGACCCATACTATACGATAAGTGGAGGTACATAGTTGATGTTGACGGCGATGACGGCAAAATAATTATCAGCCTAGACAGCAACCTCGGTCGCTACTACTTCACGGCAATAGGCTGGGAAGTGAGCACTGTTGAAATCGGTTACAAGCACAAAGCTAAGTGGAGAGTCAGCTACGATACAGCCAGCATACTATTGCAAAAGTTTATAGATGAGTTTCCGCGTGTTAAGACCGCGGCTGATCTCACGGCGGAGTTTCTCAAGCTAGCCTACATTGGGGTGAAGTCGTATGTTTCGTAGCATGACTCCGGCGTTCGCAGAGCTGGTCAAGAGGGTTGCTAAGTGTCCTTACTGTATATATTTTGAAGTGACGAAGGAGGAGCTACTGGGCTTCAGCGAGGAGGAGAGGAGGTTTATTGAGAAGTACATTGAGAAGTACATGCGCGGCTCGCACAGGTTGCAGCCGAGGTCCATAGAGCACTTCGTATCTAGTGGGAAGTACGGTGAAGAGGACTACGCCGTCGTCTACATTGAGAACATCGACGACCTTGTGAGCGCGGGCTACCTGGAATTAGCTGAGATAGGCGGCTTCTACTGCTGGCGACTCGGCAACGGAGAGGTGCTTGTGCCACGCGAGTACAAGAGGCTCTACATGTCGAGGAGGGAGACCTTTAGGACTCTACTAAAGGAGTACGGCTACTTGGAGATATATGAGGAGTTTAAGGACAACATAGAGCCGCCTAGTGGCGTGTGGGAGAACTACGTCGGCATCCTAGCGCTCTTCAGGCACAGCGACTTCCTCTTCGAGCTGTACGAGGATCACCTCATTGCGAGAGCCGATATTGATGTCGGCGGCTCAACCATGAGTGTTAAGTGGACTGCGGAAAAGCCAACAGCTAGCACCGTTCACAGCATTGCCGCCTATGTGAAGAGCGAGCTAGTGCGGAGATTCGCCTCCGACATTGCCAAGATGAGAGAGCACGTGCGTAGCGAGATTGGAGTAGATGTGTCGCCGAGCGGGTTCAGGGGGTGCGTGGAAGTCGCAAACGGGGATGTCAGAGAGTATAGCCTGTCAGCTGAGTGGAGCACTGAAGCCAATAGGAAAACCGTGACTGTGTCAATATGGTGGTACATAACTGAGAGGGCGTTCAAGGTCTACATGAAGAGCTCTATCGCATCCCAGTACCTGACTGACTTATTCAGCTACCTAGAGCCGTTCGTGTACAGGGTGAAGATGCCGGGCGGCTACTCGATAGATATAAGCAGGGCGAAGAGGTCTATCTCCATCAGATACAGCAAGCAGTACGAGGACGCCGACACGCTGCCACCGCTATCGGAGCCGTTCACCATCGTCTCGAATATTGAGAGGGTGCTGGGCGAGGTGATCAAGCTATACCTAGAGGACGAAGAGAACCTAAACAAGAAGATAGTATCATACCAGGATACTGGAGCCGGCGTGTGGAGATATGAGGAGAGAGACACTGGTTTAACGGTGAGCGGCGTCTTGAAGGCGATAAGCTGGAATCCACGCGCGAGCTTGGATGAGGCGATACTGAAGCTAATCGCCGCCAGAGAGGAGCTCGGCGAGGAGCACCGCCCGCCAGTCTTCAACCTATTACTAGCACAGCTGGTCTTGAGCGGGCACTCACAGGACAAGATCATGGAGAGAGTCAACGACCCAGTAGAGACGTTGCTCAAGTACATGCTAGCTGGCAGGCTACGGGTAAAGCGTGTAGATATACCTGGCGGTGGCAGGGCGACGAAGCTGTATTTAGATGGCAGAGACATCGGCGTAGATGTGGAGATGTTGTCGCGGTTCGCAGAGCTAGTGGAGACAGCGAACGCCCTAGCAAAGCTTGCCGAGGTAGCGTTAAGAAAAAGAAGCGGGCTGATGAAGATCGGCATCTAGCGTTCGCCAATAATTTCTTTAAGGTTACCTAGAGAGAAAAGTCGAGCAGTTCCTAAGTGAGAGTAAGAGTATAGCTAATGCATTTGCATTTATAGTTAGGAGCTTTGCCTCATGGCTCTTAAAGAGAGGACTAGACCGAATCTAAACACAAAACTCTCCAGGAGGAAGCTATACGAAATATTATATGAAAAACTGAGGATGTTAGGTCTCTGAGCATATTAGGTTATTGAGGTAATAACTAGGGTTGAATAGTATGTTAGGTTAAGTAAAAATATACGTTAAGGTATAGTAATTCATTGTTATGTTTTACCTTCTTCGAATTTCTTCGCTAAATTCATTAATTCCTTTGCTCTAGTTCTTGTTTCTTCATCGAGGACTCTCCACACCGTCACCATTCTCTTCAGGACATCCTGTACGTACTCTTTATTAAGGTCGTAGTAGTCCTTACCTAGGTCCTTAAGTATTCCGAGGAGGTTAGTAAGTTCCTCAGAAACCTTTATAGCGTCTCTTGAGGTATACATCTCTACCTCAAGAGCTACATCAGATGGTTTTGCGAAGAACCCTGCCCTGCCCTGAAACTTTATTACTAATTCATTTCCAGGATCACTGGTAAATTTGAACTCTCTAGTCCCGACAACCTCTATTTGCTCTATGTGTGGTCCAGCCATAGTCATACTCACAGGTTGAGAAGCTGTAACTCGAACTATAATACTGCTCGCGTAGGGTATTTTATACCTGATCTCACGGGAGGCTTCCTTCTCAACACGAAAACTTTGAATATCCTTCTTATACAGAGTATCAAGAGTTAGACTCATAGATATGCCCCTTTTATCTATAATACCGACTCCTTTTTAAGTTTTAATACTATAGAACCATCTACATCCCACTACTATCAACTAGGGTTACAGTGAGAATACTTTAACACCATATCTTGTAGCATCTACGTAAAACTCTCTACCTTCTTAAGGACTCTCTTTTAACCATCTTAGAAATTACTGCGATTTCAATATCTACATCTTCTATTAAAGTTAACATAAATCTCTTCTCACTAAGTACTTCGCAAGAGACTGAGGGATAGTGCTGAGAAGGATAGGTCGCACCCTACTTAAGATATGGGGAGTGCGGACTCTTCCCGAACGCCCCTAGGTCCGATTAAAACCCGAGCGGGATGCGGGGGGAACAAAATGAGGTAATGAATCATATCAACTTATATAGATCTACGCGAGAGCCGAACCCCATTTTTACTAGTGTTATAGTTGCTCTTGGTGGAGCTCCTGGTCTAGTTAGCTGGATGTTTTCTAGACTCTTCTACGATACTAGCTATGTAGTCATATATTGAATCATCTACGTAAATAGTTCTAGTAGTCTTAATCTCCTCTAAAACACCTTCTCTGCTGAGAATAGGCTTTAAATTCTCAACAGCATCCTCGATCTCACCAACTCTTTTAGCTATCTTCACGAGACCCTAGTGTATAGTTTGCCCGGTGATTACAACTGAGAGCCCCGCCCTTTAGGGCGAGGAGGTCAGGAGTGCCTAGAGTCTACAGTTGCATTTTATGTTCTGCCATATTCCAGGCTCTCCGGGGCTGGGCAGAAACGGAAACACCAACTAGCGGGGCTAGGTACCCACAGCTGTGAGGTACGGAAAAGGTGTTGGGCTAGCGCGGGTCCCTACCGCCTACGCTCCTTTGCCAGTAGCTCCCTGATCTCCCTAAACGTCCTCAGGATCTCCTGCCTAGCCTCCTCCAGTAGCCTCCTCCTTTTCGAGCGCCTCGAGCTTCGCGACATAGGTCTCGAGCCTCGAGGCTAGGTACCTAAGCTTGTTCAGTATCTCGACCAGCGTAGGCCTATCCAGCTCAACCCTACTCAGAGCACTTACGAACGCGTCTAGATAGTGGACAACCCTCCTCTCGACCACGGCACCCTCCAGCACTATCCCCAGGTCCCTGTGCGTTCTCGAGACATATTCATACAGCTCAGGACCTAGGTAGCACCGCCTCACCTTCTTCCTCACCTTACCCCCGGACTTGGTGTAGCCTAGGTAGTGGACCGCTACGTAGTATACCCTATCCCCCCTCCTCAGCTTCTCAACCCAGCTAATCGGGGACCCGCACCTAGGGCACGTAGGTCTCCCCGACATACGTTACCCTAAAAATTTTTGGGGTAACGGGGTTAATAAGCTTTTCCCCAGGGGTTCTCCCAGCTTATAAACCCCGTGCTCTGCCTTGGTTACCCTCAAAATCTTAGGGGTAAACCCTGCCCGCCCAAGCCCTGACCCAGCTAGTAGCCGACTAGTAGAGGATCGCCTAACCTAGCGGAAACGGTGAGGCGTCTCATACTATGCTGTGTGGCTACCGCGGGCTAGCTCACTGAGCGGAAGCCCGAAGGTCTGCGCGCTACCCAGTAGTTGGTACCTACTAGCTGGTGGTGCTCTGCCTCCTCCTATACTCTAGGTAGGCTAGGTAGACCCTGATAGCGTCCCTAATGAACCTAGACATAGACCCACGCAGACGCCCGTACAGCTTCGGCGCCTCCTCGACTACCCTCCTGTAGGTCTCTGGGTCCAGCCTCACCTTTACCTCGACGTACTCCCTCTGAGGTCTGGGGCTTGAGTGAGACTTGCCCGACAGGGGCTTTCTCCCCGTTATACCTTGTTCCCCAAGCCTCTTATAGGCGCGACGTTCCCGCAGCACATCACCGTATACTGCAGAGCATACCGAGGCCGCCACACAGTGCAGGCTCTGCGCGGTGTCGGGGGGCGCGGGGCCGTACTGCGTGGTGAGCACACCTTTACCCCAGACTTTTCTAGGGTAAAACCTGCCTGCCCAAGCCCTGCCCCCGGACCGCGTTAGTCGGTGGTCTCTAACTTCTCTTAGGATGGTGTGTCATAGTGCGCCATAACGCGCCATAACCCTTTTCAAAAGTGGAGGCAACCAGAGTTAGGGACAGTAGTGAAGGTACTCTGATAGCAGTCAGAGTTAGGGAGCGGTGGTAGCTAAGTGGAAAAAGTAGGGTGCAGTTGTGTGTTCCCTTATGGCGCGTTATGGCGCACGCTGGTCGGGCTGGGCCTCCCCAGCCTCCTCCTCAGCACCGCGCTCCATCTCGGACTCGATCTCGCTCGCAGGCCTCAGTAGCGCTATACCTACGTAGTACCTCCTACTCCCCACGCGCTTCTTGGTTATGCCGTAGCTCTCGAGCCTCTCCGTGAACGTCTTCTTCGGTACTACCTCGTCCTCCCTGTAGAGGTTGTGGTACTTTGCGTACAGACCGTAGAGCTCCTTCTCCTCGACCCTACCGTTCTTATCCCTCCTAGCGTAGCCCCTCTCCTCCACGAACCTAATGAAGTCGTAGACCGGGTCCACCGTACGCATCCACACCTCCCTATAGTCCGCGGCCTCCTCTTGGTATGAGAACTTCCCCCTCTCTAGGACCCTCCTGAAGGCCAGTATCGACAGAGCTATCAGCTTCGGTACCTCGGGGTGCTTAACCGCCTCCTCCTTGAACTTAGGGTTGTCGGGGAACTGGTTGGGGAACTCTACCACTATCCACCTCCTCCAGAACGCTAGGGTCGTGTCGGTTACCGCGGGTAGCTTGTTGCACGAGAACACCAGCTTAGCGTAGTTGGTGAAGCAGACCCTCCTCTTAGCGTACTTGCGGTCGAAGCAAACGTAGTCCTCACCGGTTAGTATCTTGAACCTACCGGTCTGCCTCAGCATCTCCTGGGGTAGGTCCGCGTAGATGTTAGCTAGCTTACCGAAGAGCTCGCCACCCGCGAACTTGTCCGTAGCTATCTCCTGAAGGGTTATCGAGGTTACGTTCCTACTACCCAGTACGGACTTCAGTAGAGCTAGGTAGGTGGACTTACCGTTACTCCCCTCACCGACTAGCATTACCGCCTTACTGAAGGGGTAGCCCTTGGTGTACAGCGTGTAGCCTACGATCTCGTACAGTAGGATCCACTTCTCACCTACCCAGTCCTGGAACACCTTCCTAAAGAACGGTGTCTTTTCCTCTATACACTTCTCGAGGTTCTCGTAGCAGCCGCGGTCCTCAAGGATTGACCAATCAACCTCGTGGTCTATTTTGTGGAGTATCAGGTAGTCGGGGCT
>Ga0185307_1000907_pt1 | contig 17442 bp, 16 predicted proteins | sample LHCtaG_FD_128010 | JGI IMG/M metagenome (GOLD analysis project Ga0185307, IMG submission 128010) | Hot spring microbial communities from Little Hot Creek, USA to study Microbial Dark Matter (Phase II) - LHC4sed_matched (SPADES... | ecosystem: Environmental > Aquatic > Thermal springs > Hot... | reverse complement strand
ATCTTGGGGAGAACGCCACCCTGTTCTTTTGCCCCCGTTTTGTGAGCTCGGGCCGAGCTTTAGATGGTCCGAAAAGTGTTCACTTTTTAGACCAATTCTTCAGGTTTATTCGTGATCCCAAGCTGGCGTTCTCGATACGCTGTCCTTGATGGCGCCGGTAGGCACCCCCCTCTCCTGGCTTTCGGCGCGCCTCCGGAGTCTTCTGAAGTAAACCAAGGCCTTGTTCTTAAAGAACCTCGTTTGCTCTCTGAGTAAGCGGGCCTAGGTTTCCCTCGCCCCCTCCTCGAACAGGGAAAGGGGGACCTTCCCCTTGGCTCTCACAGCTCACCCTCCCCCGCCTTCTTCCCCTTCCGGGTGATCTCCAGGGATAGGACCACCTCGGTCGAGGAAAGGCGCAGGAGCCGGAATCTTCCCTTTTCTCCTCCTTCCAAGCCCAGAGCCAGAGCGAGGCCCGTGGGGATGGTCACCCGGAAGCGGCCGGTTTTATCCCGCACCACCGCCACCTCTCCGCGCCGGAGCCTTCATGAGGCCTCCAGTACCACGAAAGGCCCTTTAGGGCAAGGGATTCCGATAGGGCCGAGGCTAGAGGTAAAAAGACTGGGTTAAGGATGATCTGGACGGAAAGAGGAGGAAACTTAACAAAGGGTTTTGTTAAGTGCTTGTCGTGGCCAATCCTTCCCCTTTGGCAGCCTCGTTGAGCCTTTCGTCAAAGGAGAAGAAAAAGACATCCGCGCATACACGACGCTTCAGGAAAAACACTGAGGCGAGGTGCAGAGCATCGAGAGCCTTAAGTGGCGGCTTTTCCGTGAGTTTCCTCCTAACTCGGCTATATTTTCCAAAACTTTTATTACAAAATAGTCCTTCCAATCTTTCTCAAATTCCCCGAGGATATTCCTGTATTCCTCTTCGCTTACTTCGTCCTGGCAGAGCTTTCGGGCTAAGGCGGGGCACATTTCCACGTAGACCACCCGTGAAGTGGAAACGACCTAGGCTCTTTCCAAAACCCTTTACGTCCGCGGAACCAGGCTCTTCCGCATAGAGCTTCACTAGGGCCCTGGTAGCTAGATAGAGAATCATCCCCAATCCTCAAGGATCAGTTCCGAAAGGGGTCGCCCACGGATTATTACAGACTGGGAGGAACCCGGAGGCTTCCCGCCACTCCACGAATCCATGTTTTGTTCGCCCAACGTCAAAAGCTCTTGCGGGGTGCCTGAATACATTTTTCTAAAGGCCGCGGGCTAGCAGTAAACTACCCTAACCTTCTAAGTATTATACACCTCATTGGACTCCGCCGAAAGCTTCCTTATACTTAACGAAAGGGAGTGACTATTGAATTCTATAGCCATTCGTCTTAAGGGAAGGCCAAACCTCTCGGATCTTCTCAGTTCGTTAGCACAGTGGGAGCATGTCTTGGTTAGCAACCCTCGATCGCCGCAATATGTTCCTCCACCGGCGAACAAGATTGAGTTTCGCCTGGGTCTAGGAGTGGGTGATTTGGACAGATATCTATTTGAGGCGAACGTCCCTTGGGAGATTCGGCGACCCCCAAGCATTAGCGATGCAGATTGGAAATTTGTATCACAAGTAACACACATTTTTGTTGGAGCACACTCTCCCCTTACGACTTCATTCTTCGGATAAACCATCTTTTTATCGAACTAGCTTTACCAATTTTGCTGCTCAGCCATGCAGAAGGAGGAACATACGCCGACAAAGGGGAGTTTGCCTCGCATCTACGGGCGCGGCTCTTAAAGAAAGGGGGCACACGCGTTGGAAGGACTACGAGATCGAGGACATCCTAAGCTGTTGCAGTAAGTGCTTTGATAGGGCCCCCTCTTTGATTCTCAACCGTTTAAGGATCATCCGCAACACTGTGATTCATGCTGACCCTTCAGTTGACAAAACGGGGGAGTCGAGCACTGGGGAGGGGTTTACTTAAGATATTTTGAGGCGCTTCTTGAAGAACTACGTCTAGTTAGAATTGGGTAGCAATAAAGCAGTAACACCCTGAGAGGCGCAGAATGTCGCGAACTCAGTAAACAGAATTGCTTGGAAAACATCTAATTTCGTTTGATTCAACATTAATGGCTTCATCAAAAGATTTTTCCTGGTTATCCTCGTAGCATGCGATTGCTCTGCATTACAATTGTAAAAATGCGAGACGCAAAAGGAAGCCGAAGAAGCCTTGCGGAGCTTGCGGGAGCATTGGGGCAGGGTCTATCCCAAGATTGTGGAACGCTGGGAAAATAAAGCCTATGCTCTCTTAGCGTTCCTGTATCATCCTAAACCCATTCGCCGCTACCGCTACGCCACGAACCAACTGGAGCGGCTCGCTAAGGAGGTGAAGAGGCGGACCAAAGTCGGGGAGGTGTTTTGCAGCGAAGACGCCGTGGAAAAGCTTCTCTACCTGATTTTGAGTCAACTGGATAAGGTGTGGGGAGCGCGCAGATTGCGCGGATTTGCGGAAATCCGGATGGGAAGCTACCATGCTTGTCAGACACAGTAGACGCTACACTCTGCTTTCTTCTTTTACTAGTTCAATTAAATACTGCGCGAAGTCACTATCCGCTCGAATGAATACAGGAGGTTGACCAAGATCTGCTTTTATTTCGGTCCAACCCTTTCGATATTCCCTTCCTGAAAACAAATGTATCCAGTAATCGTTCGGAAGGTAGCAACGCCATTTTTTGAGACCAGGCTTTATGACCGGGGCTACCAGCACATCCCTGCCTAGCAGATATTCATATTGAATATCCCAAACAACAGGGTCTTCAGGATAGTGAAGTGCTAGATGTCTTACTAAAGGGAGACCGGAAAGAAATGAATTTTTCACCTCGAAACAAAGATAATCTTTGAGCCCATAATGTATTCGAGACATGGTTGAAAAATGTTGTAGTATTTCTACAGAGCTATCAAACTGAATGTTGCAATAAGGACGGTTAGTTTGATGTGTTCTCATAATTGGAGAAAAAGCGGATAATTCTGTCCACCTCATGAATAACTCGGCACTGCGCTTTACCCAATACAATGATGTAAATCCGCCAAGATCACAATGAGAAAGTTTAACACCGCATAATCCTGAACTAATCAAAGCAGGAATTACTGAAGGAAGACCGTCGGTTTTGGACCAATCTACATTTTGGTCACCTGTCCAGTAAATTGGTGCGTATCTGGTCGAGCCCAGATAGCCAGCTCGCATAAAAAAAATTGCATCACTTTTAGTTTCTTGAATAGCATCAGCATTAAGTTTGGCCCACTCGATCACATAACGATTATGGTAATCAAGCCCTTTCCCATTAGCTAGATAAGCATCTGCGGGCAGGTACTCGCCGTAGTCTGCCATCCAGCCTGCCATGCCTATTCGTATCATGTTTTCTTTAATGATTTCCTTATACCACTGGTAGGCCTCAGGATTACTTAAATCTACAAGGCCGGCTGGAAAATGCGTAACTACGATATCATATACCTCACCATTAGGTTTTTTAACTAAAAATCCCATGTTTTTAGCTATTTTATACAATTCTCCGTTTTTTATTAGAAAAGGGTTAACATAGCCTAAAAATCTTACTCCTTCTTCTTTCCACCTTTGTATATGTTGTGGCAAATTAGAATAATCGTTTTGATCATAACTCCAATTCCAATAAACTTGTCGACCAAATTTTGTAATTTTTTTGCCACACCAGTCTTGGCACCATAAGGCGCTTATGGGGATCCCCCACTTTCGAGCGATAGATATAACTCTGTCGGCTTCTTTAACTCCGCCTTGGCTAGCTAGCCAGACGCCAAATACCCAATCTGGAATCTGTAGTTTAGTACTATAAAGTCGATGAAATTGTTGCACCATGTTTTTGAGGTCGCCTTCAAGAAAGATCAAGCGACAATAATTGCTCCATACCTCCAAAGTAGTATTTTCTTTTTTCGTAAAATCTGCTATCACTACAGCGTCAGTATCAACAATTATACCATAACCAATGCTAGAAAAAAATACAGGTTGAGGGAAATAAGTTGAATACCAGTGACCACGAATGCCTCTGAAACTTGTTAATAATGAAATGAGGTTCCATCCTCTTCCAACACCTTGTTCTTGAACGAAAAGAGGCAGCCATTTTCCTTTTAGATTTAGGTAAGTATATTGTTCACCTCCTCCAAATATATGTTCTTCTGGAAACGCTCCCAGCTGGATTATCAAGCGATTTGTGTCTCTAGATCCTTGAAATTCCAATGTAACAGGGTTTTCAAAGAGTAACTTAATAAATTTAGCGTTAAGTTTCTTAACCTTCCGTATCCGTTCACGTATTTTATAGTGACCATGAACATCGCAAACGTAAGGAATAGCCTGCCCTTGAAAGGCCTCACCCCAAAAAATGTTTTTATCACCCATTTTTACTAATAAACGTTCAGGTGTTTTTTCCACATGTAACTTCATAAACAGCCCACCCTTTTATTTGCGCCAGCTTTTGAAAAGCCCTTGTGTAGTCTCCATATGCCACAACAACATGATGAGCAAATCCATTATTTATTAAAGTTTTCAGAAAATGTAAAGGATCGCTCACTTTAACTTTAACATAAGTTCCTTTAAGCTCTTGACCGGTAGGGAGTGCTTCTCCTTTGGCAAGAAAGAGCTGCCAGTGGTTGCGTATATAGTCTATTCTTGCTATAGTTACTAATCCTGTTTTTAAAACGAATCCCACTGTAACTCCTTTGCCTCCCGCGAAATACGTGTCAAGGGTGCGTTGGGACTTTCCGTCCCAAAGTGTATGTGGAGCAACGCCACAATGCCATAGAAGTACTGATTTTTCTTGCTCAAAAATCTGACTAACATCCGCTAGGTATACCTCGTTGCATCCCAAACTTTTGAAAGCTAACATGGTTATTGCTCCACCAACATCACCTTCACATGCTATCGTGAGACCTTGTGCTAGATTGTAAGAAATAGCAGCACATGGGGATATTCCGTATCGGTCTGCAAACTCAGGCCAACATCGGACAGCCATAGCAGTATATCCCTGCGTCTTCGCACAATTTTCAAAAGCCGCTGTTAAAGTAGCCACCTTTTTTAATTTTTCTGCATCAATTTCGGCAGCATTGTCATATATTTGTATGTAATCTTTTTCTAATTTTTCGATAATCTCTTGATGAACGCCAATTTCAAGAAGTGTCTCTTGAGAAAGAAACTCTATTGTAAGCCCAAACGTGGCAAAAAGGTCAGGTTCATAAATATCTACGTCAATAAAAGTTGGTGCGTGTCCCCCAACAAGGCCTATCTTTCCTCCTTTCCAACCCTTAACAACTCGAAGCGCGTCTATCCAGGCACTAAGTTCTTGACGAAAATTTTCTTCATTGCAAGAGCCATAAGCAAACAAAATATCTTTTCTGCCAGTTTTATAAAGATTACAAAAGTCTAAATGAGCACCTACCAAAGAATTTAACCGTATTTTAGTGCCTGTATAAGGAGGCTCTGGAACAGCCCAGCACAGAATAGGAGTTCTTGGGAATGCGGACGACACAGCGAGAGCGAGATCTCCCAAATGAAAAGTAGCGCTGAACAAAATGATCCCGTCAATCTGTTCGTTGTATATAAGACTCAAGAAGTCATTCAAAAGTGTAAGCTGCTCAAACACCTGGGATGGAGCAACTAAATCAACATGTTCGATGTTTTTTAAAAAACTTAATTCTCGTTGATATATCTTTTGCCCCTCTACTACGTCAAAAGTACCTCTTATAAGTGGGATAACTACAATCTTTACACGCACCGGCATGGCTTATGTATTATAGCAACCATCCTTCTTAGCGCAAGTCAAATATGACGGTTTTTAATTCGGTCATTTCTTCTATAGCAAATCTCACACCCTCTCTTCCAATACCGCTGTCTTTATAACCCCCATAAGGCATCCAATCAGCACGGTAACGAGGACCTTCGTTTATCATCACGCCTCCAAACGCTAGTTCTTCAATTGCTTTAAAAGCTTCTTGAATATTCGACGTAAAAACACCTGCTTGAAGACCATAGCGCGTGGAGTTCGCTTCATTAATGGCCTCGTCAAAGTTTACAAAAGAATTGACTGCGATAACAGGCCCAAAAGGCTCCTCAGTCATAAGCTTGGTTCCCTTAGGCACCTCGAGCAGTATAGTTGGTTCAACTAAAGTGAAATTTCTTTTTCCACCAACAGCTAATAACGCACCTGCTTGAAGCGCTTCTTCAATCCACGTTATTATTCTTTTTGCGTTATCCTCGTCAATGACAGGCCCCATGTCGGTCGATTTTTCTTGAGGATCTCCTATTACAAGTGTTTTTACTTTTTCGACGAGCAAATCGACAAAGGTTGTATATAACTTTTTGTGAACATAAACACGTTTTACAGAGTTACATAATTGCCCTGCTAACGCAAATCCGCCCTTGATTGTTGCATCAACTGCTCTTTCTAAGTTGCCGCTCTCCGCAACGATCAAGGGGCAATTTGAGCCAAGCTCAAAAACAAGTTTTTTAATGCCTGCATTCTTTGCGATCGTCTCACCAGTTTGTACATTTCCAGTAAAGCTAATTACTCTTACTCGCTTGTCGCTTATTAGTTTTATTCCTACGGTGTCTCCGTAACCAGTAAGTACACTAAGGGCTTCTGCCGGCATTCCAGCTTCCAAAAAACATTCTCCTAACATGATATTACACAACGGTGCCTTCGAACTGGGCTTCACAATGATTGCATTACCTGCCGCCACAGCTGGTCCTACCTTATGAGCACAAAGAGCTAGAGGCACGTTGAAAGGAACAATTGCTACTACAACTCCGCATGGCTCGCGAAAGAAGTAACCACGCTTCGTTACGGATTCCTGAAATGCCTCAAAAGGTAGTGTTTCGCCATGGAGTCTTTTCGCTTCTTCAGCACACAAATCTAAAAGATCGATTGTGCGTTGAACTTCCGCTGTTGCTTCTCTTAGCGTTTTACCGACTTCCTTTATTAAAACTTTAACAAATTCTTCTTGCCGATCGCTAAGTAGTTTTGCTGTTTTATGAAGTATTTCCACTCTTTTCCAAATAGGCATTTTTTTCATAGTTTTAGCACCCTCTACCGCAGCAGTTAAAGCTTTTTCGACATCCGCCTCCACAGCTTCTGGAACTGTGTCAACTACAGTACCATCGTAGGGATATTTAACTTCAATCTTTTTCTTTCCTTCTACAAATTCCCCTGCTAACAACATTTTCATCTTGTTCCTCCGCACTTATGGTGTCCCGTTTAGTGTGTCTAAATAATATTATAGCTTCCCAACCGGTTTTCTGCAAATCCCCGAGTTGCCGTAGTTATGACGCCCTTCCAGCGGGTTCTTGCTCCGCCTGATGTGCCCAGGGAGGCCGAGGAAAAACCGCGGGAGATCTACCAACCCTGAACCCTGTGGAACTTCGGGCTCGCATGGAGCGGAATTTGAAAGCGCTAAGGAGGTAGCATGGGTAACAGGAATTATGTGGCAAGCTTGCGAGCTTTGGTAACACCTACTTTTGAGGCATCACGCCTTCGTCCATCGGATTTGATCCCCAAAGCGATGTACACCGGTTCCTTGGCCGTTTTTCCTCGACGGATAAACTAGAAACACCGCGTAGTACTCCTCACCGGGGGACCTTTTCTGCGAAAGTCTCGCTTGTTCCGAAGCGACCTCTATGGGGCGAAAGATGCTTTGTGGTAAGTAGAACGTCCCGTAAAATCCCTTCCAAAAACGCGGAGATATTCGGGTACTTACACCGACGGCGTAAAGAGCGAGGATAGCCTCGAAAAGGTCCAGCGAGGCTCGCTTGCGGTAGGGAAGGATCCTCGGATGGAAATCGCCTTCTCGGACACGTGGGACCTTGAGATCTTTCAAAGGCCTTACAAGGATAAAAGAGGCCACGGTTAATAGCAGCCGTTGGCCTTAGTCGAGATGGCTTTCCAGATAAATCTCGGTCTTGATCCGCTCCTTCACTTTTCTTAGGATTTTTTCGCGGGTTTTCTCCCGCATGGTGGCCTTCTCTCCCTTCTTTTCCAGTCTTTTCTGGGAAGGCTACCATGCTGCCCCATAGACATCTCTGAAAGCGCGGCCCGGTCAAACCCTTAGCTCCTCCTTCCTTTTTTCCCAACCTTGTGCCACTTGGGTTTGGACGCATCTCTTCGCCCCAAAGGACATAAGGTTTTTCGGGGACGTCCCGCATTCACTATCCGGGTCGTAGACCCATGCCTCAGGCCGCATTCACGCCCCCATTACCCGCCTTAGCCGGCAACGGCCGGATCCTGATAGGGTTGCCGGTTCTGAGCACCCACCAGGTGGCTTCCGCTAAATGCCTCCCTACCGCCCCGACTGCCTTCTGGTGGCCCTTTCTTTCCCGGATTTGGGCATCAAGCTGGCCCACATAGCGGAAGGCATATTTTTGTTGATGGCGGGCGATCATGTTGGCGGCTTTGCCGTAAGCCCACTTGAGATAGCGGTTTACGCCTTCTCGGGTCTTCCCGTAACGCACTTTGCTCCTGCTTTGTTGGGCCTTCAGGAGCATCCTCGCGTAGGAAGCGAGGTGCTCAGGGCCAGGAAACCGCTCAACATCCCCAACCTCCAAGGCTATCACCGTAGCTAGAAGAACCTACTTCAGGAAGGGTTATAGGAAGCTCTACCTCGGGAGAAGGAGCGAGCATCTCCTCCATCCTTCTTTCCAATTCCGCAATCTTCTGGTCCAAAACCTCAACCTGTTCCAATAACATCCTTGTCACTGCCCCAGGTTCTGGAGGAAGCTCCGAAATCTTCTCGATAAGAAGCTTCCTTCCCCTTACCCCGAAAGGATCGCTCACTTTGGTAACGGCAAGGTTGTACTTAGCCAGGGTCGCGTGAATGCGCTGTTTGAGTTGGGGTCTTTGTCGGACCAAAGCCATCCTTGCCCGGGTAAGCTCCCGTTTATCCTGGAGATCACCGGGTGGAATCCATACCGTGGGAAGGGTTCCCGTCCGCTAGAGCTTATTCAGACCCCGAGCATCAAGCCTATCCGTTTTGTTCACCATTCCTAGCATGAGTTTTGCCTTTCCGGCATGGACAAGTCTGGGGACGCAACCAGCCTTTTCGATCTCACCCACGATCCAATGCCAGTTTCCCCACGGTTTCCACAACCACTGGGCCTCCTGGGTGGTGCCCTTCTTTGAGGAACGCAGCCAAAGCTCTGCGCTCATTAACGATCTTTCCTTCCCGCTTCACCCGGCCTTCCTCGTCCTCTACCATGGCATAGGTGTCCTTCTTATGACAATCAAAAATACACTCCATATCGCGCGCCTTCCTTTTTCCTTCTTTTTCTGGCAGGATAGCCCTGCCTTAAGGCGCGCTTGCTTTCATAACATTGGTATATATTTAGAAGCATGGGGAATTACTAAAATTTTTGTAGATTTGGGTAAATCTTCTACTGCCTCTTTTAAATTACTTTTTGGTATAAAAAACATTTCTTTAAGCTCATTAGAAGGAAGAGACGAAACGATCACCACTTTGTAGCGACTTAAAGTCTTTGCTAACAAATAAGCTTTATGTGGACCAACTGCAAAAGATTCAATGCAAAAATTTTCTACCAAAGATTCAGGCGACTTCGCCTCTTTTAAAGTTCGCACGAATTCAGCGTCGCCATAGCCTTTTGAACACTCGGCCAAAAGGATAATGGTACCGCCAGGCTTACAGAAAGCTTCGGCAATCGGCAGCGCTTTTTGTGATTGATAAAGATCAATATCTCTAGGATAACCCCCGGCTGAAACAATCACTACATCGTATAACGTTTTTACTTTTACCCCATACAAAAGCCTAAGAAGACCGCAAGCCCTACGATGCGATGTAGGGTGAGACCCACAAAAAATTGCTAAAGGACTTCCGGTTTCATCCAGAACAACATTTACTAAGAGATCAATACCAACTATGTTACCAATTTCATCAATGTCTCTACGAACTGGATTATCCAAGATCTTTCCTGTTACAGAGCCAGGTAGTAACAATTTAGAATGGTTGCTATCAATAGTCTGCTTCCCCCCTAGACCGATAGCTACTCCTTTTGCCCCACCAGAAAATCCGGCAAATTGATGCGGCTCTACCAAGGACAGCACCAATTTAGTATCAGTTTCACAATATTCTTTTAATATCCAAACAGGAGTTTGTAAAGTGGTATAACCCAGAAATTTAAGTTTGTTACGATCAATAGGTTCATGAATCACAATCTTAGTCTGTCGATATTCTCGTACGGTTTCCGGGATCAATTCGCTTATTTCAGCGGGAACAGGCGGGCGATGTAATCCTGTTCCTATACAAATTTTAATTTTATACACATTTTTTTGTAGAAGCAGGTCTACCATTTTAGGAAGTATTAATTTTGTTATATTTGGACGTGTATAGTCAGGAACTGCAATCGCAACTGTTTTTCCAATGTCTAATTGCTTTAAACTTTGTTCAATGTGTTTAAATAACTCCTGTAAAGTAATTGGTTTAAATTTACAAGTTTGTGTTCTTAGGAAATCAATCGGGCGTGAAAACTCAATGCTTTCAAATCCTTTACCATAAGGTAATTTTAATTTCATATTTCATGCGCTCCTATACAATTTTGTAAGCACAAACTCTTTGTGATTAAGTATTTCTGCTCTGGTTAAGCGTCCACAAGCAGTTTCAATCACTCGCTTCCAAACAAGATCTGTTGCCGTTTCCATATCGAGGGCACCGGTTAATATTCCAGAAATATCTACATCAATGTGTTCTTCCATTGCTTTCGCAGTCTTAGGATTGCCTGTAATCTTTATCACAGGTAAAATTGGATTACCTACAGGGTTACCTTGTCCAGTTGGGAAAAGATGTATTACTGCATTTGCCGCAGCAAAAAGTGTAACCGCCTCAGCAGCTGCGGAAGATGTATTCATGAAATACAAACCTTTACCAGGAACTGGCTCAAGGAAGTCTAATGCACCGTTTATCATAGCATTACCTATTTTTTGGATATTCCCAAGGGCTTTTTCTTCAATAGTACTCAGTCCACCAACAATATTTCCCTCAGTAGGTTGAGATCCTAATAAGTCTACGCCTTGTTTTCTTATCAACTCTTGGTATTCGTTGAAGAGTTCTAAAAACTTTTTTCTATCTTCTTCTTTTTTAAACTTTGATGCAACAATATGCTCTGCTCCAGTAAGCTCTGTAGTTTCCCCAAAAAGCACAGTTCCTCCTATATCTAAAAACTTTTCAACAAATTTGCCTACAACTCTATTAGCAACTAAACCAGATGTAGTATCAGATTCTCCACATTTTAGGCTTATTATTAATTCACTAATATCTGCAGGTTCTCTTTTAACATTGGTTACGTGTTCCACAAATTTTACCGCAGTTCTTGAAACTTTTTCAATCGTTCGCAATTGTCCGTGCCCTTCCACCCAAAAAGCTTCTACTGGTTTCCCGGTTTTCGCTATGCTATCTGCAATTTTGTTCGTCCACTTGGGTTCAATTCCTACAACGATAGCTGCTGCAACATTAGGATTTGTTCCTATACCAATGAGTGTTTTGAAAAAAAGATCGAGATCTTTCCCAAATTGGAGTCGACCGTATGAGTGCGGTAAAGACAGTACCCCTATGATGCTCTTTTCCACGGTCTCTACAATAGCGTTTGAGATATCATCCACAGGTATTAACACTACCCAGTTCCTAACCCCAACCTTCCCGTCTTTTCTTCGGTACGCAAAAACTGTTCTTTCCATTATTCACCTCCCCATCTGAGGCTTCGCAGGTTGTGAATGTGAACATGAGCACCTTTTGGTATGTCTTGGGTTGCAACTCCAATTATTTCGCCATATTCCACAACTTTATCTCCTTTTTGGAGGTTTTTTAAAGCTATTTTGTGTCCAAACGGAATGTCTTCTAAAACGGTCAAACTGTATTCGCGATTCCCTGTTAACGTTTTGCCACGCGCCGTCATCCCTTTTTTTAAATCAATAACGGCGATCCCAACATCGTCGCCGTCTTTATGAACCAGAAAAGCTATCACAGCTTCCCACCCCCTCACAGTAAATTTTGTTCCACGCATTGGCGAAGATCTCCAACCCTATTTGTGTGTATGGATTTTCAAAAGCTTTTTTATAAATTTCAAACCCAGCTGTTACTATATCTGCTCCCGCCAATGCTGCCTCTGCAAAATGTTTAGCCGATCTAACAGCAGAGATCAGGATTTTGGAAGAAAATCCATAATTTTTTATTGCTTTAACCAGTTTAGCGATGAAATCTGCGTCACTCTCCCCCTTTTCTTCTCGCCACCCTACGAATGGGCTTATGTAAAAAGCTCCTAACCGTGCTGCTTGCAATGCTTGTACGATTGTAAAAACTAAGGTCATATTAACTTTGATTCCTTCTTGCGAAAGAAGATAAAGGGCTTCGTAACCCTCTTCAGTAGCTGGTATTTTTATTACAAAGTTTGGGCCAAAAGAGGCTAGGCGTTTTGCTTCCTTAACCATACTTTTTGCATCTTTAATATGCGGATCTATTTCTATGCTAACCGTTAAGTTTGTGCCTTTAATAAGGTTATTAACTTTCTTGGCAAAATCCTCCGTTCGCTGGCCTGCAGCCATAAGGTGGCGTGGGTTTGTCGTAACCCCATCAATTTTCCACCGTTTTATAGCATACTCGATTTCGTCAAGCTTCGCACTGTCAAGAAAAAACTGCATCTTTCCCTCCTTAGCCTTTTATACCTCCAGCGGATAATCCTTGAATTATATATCTTTGCAGACCCAGGGTGATAATGAACACTGGTATCAGCATTAACATGCCCGCAGCGGAAAGCTGACCCCATAAGGGGGCATATTGCCCTAAAAAACTCTGTACCGCCACTGACGCCAACCTAACACGAGAGCCACCTAAAATTAATGCGTAGATAAACTCATTCCAAGACATTAAGAAAGCAAAAATCGCAGCTACCACAATTCCCGGAGACGCAAGCGGAAAGAAAATTTTCCAGAACAGCATAACCTCTGTACATCCGTCGATTCGTGCTGCCTCCTCATAATCCTTGGGTATATCTGCAAAAAATGGTAACAAAAGAGCAATTACATAAGGCAAATTGAAACTTGTGTGGGCTAAAATTAAACCCAGTAAAGTGTCTCTTAATCCTAAAGACCTGAACATCATATAAAAAGGAACAGCCAAAGTAATTTGAGGAATCATTCTTAGAATAAGTAAAATGAGAATAACCACGTTTCTGATTTTAAATTGAAATCTTGCTAACCCATAAGAAGCCATTGAGCCCAAAAGGATAGCGATAACAGTTGTACTAAATGCAACGATGAGTGAATTTGTCAAAGCTCTAGGAAAATCTGAGTTCGTTAGCACGTCTGTGTAACTTTGTAATGTTGGTTTAAAAACCAAAAATTTCCCCATCCAAATGTCTATATCTTTTTTAAAGCTGTTAATAAATATAACTATAAGCGGAAACATTTCAACAGCGACTGTTACAAGAACTATTACAAAACTAATTTGAGTTAGTATTTTGTTTTTCATACTTTTAATGATTTCTTTACTGCAACATACGCAAGAGGCAAAGCAAGAAATAAGAGAACGGTTCCCATCGCGCTCGCATACGATATATTTCCAAATTCAAAACCTTGTTTATGAATATAAAGGGAAAGCAGCATCGTCGCATTAGATGGACCGCCGTAGGTCATTACATAGACTTCTGAGAAAATTCGCAAGGCGTCAATCATACGAAGCAAAATTGCCATGCTAAGCACTGGCTTTAGGCATGGTATGATTATATAAACTGTTTCGCTAAAAAAGCTAGCGCCGTCCAATCGGGCAGACTCTCTTAGTTCTTGCGGTAAAGAAGTGAGCCCAGCACAAATCAAGAGAAACATAAATGGCCACATACGCCATATATCTTGAAGAAGTATAGCAATGTAAGCGTAACGTGTATCAGCAAGCCAAGCACTAGGACCTAACGCCAGAGTTTCAAACGCACGGGCGAGCACACCATATTTAGGCTGGAGCATAAGTCTCCATGTCAATCCAGAAAGTACAGGCAGCACAAAAACCGGTAGCATTAATAAAGCTCTAACAACTTTAAAAACTCTAAAAGGTTTGTCTAGTAATAAAGCCACGAAAAAACCAATAACTAATTCTAATGGAAGCGCAATAAATATGAAACTGAATTGAAGCCAAAGAGAATACTGAAATTGTGGTTCTTTAAACATTTTTTGATAATTTGAAAGAGTAAACTGTACTGTTTGCACTCGTAATAACGTTTGATTTGTAAAGGATAAAATTAAACCATAAAACATAGGATAAAATTGAACAAATATAATGGCTAACAGAGTGGGCAGTAAAAACAAATAGGGGGTATTCCTCCTTCTGAAGGAATACCCCCTTTTCCCTCCTCCGCGACGCACGCCCGTTTTTATCCTTTAAGTAAGTCGTGCTCTTTGAGTAAGGAGCGAATCTCTGTTAACATTTTATCTACAGCTTCTGCAGCGGAAGTTCTCCCAGATATTGCGTCGAGCCAGTGAGTTCGGATTATGCTGGAAAGTTCAGGATAATATTCAAAGCGTGGTCTTGCCACAGCGTGAGGCATTGCACGGAAGATCCCGATAAACCAAGGCTTTACAGCCATAATTTCTTTATCCAAGAGCAAAGAAACCCTCGCAGGCGTCAAACCAACAGGTATCAAACTTTTGCCGGTTTCTTTAGCCATCCACCAAAAAGCGAACTCCGCTGCAGCTTTTTTCTCCTTTGCTGCTTTCGGAATGGCCACGATCCAACAACCCCGTATAGCAAAAGTTCCAGCTGGGCCAGCGGGTGGAGCTGTATAAGCGATCTTGCCGGCTACTATGGACTTGCTCGGATCTTCATGATCCGGAATGATTGCTGGCCATTGGAACATTGAAAAAACCTCACCACGAGAGAATGCAGCTATTCTTTCGGCGTGTCCATAGTCGAGGGCCCCTGGAGGTGCATACTTTAACAATTCTTTATAAAACTCGATGGCTTGAACAGCTTTCGCTTTGTCCAACACGACACGATAGCCATCTTCACACACCTCTAAGACGTCTGTTCCGAAGCTTTTAAACATCCATATTGCTTCGCATGTAGAACCTTCTGTAGGTTTAGTAAACGGTGCCCATCCATATATGCCTTTTTTGCTTAGAAATTCAGCCATATTTAGTAATTCAGTAAGCGTATAAGGGACTGTCATTTCGTATCCATATTCCTCTTTGAATTCATCTTTATATTGTTCAATAAGATCCTTTCGCGTCATCCATACATACACATTTGCGTTGATCGGCAGGCCCCAAAGCTCGCCACGCCAATATCCAGCATCCACTGCGTAGGGCATAATGTCGTTCATGTCCGGCTGAGGATAAACATCGGTTTCCGGCCATTGGGCAAATGGCAGAAGCAAAGGAGCCATTTTAGGCACAAAAGGTTCGTCTACAGCGATTAAATCGTAGTCCGAAGTGTCTGGAGTAACAGCCATGAGCGATTTGCTTAAAAGCACTCCGCTGGGAACCAATTCTAGTTCAACTTTAATGCCTGTAGCTTGCTCAAAAATGGGTAACCCTTTTTTGAGAGCTTGTGTAAGCGCGTCATCCCATAAAAGAACCCTAACGACAGTAGCTGCCCACACTGACATACTAAGTAAACATGCTAAAATTACTATAAGACACCGCTTCATTAGGGTCACCTCCCTATACTTGTAGTATAGTAGTATATCAGTATATCAACCCTAAGCTAACCTGTCAAGCCTGCGAGTTGCCTCATTGAAATTGTTACCGAAGGGGTCATCGATTCCTCATAAACTGGGTTACCGAAAGAAGGAGGAACCGATGACCCAAGCCAGTAGAGCCGAGCCTGTGGAATCCTGGCAGCAAGGTGTTTTTGCGCCAGCCGAAAGGGGGAAACTCTGATTTGGAAAGAATTCGCAGCCCGCATAAGTCTGCCATTAAGCTAGCAAAGAAGCCAGCTGTACTAAAATAAGGTGGGGGCCAGATTACGGTGAACCGTGTGCTGTTTCTGACCCTGTGGGCCACGGTGGTGGCCAGGCGCTTAGGCTTTGGGGAAGAGGAGGCTTTCTTTTGGTTAAGGCCTTCACTAGCCTCGGCGTTTGTGAATCATGTCAGCGCAAGGAGGCACAATGAGAGGATCTTTAATTTGCAGCTTTTTCCTTCTGGTAGCCTTATGTGGGGCGGTTTCCGCTGCTGAGTGCGTTCGCCTTACTGTCCTCTACGATAACTACTTGTACAACGAGAGCCTGCATACCGCCTGGGGCTTCGCCTGTTTGGTGGAAGTGGGGAAAAGGACGATCCTCTTCGATAGCGGTGGAGACGCCGAGACCCTCCTCTCCAACATGGCAGCCCTCGGGATTGACCCTCATCGAATCGAGATCGTGGTGTTGTCCCACATCCATGGCGACCACGTAGGGGGTCTTTTCGGCCTCCTTGAGCTAAACAATGCAGTGAGGGTCTACCTCCCTGCCTCTTTCCCGAGTGATTTCAAGGAGAGGGTCAGGGCCTGGGGGGCTTTGGTCATAGAAGTGCAAGACCCCATGGAGCTCGTTCCGGGTGTTTGGTCCACTGGTGAGATGGGAACCTGGATCAAGGAACAAGCATTGGTAGTGCAAACTCCCAAAGGAGTCGTAGTGATCACCGGCTGTGCCCACCCCGAGGTGGTGAATATGGTCACAAAAGCGAAGGAAATCGCGGGCCACGGAATCCATCTTGTGATCGGGGGCTTTCACATGTCTGGGATGTCCAAGACACAAATCCAGGAGGTCATCCGATCCTTCCAGGAGCTTGGGGTGGAACAGGTTGCCCCCTGCCACTGTTCCGGTGACCTCACCCGCCAGCTCTTCCATGAGGCTTATGGCAACGCTTTTTATCCTGCCGGCGTTGGCTGGTCCATCGAGCTCAGTCCTATTTCTTAAAGAGTTTCTGGACCGGCTAATCCCCGTGATCCGGACGGAAAAGGGCCTTCAAACCTTAAGCGGGACTTCGCCCATCAGCCCCGAAAGCACAAAACGATACCTCGCCCAGAAGTTCGGGGAACACCTAGAACTTGTGGAGAAAAAACTTACGGAGCTCGCGGAAACGTTTGAGCCCATGGAGCTTGCGGGATCGGCGATGGACATCTACATGCGCATTCGGCCCAAAGTACCCAAGGGGAAAGCCGGCTAGGGTAAAGAGGGGATCCTTGACCTTGCTAAGATCGACGCGCTCATCGCCCGATGCCGAGTCCTGAAGGGCGGCTAGGGAGTTCGTACGGAACGCGCGATCTCCCGCTCCTGGGTTAAGGTCCCTGTCGCCCCCAAACAAGCTGGAATCCAGGGCCGAGGCAGGGATGACCACCCCTTCGCCGGACCTATCCTGGATTCCACTAAGCGAGGAAAGGGGGGTTCCCGTTTGAAAGTAGGGCTACCCTAATCTGACAGGCCCCAGCTGGGCGAAGTATTCA
>Ga0185307_1000904_pt1 | contig 17468 bp, 13 predicted proteins | sample LHCtaG_FD_128010 | JGI IMG/M metagenome (GOLD analysis project Ga0185307, IMG submission 128010) | Hot spring microbial communities from Little Hot Creek, USA to study Microbial Dark Matter (Phase II) - LHC4sed_matched (SPADES... | ecosystem: Environmental > Aquatic > Thermal springs > Hot... | reverse complement strand
TGGATAGTTAAAGATGGGGGAAGGCAGACCTTTGGAGTTGGGTGGGATGGATAAAAAGAGTATTCTCACTTGCCCAAACAATGAAAAAAATAAAAAAAAGCATTATTTTTTTCATTGTCTTCCTCCTTTTTAAGGAAAAAAATATTATAATAAAAATTTACTTTTTTGTCAAATAAAAAGAAGTCTTCTTTGAAATATTTAGAGATATAAGTCATCTGGGAAGGGATTTTTACGATTTCAAAAATCGGTTGATTAAAAGAATAGTAAATGTTTGATCACGAAGGAGATATAAAAAGCAGGCAAAATATGGTAATTAAAAATGTTAAAAATCAATTTATAGATATGACAAAAATGCCAATTTTAAGTAGGAATTTTAAAAATTAGAAAAGTAGGCATTCCCTGAAAGATGAGATATTAGAAGGTTTTTATTGAATAAAGAACAAGTTAAAAGTAGTTGAAAATAGGCAGTTTTATGAGTAGAAGAGAGTCAATTTGATAACTTAATTAAAATTTTTTCCTTAAAATTAATGGATAAATATTTTTTTAATATTTTTATTTTGGTATTTTATAAAATAGAGACCTTTGGGAAGGAAAGAAAGATTATTTATACCTGATTTTAGTTGAATAATTTTTTTGCCGGTGATATCAAATAAATCTACTTTTTCATCAAGCTTTAAGGAATGAGAAATAAAACTTGGAATTCCTTTTTCTTTTATTTCTACTCTATAAAATTCAATAATTCGTAATCCAGTCCATTCATCAGCTACATAGATATAATCATTTGCCACAGCAATATTTCGGGCAGAACCAGGAGTATCGTAATAGCCAATTTCATAAGGATTTTGGGGGTTAGTAACATCAATTATTCTTAACCCGGCATTACCATCAGCCACATAGGCATAATCACCAAACAGGGTTACATCGTAAGCAAAGCCTGGTAGAAGATAATGACTTATTTGGTAAGGATTTTGAGGATTACTGATATCAATTATTCTTAAACCACCACTACCATCGGCAATATAGGCATAATTTTCTGATACTGCTAAACCATAAGCCAAATCAGGTGTATCATAATAGCCAACTTCATAAGGATTTTGGGGGTTACTAATATCAATTATCCTGAGACCAGAATAGAAATCAGCAATATAGGCATAATTTCCGCTTATTTCCACATCGCAGGCCCAACCAGGAGTATCATAATAACCAATTTCATAGGGATTTCTTGGATTACTGATATCAATTATTCTTAAACCACTGTTAAAGTCAGCAATAAAAAGATAATTTCCCGATATTTCTATATCCCAAGCAGGACCAGGAGTGTTGTAGTATATTATTTCATAAGGATTTCTTGGATTACTGATATCAATTATTCTCAAACCACCATCACCATCAGCCACATAGGCATAATTTCCTGATAAAGCAACACCAAAAGCCCAACCAGGAGTATCATAATAACCAATTTCATAAGGTTCATAAGGATTACTAACATCAACTATTCTTAATCCCGCTACACCATCAGCGATGTAAACATAATTGTTTGATAATTTTAAATTATAGGCAATATCTGGGGTACTATAATAGCCAACTTCATAAGGATTTTGAGGATTGTTGACATTAATTATCCGAAAACCAAAATCTAAGGCAGCTACATAGGCATAATTTCCGTTTCCTGAGATAATCACATCCCAACAGGAACCAGGAGTTAGATAATGACCTACTTTCCGGGGATTTTGGGGTTCACTAATATCAATTATTCTTAAACCTGCCCAACCATCAGCCACATAAACATAATTTCTTGACAAGAAAATACGAAGCCCTTCGCCCGGAGTATCACAAAAACCAATTTCATAAGGATTTTGGGGGTTAGTAACATCAATTATTCTTAACCCGGCATTGCCATCAGCCACATAGGCATAATTCCCCGAAACAACCACATCATTAGCGATATCAGGAAGAAGATAAAAACCTCTTTCATAAGGAGTTCGTGGATTGGTAATATCAATTATTCTCAAACCACCATCACGGTCAGCCACATAGGCATAATTTTCCGATAAGGCAACACTAAAAGCCCAACCGGGAGTATCATAATAACCAACTTCGTAGGGATTTTGGGGATTACTGATATCAATTATTCTCAAGCCAGCATTACCATCGGCCACATAAGCATAATTTCCAGAAATTCCTACACCACAAGCATATCCGGGAGTTTTATAAGAACTAATTTTTATCGGCAAAAAGGGATTTGTTACATCCCAAATTTCTAAACCGACTTCATTGGCAGCAATATAAATTTTATTTTCTTTATAAAAAACATCATATACTAAACCGCGGGTGCGTATTTTGTCAGAAATTTTTGTTGGGTTGGTGGGGTTTGAAATGTTAAGAATAAAAACACCGCCACCGGAACCAACAAAGGCAATCTTTCTATAAGGATCAATTGCTACCGTATAGGTTGAGCCAAAAGGAAAACTACCGATTTCCCGACAATTAAGGGAATCTAATGCCCAAATAGAACTGATAAATAAAAAGATTAATATTATTAATTTTTTCATTAGTAAATTATAAATCCCAATTTAGTTAAAATCAATGAGTTTTTGATTTTAGAAATTGATAGATTTTTTCGGCTAATTTCCTGGGTATTATTTTGGCTATCTCTTCTATTTTGGCATTTTTTATTCCTTCAATACTACCAAAGGTATTTAAAAGCAAAAGTTTTCTTTTTTCGCCAATTCCAGGTATCTCGTCTAAAACAGATTTTTTTATGCTCTTTTTTCTCAATTTTTTATGATAAGTAATAGCAAAGCGGTGAGCTTCGTCCCTTATTCTTTTTAATAATTTTAAAGCCGGTGAATAGGCAGGAATAGAAACAACTTTACCATCTTCAAAATATAAAGTATCACTCTTTTTGGCAAAAGCCAATATGGGAATATCTTCTTTAAATTCTTTATAAACCTTATTGGCAACGGAGAGATGACCTTTACCACCATCTACCAATACCAAGTCGGGTAAAGGTTTATTCTCCTCAATCAATCTTTTTAATCTTCTTCTTAAAACCTCTTCCATCATTCCGTAATCATCTTGACCACTAATGGTTTTTATTTTAAATTTTCGGTATTCACTCTTTTTGGGATTTATTCCTTCAAAGACAACAATGGAACCGCAAGCATATTTACCACCCAAATTAGAAATATCAACCCCTTCAATTCTTATCGGTGTCTTTTGAAGTGATAAATAATTACCCAGTTCAACATTGGCTTTAGGTAAATGGGGGGTCGGTAAAATTTCTAATAGTTTAATTTCCGCATTTTTATTTGCCAAAGAGAGAAGTTTTTTCTTTTCCCCTCTTTTAGGAATAGTTATTTTTACTTTTATTTTTCTTCTTTTTTCAATTGTTTCAATAAAAATTTCAGTATTTTCTACTTTTTTTGGCAGAATAATCTCATCGGGAATGTCGTAACTATGAAGATAAACCGAAGATAATAACGATTCTAAGATTTCTTCATCAGTATTAGTCAATGGTAAATTAAAAGGATATTCTTCTTTACTTATTAATTTCCCTTCCCTAATTTTTAAAATGAGACAAACTGCTAAATTTTTCTCTTTTGCCAAACCAACCACATCTATTGATTTTTTTTCGTTAAAAATAACTTCGTGTTTCTTTCGCAATTCTTGTAAGGCAAAAAGTTGGTTTCTTAAAACTGCTGCCCTTTCAAAATCTTCTCTTTTTGCGGCTTCCCACATCTTTTTTTCAATCTCTGATATCAGGTTTTCACTTTTTCCCGAAAGAAACTCAATTACTTCTTTTACCCTTTCTTTATATAATTCTTTATCCACATTATTTTGACAAGGACCTAAACAGAGATTAAGCCGATAGTTTAAGCAAGGTCTTTCGGGAATTGTTAACGGCAATTTTTTATTGCAGGTTCTTATTTTAAAAATCCTTTTTACCAATCTTAACGCCTGTCTTAAATTTTTTGCTGAAGTATAAGGACCAAACAATATGGAACCATCTTTCTTTAAATTTCTTGTGGGAAAGATGCGAGGAAATTCTTCATTGATTGTGATTTTTAAATAGGGAAATTTTTTGTCATCTTTTAAACGGATATTATATTTTGGTTTATTTATTTTGATTAAATTATCTTCTAAGATTAAGGCATCACTTTCTGAAGAAGTAACAATAATATCTAAATCAGAAATTTCCCTTATTAAAGAATTTCTTCTAATATCTGGTTGGGGAGAAAGATAATATTTTAATCTTTCTTTTAAGTTTCGGGCTTTACCGATATAGATAATTTTTCCTTCTTTATTTTTGAAAAGATAAACACCACAAGCTGTGGGTGCATTATTGATTTTATTAACAACACCTTCATCAATCATCTATCCTTTAACTACACCTAATGGTCGCATTTTACAAACCCTTTTTGATATGCCAGCATTATGACAGACATCAACGACAACATCAACATCTTTGTAGGCATCCGGAACTTCTTCTCTCAACACTTCTTTACTGGCAGCCATCACAATAATATTTTTTCTTCGCAATTCTTGAGCAATATCGCGGTTTTTGGTTTCTCTTAATGCCCTTTCCCTTGACCAGACCCTTCCCGCACCGTGACAAGTTGAACCAAAGGTTTCTTCAAAGGCTCTTTGGGTTCCTACTAAAAGATAAGAGTTTGTTCCCATATCACCAGGAATGATAACCGGTTGACCAATCTTTCTATATTCTTCCGGAATTTGGGGATGATTTGGCGGAAATGCTCGGGTAGCCCCTTTTCGGTGGACACACACAAGTTTCTTTTGTCCATTAATAACATGCTCTTCAAACTTCGCAATATTATGAGCCACATCATAAATCAAATCCATACCCAATTCTTCTACCGGTTTTTTTAATACCTGGCTAAAAGCTTCTCTCACCCAATGGGTAATACATTGACGATTTGCCCAAGCATAATTGGCAGCACAAACCATTACACTGTAATACTCTCTACCTTCGGGTGATTCAATCGGTGCGCAAGCCAATTGTTGGTCAGGAAGGTGTATTCCGTATTTTTGAACCGCCTTTCTTAAATTTCTTATTGCATCATCACAAATTTGATAACCAAGCCCCCGGGAACCAGTATGGATCATTACTGTAATCATTCCCTTTTCTAAACCAAAGACCTTGGCTGATTCTTCATCATAAATTTCTTCAATAACCTGAATTTCTAAAAAATGGTTACCGGCACCTAAAGTGCCTAATTGGGGAGTTCCCCTTTCTAAAGCCCTTTTTGATACCAAATCGGGTCGGGCACCTTTCATCTCTCCGTTTTCTTCGGTAAAATGTAAGTCTCTTTTCGTTCCAAACCCTTTTTCATAGGCCCAACGAGCACCTTTTTCTAATACTTCCATTACTTCTTTTTGGGAAATTCTTATCTTACCAGTAGAGCCAACGCCCGAAGGAACATTATGAAAAATACTTCTTACCAGTTGTTCTAAAAGCTCGGGTTTTAAATCCTTAATTGTTAAGTTAGTTTTTAGAAGTCTTACCCCACAATTGATATCATAACCAACACCACCTGGTGAAATTACTCCTTCTTTCACATCAAAAGCAGCTACACCACCAATAGCAAAGCCATAACCCCAATGGATATCCGGCATTGCCAAGGAATATTTTAAAATTCCTGGTAAGGTAGCCACATTACAAACCTGTTCTAAAGCCATTTCTTCTTTAATATGGGCTAAAAGCCGTTCATCACAATAAACAATACCATCAACCCGCATATCAGCCCGGTAAGATTTCGGCACTTTATAGCGCCAATCATCAATTTTGATTAATGGACCTTTCCAACTGTTAGCCATAGATAACCCCCAATTATAAATAATTATAAAAAATAAACTATTTTCGTCAATATAACAACTTTATGTTTCTCCTTTTTGGCTTAGAAAAACTTTAGAAAGGCAAACGGTATTTTAAGATAATTTGATTTTTTATCAATTTTTAATATATTTTAAAAATGGCTTTTTATTTTGCTAACAGTAACGAAAAAGAAGCGGAGATTTTAATCTTGGGTATTGGTTATGATAGAACTTCTTCTTTTCTTGCCGGCTCCCGCTTTGCCCCCAATTTAATTAGGGAGGGAGCGGAAAATATTGAAACCTATAGCCCCTATTTTAAAAGAGATTTAAGTGAATTAAAAATTTGTGATTTAGGAAATTTTTACTTTCAAAAAGAAAAGCCAGAAGAGTTTATTTCGGAAACAAAAAATTTTATCAAGCATCTCCTTAAAGAGAAGAAAAAATTGGTTATTCTTGGGGGCGAACATACTATTTCCTTGCCAGTAATAATGGCCTTTAAGGAATATTATGAAGACCTTTCAGTGATAATTTTTGATGCCCATTCGGATTTAAGAGAAGAATTTCTGGGCGAGAGATTTTGTCACGCTACTGTTGCCAAAAGGATTTTAGAGTTAGTTGGTGAAGATAATCTTTATCAATTTGGTATCCGCTCTTTAACTAAAGATTGTTTGAAAAAAAATAAAAACCTTTTTTTATTTGATGTGGCAAGATCTTTAAAAAAAGTTACAAAATTCTTGAAAAATAAAAAAATTTATTTATCCTTAGATTTGGACGTTTTAGATATGGGATTATTACCAGCGGTTCAGACGCCAGTGCCGGGCGGAATTAATTTTTCGGAATTGGTCACTGCTTTGCAATTGTTGAAAAATTTGGAAATTGTTGGTGCTGATATAGTTGAGTTTTCTCCCCTTTTAAATCACTCTTTTCCCTATGCCTCCCTTTGTGCGGAAATCCTTCGGGAGGTTATTCTCACTCTTAAATAAATATGTGCTGTCAAGTTTGTAATCTTTTTAATATTTGTAAAAATAAGAATGAAAGTTGTTGCGAAAAATGTTCTTATTTTGATTCTTGTATGGCAATAACGAAAGAAGATAAAAGGGAAAAAGTTATTTATAATAAAAAATTAAAAAAGAAGAAATAAAGGAGGTAAAATGTGTTGCGAAATCTGCCCCGATTATAATAATTGCGAAATGGAAGGATACTTAAAAGAAAATTGTTGTGAGGAATGCCCTGATTACGAAGAATGTATGGGGCTGGTTAAGGAAGGTTTTGAAGAAGATTTTGATGAAGAAGAAAATTTTTAAATAAGGCCATTTATTGACTTTATCCTAAAATTTCTTTAATATTGATAAATATTTATTAAAAGGGGTTAAAAATGAAAAAAGTGAGTTTTTTAGTTTTTATAATTTTCCTTTTCTCTTCCTGTCAGGAAGAAAAGCCGGTGATAAAAATTGGCAATAAAAAAATTACCAAAAAAGAGATCATTGCTCAACTTCCTGCTGATGTTACTTTAACCCAGGAAAATCTTATGCCAATTTTAGAAAGAATAGTGAATAGTGAACTTATTTACTTAGCAGCTAAAGAAAAAGGATTGACCAAAGATAAAATGTTACAACTTAAATTACGTGCTTTGGAAAGGGATTTTTTTGCTAATGCCTTAATCGAAGAAGAAGCTAAAAAGATTACCATTTCGCAAAAAGAAATTTTGGATTATTACAATCAACACAAGGATGATTTTCTTTCTGAAGTTAAAATAAGAAGAATAGTGGTATCAGATGAAGATTTGGCTAATAGAATTTATGAAGAATTAAAGAGAGGAAAGGATTTTCTTTCTTTAGCCAAAGAGTACTCTCAAGATCAACTTTTACCCGCGGGAGAGGAATCTAAATATTTTCCCCGGGGTTTTTTAACCGACCCAATTTTGGAAGAGCAAATCTTTTCTTTGAAGGTAAATGAATTCACTTCGGTTCTAAAATCTCAGGAAGGGTATCAGATTATTCAATTGGTTGACAAGAAAAAAGTAAAAAAAGATATCTCTTTAAGCGAAGTAGAAAATTATATTCGGCAAATATTGCAATATAAAAAAGGTTATGAGATGCTTAATCAACTTCTTCTTGATTTAAAAGAAAAATACAAGGTGAGCTATTATCCGGAAAATTTTTTTAAATGATTTGGTTTCTTTGGTTTACTTTTATTTTTGCTTTTCCTTACGATTATATTATTGCTTATGTTGATGATGATATTATCCTTTATTCTGAATTTCAAAAAAATTATCTTTTAATAAAAAACCTTTCTCCTCCTGGTAGCGATACTTTGATGTTAAAAGATTCTTTACTGCTTAATTTAATCAACATGGAGATTATTACCAAAGAAGCAACGAAAGAGACGATTTCCCTAAAAGAAAAGGAATTAGAAGAGATTTTAAAAGAACGGTTGGCGAAATTAAAAGAAAATCCTTCTTTCAATGAGCAAATTTTTGAGGAGTTTAAAGAGTTTTTCAAAAATAATCTTCGTCAGGAATTGTTGATGCAAAAATTATTGACCAAAAAGAAGTTATTAAATATTACGATAACTCCTTGGGAATTAAAAAATTTTTACGAAACAACCAAAGATTCTTTAGCCAAAATGCCCGCGGTGTGCGAAATTGCTCATATCTTTTTTCCGATATTACCTAAAAAGGAAAAAGAAGAGCAGGCCCAAAGAAAAATTACCGAAATTTACGAAATTTTATTACGGGGCGGTGATTTTGAAGAAATTTGTAAAAGTTTTTCTGAAGATAAAAAAACAAAAGAATTGGGCGGTTATTTAGGAGAATTTTTTGTTGATAGTTTGCCCGAAGAATTTAGAAAGGCAATAGAAAAATTGAAAGTTAATGAGTATTCTTTACCTTTTAGAAGTCAATACGGTTATCACATCGTTAAAAAATTGGGCGAAGATAAAAAGCGAGTAAAAATTGCGCACATCTTGATAAAAGTTTCGCTTTCTAAGGAAGATACTTTAGAAACTAAGAAATTACTTTTAAAAATTAGAGAAAAAGCATTAAAAGGCGAAGATTTTACCCGTTTGGCAAAGGAATATTCTTATGATTTAGAAACCAAAGAAAAGGGCGGCTATTTAGGAGAATTTGTTGTTGAGCTTCTTTCTTCTCCTTTTAAAGAGGTTTGCGAAAAATTGGATAGTGGAGATATTTCGGAACCGGTTTTATCAAAGGAAGGTTTCCATTTGATAAAGATATTAAAAAAGAAAAAAGAAAGATTGCTATCTTTTTCCGAAATTCAGGAGGATTTGAGAAATCTTCTTTATCAAAAAAAATTGAGAGAAATTATTGATGATTATTTAAAAAAAGTAAAAGAGGATTATTTTATAAAAATTAATATTTAAATGGGTTGGCTTATTTTTTATCTTTTTTTGACAACGGTTCCGATTGATTCTTTTACCCATTCCTATTGGGGTGATAAGGAAATACCAATTTTTCTCTATTTTAAATTTAAAAATTTTCCCATTGCCTTAAAAATTGATTGGGGCGATGGCAAAATTGAAAGTTTAGAAGTTAAATGGATAATTTATGAAGCTGAGCATAAATACGAGAAGCCAGGGAAATATGTGATAAAAGTGAGAATTGGTAGTGATTATTGGCTTACCACTGACACCGTTACCATTTTTGAAGAACTTTTTATTGGAAAAATTTCCTTTCCGGCAATGATTTATGGTAGTTGTGCTTTAGATAAAGAAGATATTTTTTATATCGGCGATATCCAAGGTAATTTCTATGCCTTTGATTTGTTTGGCCAAATAAAGTTTAATTATTTTGCTGGTGGTGAAATTTATAGTAGTCCTTTAGTGGTTGAAAGTCTTATCTATTTTGGTGCCGATTCTTTTTTATATTGTGTAAATAAAAAAGGGAGATTAGTTTTTAAAAATAAGTTATCTGGCAAAATTTATAATACTCCCTCTTTTTTACCTCCGGATAAAATAGTTATCTCCGCTGATGATGGCACTCTCTATTTTTTTGCTCTTCTCGGTAAAAAAATTAAAGAGGTAAAATTTCCTTCGGAGGTTAGTGATATTTCTATCGATGAGAAGAATAATCTAATATTTTCTTGTGCCTCAGTTATCTATTCTTTAAATTCAAAAGGAAAAATTAATTTTAAATTTTCTTCTTTGGAAAATGACGAATTCTTTCCCGCTCCTATCGTTACTAAAGATTATATTGTTTGCGGCTGTGAAGATGGTTATCTCTATTTCTTAGATAAGAAAAAAGGGAAGTTAATAAAAAGAATTCTTACTTTTGATGAAGATGCTATAAAATGTGAACCAGTAATTGACGAAGAAGGAAAGATATATTTTGGTGATGAAGGTGGGCGATTATATCTTTATGACCATAAACAATTGCGAGCTTTGTTTGAAACCGAAGATGCAATTAATGCCTCTCCACTGGTTATCAAAAAGGATAATGAAAAAATAATTTTTGTTGTTGATGAAAGTGGTTATCTTTATGCCTTAACTGAGAAAAAATTACTATTTCGTTTGGAAATCGCTTCTTCGGAAAAGGATTTATATCAAACCCCTTCCTTTCTTTTTACTAAAGGAAAATTGATTATCCCTTCTTGGGATGGTTACTTATATGCCTTTAACATTGGTGGAGAATTGGTTAAAAGTGAATGGTATACTTATCGGGCAAATTTTTCCCGCAGCGGCAAGATAAATAAATAATGGGAATTTTTTTTTATTTTTTGCTTGTTAGTTATTTTTCTCAAGCTGACCTTTATGGAGAATTTATTTTAACTAAAGAAATTGGCTCCTTTGTTCCTTTCCAAAATACTTTTTTTTCGTTACTTTCTCAAAAAAAATCTTTACTTTTTTTAGAAAATAGTAATAAAATAATTCTTTATGGTGAAAGGCTTTTTAAACCTTTAATTTTTGATGTGGAAGGAAATTATTTGGGTTATTTAGAGACTTCTTTTTATTACGCCAAAAAATTCCAATATAAAGATAAGGAATTAATAGCAATTCCTTTTGGTAATGTTTTAAAATTGTATCATTTTAAAAATAAAACGTTTTCTCTTTATCAGCAATTAAGACTTAATGAATATATTATTAGTTTTGATTTTTTCAAAAAAAGAGAAGATTCTTTTTTAGTGGTTTTAAGCCTTAACGACAAAGAGGAAAATAAAATAAGAATTTATGATCAAAAATTTAGATTGTTAGCCGAAAAGGCAATAAAAGAAAAAATTTTTGTTAATAACCTTTTTGATACTCTTATTTTGGGAATTGCCGAAGATTTTAAAAAAATTATTCTCTGGAATAGCCAATTGAAAACCTTATGGGAATTTCACCTTAAAAGTTTATCAATTACTGACTTTGTGGTTAGTGACAGTTTTTTGATATTGACTGCCAGCGATAAAAATAAAGAAAAAGGTCGTGTTTATTTCTTAACATTAGAAAATGGCAAAATTTTTAAAACTTTTCCCGAAGGTAGCTTTTATCTTTTGGGTTTTAGCGGAGTAAAAGTTTGTGATTTAGATAATGATGGAATAAAAGAGATGAGTTTAAGCGCCTTCGGGAAAAAAGGTGAAGTATTAATTTTTAAATGGGCAAGAGAAAAATTAATTTTAAAAAAAAGGCTTTCTTTTCTACCCCAAATACCGGTGAGGCCAGAAGTTAATACCTTTCTTTTAGCAGCTGATGATTTTATTGATGATAAAAATAAAAATAAAGAACTGCTTTTATTAGTAACCTATGAACAAAAAAACTTCTTACCATTGCCTAACAATTTTATTGCCGGTAGCATTTTGCTTTTAGATAATAAATTAAAAGATATTGCCCAATTAGAATTGATTTCACCGATAAGCGATTATTTAGTAGTAAACAAAAAAAATAAAAAAGAAAACGTTTTAGTCGTTTTAGCTGAGAAATTAAAATTTTATGAGTAGTTTAATTATTTTCTTTTTAGTTATAAATTCTTTTTCTGCTTTTACTTTTTTAAAAGTAGAGAAGAAGAAAAAAATTAATGAAAAAGAAATAAAAAAAGAATTAATTAAAGAGATTGTTTCTCTAGAAGATTGGCGAATCTTTTCTCGGATGGAAGATATTATTTACCGAAAAGATTTTGAAAAATTTCTTTACGGTTTTTCTAAAAATAAAGTCTACAAAACGGGTAAAAAAGAACCGATTAATCTTTATTTTCGGATCAAAAGTTTAGAATTACTGGAAGGAAAAAAAGATTTTTATTTATTAGCAATTGGTGATAAAGAGTTTGCTTTACTTGATAAAAATTTAGAGCTTCTTTATTATAAAGAGTTTAAACAAAAAATTGAAAGATATTTTTTAGCCGACCGGAATTTTGACGGCGGAGAAGAACTTTATCTAATTTTTAACGATAAGATTTCTTGTTTTTCGGAAGAAGAAAGGAAGCTTTATGAACACACCAATGGTTTAAGCAATTTTATATGGTTTGCTAATAATAAGGATTTATATTTGTTTCTTTTTCCTGACTCTTTAGTTCTCCTGGAAAAAGATGGAAAAACCAAAAAAATATTTTCTTTAAAGAACGAAAAATTTATCCTTTGCGCTCCCCAAAAAAAAGGGTTAACGATAATTAGTCTTATTGAAAATCGTTCAATTTCCGCTTATACTCATAACAATAAAATTGAAATATTCGGTACTTTTGATAGCGTCAGCGGTGAAGTGTTAAAAGAAGGCTATCTTATTAAAGCTGATGATAATCTATTTTTTATTAATAAAGCCCTTACTTATTACGAAAAGATAAACGAGTTTTACCCAATTAAGAGAATCAAAGATTACCGAATTTTGGATTTGAACGGCGACGGGGAAAAAGATTTAGTAATTAATAATGGTGAATATTCTTATTATTTTTTAAATAATTTGTCAACCTTGGAAGAAATGCAAAAAGATTATTATTTCCGATTGATTAATCGGATAAAAAATGAGAATTTATATAATTATCAAGATTTACTTATAACTCTTTTAAATTTAAGTGCGATTGTTAATTTGCCTTTTGACGAGATTAACCAGAAGATCGAAAAAATGATAAAAAAATATTATGTAGCAAAAGTTCAGCGGAAGTTGCTTTTAAGTAGTTTTTTATCGGTATTTTTTGTTTTGTTAATTGTTTTAGTGGTGCGCCCTTTTTTTTATCGACTGCGAAGTAAAAAATGGCGTATCGAAAATCGTCCACTTCCTCAACTGTGTAAAATCGTTGAAGATCTGGTTGCTCTTAATCACAATTATTTATTGAAAGGAAATTTTGTTGGTGCTCAAAATGCAATTAAAAAGATTATTGAAGAATTTAAACTGGTAGAAGAAGAATTTTTTTATCTAAAGACTACTTTAGAGTCCAAATTTTTTACCGAAAACTACTTAGCAATTTTAAAAAAATTACTAAATAATAAAAATATTAGAAACCTAAGAGAAATTATTAAAGAAATTAGCCATAACCTTTCTCAAAAAATAGTTTTTTTAAATATTAAAAATTTTGAAATTAACCAATTTTTAGAAAAGGAAGGCTATTATTTTTTAGAAATTTATGACCCCTTTAGCAGTGAAGAAAATTTAGATTACCAAATATTTTTGGATAATAAATTAATTAATTTTTTAACTCATTTGATTATTGACCATTTTCATTATGCTCAAAAAAAAGCAGTTATTACTTTAGAAAAAAAGATTATTACCGATTGGCAAAGAAAAGTAGTGTTAACTTTTTATTCTGATGCGGAAACGTCGGTTAATCTTAAAAACGGCCATTTGGCAGAAGAGATAAGAGAAATTAAAGAAGATTATTGCGACTATTTGCAAATCACTTTGGGAAAAAGAACTGAGGAAAAATTGCTTGTTATTTTTTCTGATTTAATTGGGATTATTGAAGGAATAATTAAAAAAACTAAAATTTCACTATGAATAAGCCCTTGATTATTGTGGTTGACGATTTAGAAGATGCCTATTTAGGATTAATAAATTTCTTAAAAGAAAATGCGGAAAAGATTTATTATAATTTTGAATTTCTTTATTGTCAAAATTATTATGATTTAAAAGAATGGTATTTAAAAAATCGCGGCGAATTCGTTTCTTTAATTATTCAGGATGTTGATTATTCTCACTTAAAAGATAGTGATAAACTTTTAAAAAAAGAAGATTGTCAACTAAGCTATTTAGGATTTTTTGACGAAATAGCTTTACAGGGATTTCTTATTTATTTAAAAATTCGTGAGGAATTAGACCGAATTGTCCCGGTTCTTTTCGTTTCCTTGCGGGTAGGTTTAGATTATACTAAAGAGTTTACTAAATTTCTAGTTTATCCCGGCTACGGAAAATGTTCTTTTATACCCACCGAAATAACCGGCAGTGAATATTATCCGGCCATTGTCAAAAATATTGAAAATATGGCACTTTTACCGGTAACTAAAGAAAAAAAAGAAACTTGGAAAAAATACCACAAAATGGTTATTGGTAATTCTCGAAGTATGGCCTATTTAGTGAAAGAAATTGAACGGATAGCTATTAGTGATGCTACTTGTGTTTTACTGGGTGCCAGTGGTGTGGGAAAAGAATTAGTAGCTAATGCTTTACACCGATTAAGTTATCGTTACGATCCGGAGGTTGTTCACAAAAGAGCCCCTCTAACAGTAAACATTTATGCCTTAGACTTTAATCTTATTGAAGACGAACTTTTTGGTCACGAAAAAGGGGCTTTTACCGGTGCGATAAGTACCCGGGAAGGAATATTTGAAGCGGCAAACAATTCAACAATCTTTTTAGACGAAATTGGCGAATTGCCTAACGAAATTCAAATAAAATTATTGCGTGCTTTAGAATATAAAAAAATAAAAAGAATAGGCTCTTCTTACGAAATTGAAGTTGATGTCCGGATAATTGCGGCTACTAATCGGACAATAGAAGAATTACGAAAAAGATTGAGGCCGGATTTTTATTCCCGACTTATTCAACATTGCATTTTTGTTCCTTCTTTAAAAGAAAGATATCAAAATGAGAATTTGGAAGTGATTGAAAAAGATGTGAAAGAGTTGGCGGAATTTTTTATCAACGAAATGAACCAAAAGGATAACCGGAATCTTACTATTTCGCCAATAGCCCTTAAATTTTTAACTAAACTAGTCTACGAATATATCAATGGGCAGAACGATATTTTTGAAAGTAATATCCGCACTTTTCGGAACATTGTGGAGCGAGCCTATGAGCGAGCAGTGAGCGATGGGGTTTTGGAAATTGATTTAGGTCACATTATTTCTACTATTGGGATGATGAGATTTTTACAGTCAAAAGAAGAAAAGAAGGAAGCCGTTTCTATAGAGGAGGTTTTCCACACTTTAAATCTCGAAGAGATTGAAAAACAAGTGATAAAAGAAGCTTTAAAGAAAAGCAACGGTAATCTTTCACAAGCTGCCCGTCTTTTGGGTATTCACCGTGATACTTTAAGAAGAAAGATTCAGGAATATAATTTGTAAATTGATATAATATTATAATAAATTATGACCAAAGATTGGCAAAAAAGATTGATAACACCGGAAGAAGCAGTAAAAGTAATAAAATCAGGAAACAGAATTTTTATTGGTTCTGCCTGTGCTACTCCTCAAAGTTTGGTGCGGGCTTTGGTCCAAGTTCCTGCTGAAGATTTAGAGATTCTTCATATTTTGACTTTGGGGGTCGCTCCGTATGTGCAGGAAAAATTTGCTGAGAGATTTCGGGCTAATGCCTTTTTTATCAGTGCCAATGTCCGAAAAGCTGTTTGGGAAGGAAAGGCTGATTATACTCCTATATTTTTGCATGAGATACCTAAGCTTTTTAAAACCCAAAGAATTCCAATAGATGTGGCTTTATTTCAAGTTTCTTTACCTGATGAACATGGTTATTGCAGTTTTGGTATTTCCGTGGATATTACGAAACCAGCAGCTGAGAGTGCCAAAATTAGAATTGCGGAAATTAACCCTAATATGCCTCGCACCTTTGGTAATTCTTTTATTCATATAGTATATAGTTTATTCTGAAGAACCAATAATTGAATATCAAGTAACGGCTCCTCCGGAGATTGTTAAAAGGATTGCTAAAAATGTTGCTGATTTAATAGAAGATGGTTCTACTATTCAAGTAGGCTATGGTGGTGTCCCTAATGCGATTTTAGAATTTCTTAAAGATAAGAAAGATTTGGGTGTTCACACCGAGGTTTTTTCTGATAGTTTAATTGAACTTATTGAAACTAAGGTGATCACTAACGCTCGTAAGACTTTACATCCCGGAAAAGTAATAGCTTCTTTTGCGATGGGAACTAAAAAATTATATAATTACTTGAACAATAATCCCTTTTTTGAGTTTTATCCAGTTGATTATACCAATGATCCCTTCATAATTGCCCAAAACGAAAAAATGGTAGCAATAAATTCCGCCTTAGAAATTGATTTAACGGGGCAAGTATGTGCGGATTCTATCGGTCATCGCTTTTATTCAGGATTTGGCGGCCAATTGGATTTTATTCGGGGAGCTGCTCGCTCTAAAGATGGGAAGCCAATAATTGTTTTACCTTCTACCCGCGAAGGTGGAACTATCTCGCGAATTGTTCCCTTTTTGAGTGAAGGTGCCGGAGTGGTAACTACCCGGGCAGATGTCCATTATGTAGTAACCGAATGGGGAGTTGCTAATCTTCATGGAAAAAATATAAGGGAAAGGGCATTAGCTTTGATTTCTATTGCTCATCCCAAATTTAGAAGTGAACTTTTAAAAAAGGCAAAAGAGTTAAATTATGTGTATCCTGACCAGCCAGAAATTTCTTTGACCCAGGCTCGATATCCGGAAGAGTTAGAAAGCTGGGGAGAAACTAAAACCGGGTTAAAAATTTTCTTCCGTCCAATCAAGCCTACTGATGAACCTTTGATGCGAGAACTCTTTTATTCTTTTTCTAAAGAGACAATTTATTATCGTTTCTTCTCTTACCTCACCGCGATGCCCCATGAGAAATTGAAAAGCTTTGTGAATGTTGATTATGAAAAAGAATTAGCAATTTTAGCCATTCAGAAAAAGGCCGGCGAAGAAAAAATATTAGGAGTTGCTCGGTATATTGTTGATACTGCTACTGGTTTTGCTGAATTTGCTATTGTGGTTGCTGATGAGTGGCAAAATAAAGGTATTGGCACTGCGCTCTTTGAATATATGATCCGGGTGGCGAGAATGAAAGGAATAAAAGGTTTTATCGCTTATGTTTTAGATACCAATGTTCGGGCCTATCGATTATTCTATAAAGTTGGCTATCCGGTAAAAGCCCAATGGGAAGACGGTGTGTATACTTTAATAATGGAATTTGGCGAAAAGAAATAGGCTTCTTTTATGAAAGAAAACCTTAAATATATATTTAATCCCCGTTCCATAGCAGTTATTGGTGCTTCCACTACGCCCGGCAGTGTCGGTCAGGTTACTTTTGCCAATATCTTACTTAACGGTTATCAAGGAATAGTTTATCCCGTAAATATAAAAGCCAAAAGTGTATTAGGAGTAAAGGCTTATTTTTCTATTCTTGATATTCCGGATAAAATTGATTTAGCGATTATTATGGTCCCAGCTATTTTTGTACCCGAAGTAATTGAAGAGTGTGGTCAAAAAAAGGTTAA
>Ga0185307_1000903_pt1 | contig 17479 bp, 15 predicted proteins | sample LHCtaG_FD_128010 | JGI IMG/M metagenome (GOLD analysis project Ga0185307, IMG submission 128010) | Hot spring microbial communities from Little Hot Creek, USA to study Microbial Dark Matter (Phase II) - LHC4sed_matched (SPADES... | ecosystem: Environmental > Aquatic > Thermal springs > Hot... | reverse complement strand
CAGCTGGGCAGTTACCCGCTCCGGTCGTGAGGAAAGGATGATGGGGCGGAGGGAGCATCCCCTCTTCAGCATATACCATGCAGCAATCACCTCCTGGGGTTTCCCGGTGCAGAGGGGAGAAACCGGCCCCTCCGTGCCCACGGGTAGTCCGCCCATCCCTTCCACCCTTCTCCAGAACAGGTATGCCTTCTCCCCTCTGACTTCCACCTCCAAGGTCAGGGAAGGGGAGGAGAGATCCACCCTAATTCCTTCAAGGGAGGAGAGGACACGCCTGCCGATTTCCTCCTCCAGCCACCGGCCCGAGAAGGGTTGATCCACACACCTCACCCTCACGGCAAAGCTCATGCCGGGTTGGAGGCACCTTTTCGCGAGCTTCACCGCCTCCCTGATGATGAGGTCGGGTGTGGCCTTGGTCCGGATGGCTGGGCTTATGGAGGTTATTCCCGGAACCCACCGGAGTCTCCCGAGAGCAGCGGCTGACTTCGTCTCCAGATAGATCCTCCCCCTTTCCCTCTCTATGGAGAACTCTATCCCCTCTAGGACCTCCCGAATGTTTCTCAACAGGTACCCCTCCCATCTCCGCCTCACCCTCTCGCTCTTGAGGAAGGCCTCCCCCGGCCTCAGTATGAGGATCATCTTCTCCTCCTCTCTCGAGCTGAAAGCGGCCCGGTTGAGCTGATGAATTTTTGCTAAAATATGTTCAAGCAGTAGATTAGTAATAGCGGGGTAGGGCAGTCTGGAGTGCCCGCTGGGCTCATAACCCAGAGGTCGGAGGTTCAAATCCTCCCCCCGCTACCCTCTTGGTAGCCTTCAGTTATCCCCACCAAGGCCCCTGACTCCACTAGTGCCTCTCCAGCAGGTCTGGGGCCAGCTCGATGAGCCTCCTCACCACCCTCCACGATCTCCTCCCCCTTCTCCAGGCCTCCTCCGCCCTGAAGGCCTCGGCCTCCGAGAGACCGCCGAGACCTAGAGCAGTAGAGCCCTCCCTCGGGGTTCCTGAAGCCTAGCGGGGGCAGACCTCCCGCTCTGGCCGTCCCCATCGCGTAGAGCCTCGTCAGGGTATCATCCCGTCCCTCCCCGAAAGTGGACGTAGCGGCCGGGGACCTGGACCACGCCTTGGAGTGCCCGGGAGGCTGGAGAGGGTGAGCAGGAGCTACGTGCTCTCCCTCCTGCTGGCGGCCCCAGGACCTCCCCGAAGAAGAGGACCTAGAGATGCTGGAGGGCCATTTGGATGGAGTTCCCCGCCTGAGCCGAGCTCCCTAGGCCTGATCGAGGGCCTGAGCGAAGCCAAAAAGGAAGAGGGCTGGAGGAGAGGGGACCTTCACGTCTTTGAGCTTCTCGCCTGCTCTCCTCCACGCCCCAGTTCTCCTTGGGCACCTCGTGGAGTATGACCTCCACCGTCTCCTTGGAAACGCTCATCTCCACGAACACGTTGGTTATCGCTATCGCCCTCTTCTTGGCCGCGGTGGAGACCACGTGCACGACGGGCACGCGTCAGTTCTCCCCACCCCCTCCTAAAATCTTCCGGCTCGCCGCGATGGCCCGGCAAAGGGAAAAAGGCCGAGGAGAAGGGAGAGGATGTGCAGGCTGCTCGGGCTCATCGCCAACAAGCCAGTGGACCTGGAGTTCTCGCTAGAGAGGTTCAGGGAATTGGCCAAGAAGCATCCCGACGGGTGGGGAATGGGCTGGTACGAGGAAGGGGAGGCTAGGGTCTTCAAGCAGAAGATCTCGGCGTTGGACCCCCAGAGTAAGCTCCTCCAGCTCTCCAAGAGCGTCATGTCCAGGATCTTCCTCTGCCACGTGAGGAGGGCCAGCTGCGGAGAGCCCAGGGAGGAGAACTCCCACCCCTTCATGTTCGATAACTGGATCTTCGCCCACAACGGGACCGTGAACAGGGAGCAGCTCAGGCGGAAGCTCAGGGGGAGATACGCTGAGGGGATCGCCGGAGAGACGGACTCCGAGGTCTACTTCCGCTGGCTCCTCCAGTGCATCGAGGAGGAAGGGGAAGTGGAGGAGGGAATAAGGGTGGCGGTGGAGGAGGCGCAGGGGTCGGCCAAGGGGGCGCTCAACTTCCTCCTCTCGGACGGGGAGCACCTTTACGCCTTCAGGTACGGGGAGAGCCTCCACAAGCTCAGGAGGGAGCCGGGGGGGCCAGGGGAACTCTCTTACACCTCATCCGAAACCGGGGTCCTGCTGAAAAGCAAGTTGCTCCGAGGGGAGAGGGCCTTCTTGGTGTGCTCGGAGAGGCTCACCAAGGAGGGATGGGAGGAGGTGGAGGAGGGAAGCCTGCTCAGGGTCGGAGGGGATCTAAGGGTTAGGGAGGTGAGGGTGCTCTGAACCCGCGCTATCACGGCTGGTCCAAGGCTGGAACCTCCATCTTGGGGGCCGTTGCCTGCGCCTTCGAGACGGCGGCGGGTGGGTTCAGCCCTCACGGTCTGCCTCTTTAACGATACTTTTCTTTTCCTCCCCCTGCTACCCCGTTTGAAGGGTTTTTCTGCTTTAAAAGGGTGCCCCCACCAATACAAGCAGATGGCGGCGGTCAGCGATGTGAGCGTGCTGGAATCCCCCGAGAGCATGGAGATGGCCAAGAAGTTGGTGCGGGGTCCCTTCTACTTCCCCTCCTCCACCTACAGCTGGCTGGCCAGAGAGAGGGTGATCTCCGTTAGGGATGTCGTCCTCACGCACAGCTTGGTGAGCCGGTTCGTGAGGGAGGGCGAGGTGATTGCCGCCTACCTGCCCGAAATACTTGACGAGGTGGCGAGGAGGCTTCTTTTCGAGGTGGAAAGGGAAGTCCCCCTGACCGATTTGAGATCCCTCCTCCTCTCCAGCCATCTGCGCTTACCCCTGCTAACCCTCGACCCCAAACAGCTGCAAAATCTAGTGGAGACCAAAGCTGAGGTTCTGTGGCAGTTCGAGCTCCACGCCGAGTGGATGGTCTTAAGGGAGATCCTCTGTGCCTACAGAAAGCTGGCCGAGGAGGTAGGGAGGCTGGTTTATGACTTCCTAAACGATGGCTCATCGGTAGAGGCCATCCCTCAGAAGATCAGGGCGGAGAGGGGCTCCAGCGTCAGGTCGCTCGCCCTCAGCCTGGAAGAGCTGAGTAAAGAGAAAACGAACCCGGGAAGGCTCGATTTCAAATTCCTCTTCTTGGATCTGAGCGGTCCGCTTCGGGACTTCCTGAGATACAGGGCGCTGCAGGGAGAGAGCCTGAGGGGGGTGTGCGAGAAATCACTCTGCCTACTGATCCTGCCTTCAGACGGGCGCATCTCTCCGGCAGGGTCTTCGGCCAAATCCCCCGCTGGTGAGGACTCCACCTTCCCACGGTAGGGGTGGCAAGGGTACTTTAGCGGAGGTCGTGCCTTCTGGACGCCGTTAAGCTTAGGTATGGTCTAGTGTTCCAAATCACCAGCTCATGAGAGAGGAGACATCCGAGTTCACCTGGCTCCTCTCGCTTTCATACCTCTTGGCTGCCTCCTCAAAGGAAAGAGAGGTTCTGGGCAGGTGTTCCGGCTTCCTTATCCTCACAAAGATGGGGAAGTTGACCGCCTCCCCCACGATGAGGGCCTCCCCCACGGGCAGCGATGAAATGGTTTCTGCCACCCGGCTCGTGATGGCTTCAGAGGATCTCCTTATGTGCTCCAGATCGTAGGGGTTGGTCATCCTGAGGATTATATTGGTTCCAGCTTGGGAAAGGACGGTGGTGGAGAGCCTCACGGGGCGCTGGCTTATCACCGCGAGGGAGGCCGAGAATTTTCTCCCCTCTCTGGCCAGCATCTCTATGGCGGACTTTGAAATGGAGCGCTCCTCCGAGGGGGCGAACTGGTGGGCCTCCTCTAGGAAGAGGATGAAGGGGGGGACGCATTCCTTCTTCCTGAGCTCGAAGAGCCTCCGCACGAGGTATGCCACCAGTATCTGCTTCTTCCGGAGGCTGACGAGGGGTTTAAAGTCCAGTATCAGAACTGAGCCGGGGCAGAGCAGACTCTCAAGGCTGGGCTGGTCGAAGGTGCCGAAGAGGTCGAGAGATTTCAGGTCGGAGAGCCATGCTAGGAGGGCGGCCTTGATGTTGCCGTTCATCTCCGCCTCCTGGACTCCCGCGATGAGTTCATCCAAGCCATACGGGCTTCCGTTTTCCTTCATACTCTTCCTGAGTTCCCTGATGACCTCCTGCAGTTCCCTCGCCTGCATCTCCGACATGTCCGGCACGAATTCGAGGAAGTCCCTAGCGCTCAGGCCGGGAACCCCTATTTTCATCTTGTTCCCCCAGACCACCTTAACCCTTCCACTGTACTCTGGAGCCTCGGCCAAATCGGTGTACTCCCCGTGGACATCCACAACTATGATCGCCGGTCTCCCCTGGCTCGCGTCCCGGCTCAGAAGTTGTTCTATAATGGTTCTGGCGCAGAAGCTCTTCCCCGCCCCGGACATGGCCAATATGGCCACGTGCTTCTGGAAAAGCCTGGTCAGGTTGAGCCTGACTGGCAAGGAGTGATGTTTGAGCTCTCCAATTTCCACGCCGCTGGGGTCGAAGCCAAGGAAAGAAGAAAGCGCCTCCCCTTCCAGTTTGTACACCTGCTGCCCCGGTGAGGGGGGATAGCTTACCCTGTCGAAACCGTATCCGTTCAGAACTCCTAAGATTTGCACTTGAGCGAGGAGGTACTCCCACTTGTCGGTGGGGTAAACGGTAGGTAGCCCCTCCCCGTATGCCTTGACCGCCTCGGCCCTCATGAAGTACCGGTTGGTTTTGAAAAGATTAACCACCATCCCCACCACCCTGCCTTCCTCTGCCTCGAGTTCAACGAACTGCCCGTGCCTCACCGGAAGGTTTTCCTTCGCGGTAACCACAAAGGAAAAGGCGGACTGGGAGGGGGAGTCTTCCCCACAAACCACATTCCCCAAGGGTTTCCTCTCCATCAGAAGGGCCTCCTTTCCCTTCTCGTGTCAAGAATGGTGCTGAACCCCATTCGGTTCAGCAGGGTTTCGTGGACGAGCTCTAGCTCCTCCCTGAAGAGGTGGGCGCAGAGATCCGCCTCGACGAGGGGGGCCGGAACCGCGAAGGAGGGGTGGTGGGCGGAGATGGCATAAATGACCTCGGCCACTCGATCCGCGGTCCCGGCGGACCCCTCAGTCTTGGAGGGATTAATCTGCTGAGAGGGCGTGTTCAGGAATTCGACCCTGAGTGGACGATCCTCTGGCACCGTCTTAATGTAGAAGGCGTAGATGGGGAACTCCTCGGAGCATCGGAAGGAAAAGGTTCTCTCCCCCACGGACAGCAGGCAGTCGAGCAGAACGGTGTCCTTTAGGTGCTCTAAGAACTCCTCCTTCTCGGGCGGCAGCGTTACCCCGAGAGAAGGCAGGAGCTGCCGAAGGATACCCAAAAAGTGGCTACTCCTGCAGTCCTTCACCACCCCCGCTAGCATGACCCCCGAGTCCGTACAGAGGGAGTAAAGCTGTCGGTAAGCCTGCAACAGGAGGTGAAGCCTGGACGCCACCTCCCCGTCTAGTGCGGAGGGATCCAGATATCTGGGGAGAAGGGAGCCGTCTAGGAGCAACAGGTCGGGCTGGTACTTTTCGGCGGTTTCTATGGCTAGTCTGAGTTCTGTCAGGAGGCGCTCGATGGAGGTTAAGGCCTCGAACTCGAAGGAATCCATAGGCTCGGTTGAGCACACTAGCCTTGCTGAGGGCAGGGGATTAGGATAGTACTCTACCCCTTCCAGCTTAGTCCCCCCATTGTAGTGGAAGATAACGGCAACCCCTCTGATCATCATGAGATCGAGAGCGTGAAGTTCCTCGCCCAGAAAGCCACTGTCAACGGCCGCCACTTTCGCCTCTATCTTCTGCAGCTTCCGGACGACCGTGGTGAACCTTTGCTCCAGCACCTTGCTGGAAAACTCTTGGGGGAGGGGTTTATCTTTGAGACAGGAGAGCAGGGAGGAAAGTTCCCTGCGGTTCTTCTCGGTTTCCCTTATCTTGAGAAGCACCTCCTCCAGGGCTCGGTCGAGGTCCTGCCCGCCCACCACGAACTCCCGCGTTGCCATCTTACCCGACCTTGGTGGCATCCCTTAAAGGTATAGAGAGAGAGCGGGTGGTAAGTGTAATGCACAAAAATGTACATTGGAAAATGGAGCCAATTGGAGCAAAATTTGCACCATCAGGTAAGGTAGCCGGCCTTCAGCAGGTACTCGGCCGCCAGCACCGCCCCCCTCGCAGCACCCAGCTCCGTGTTGTGGGAGAGGACGGTGTACTGGAGTCCCCTCTCGAAGGCGTTAGCCTCTAGCCCCCCCACGCAGACCACCATCCCCTTCTCTCTGATGGAATCGAACCTGGGCTGTGGTCTGTCGATTTCCTCAAGCACTAGGATGGGCTGGGGAGGGGCGGAGGGCAGATTCAGCTTCTGGGGCTCACCCCGGTAGTCCCTCAGGCACCTCTTCACCTCCTCCACGGTGGTCTCCCGGCTGGTGATGATGAACACGGACTCCGTGTGCCCCTCCAGGACCGGAACGCGATTACACTTGCAGGTGATTTTGAAGCTGGCCGGGATAATCCTGCCCTCCTCGAACCTGCCCAGGAGCTTCACGGTCTCTCTTTTCACCTTCTCCTCCTCTCCCTTGATGTACGGTATCACGTTCCCCTCGAAGGTGGAGGGAGCATAGTTCTCAAGCGGTTCCGGTAGCGAGCTCCCCTGCTGTTTCCTCTGCTCTGCCCACCTGCTCACGGCCTCGTATCCCGCACCGGACACGGCCTGCATGGAGGCCATCACCACGCTCTCCAGCCCAAAAGCGTCGTAAATGGGCTTCAGGGAGAGGGCAAGTCCTATGGTGGTACAGTTGGGCTGGGGGACCACGAACCCCTTCCAGCCCCTCCTCTTCCTCTGGACCTCGATCATCGGCGCGTGGGACTCGTTGACTCCCGGCAGGTAAGTGAAGCTGTCCTCGAAGTACCTGTAGGCTGAGGCGGTGCTCACCACGGGCTTTTCCACCGCTATCCGTCCCTCCACTTCCAGCGCCACCTCCGAGGGCAGAGCCGAGAAGAAGAGATCGACGTCTTTTCTTATATTCTCGAGGCTCTGAACCTCAAGCTCTAAGATCTCGGGCTTGGGGGTCTCCTTCAGGAACCACCTGCACGCGGCCGTCCCGAAGCCGAGTGCCTCCGCGTAGCTCTTTCCAGCCGATCTCGGGGAGGCGTAGAGTTCGGTTATCTCGAACCAAGGATGATCTTGTAGGCTAAGGACGAACTTCTGGCCTACCTCCCCCGTTGCCCCCAGCAGGCCGGCGGAGAGTTTCATTCCTTCCTGCTCGCATAAAATAAAATCTGAGCTGAGTGGGCAGTGGGTTCAGGTGATAACTCAAGCCTCGGTTCCACTGTCGAGGACCAGGGATGGTATGTCTCGTTTTGCTGACTTTTCGTAATTCTTTTCCCGATGCCCACCGATTAAAACTTGCACGGCTTTCTGATGATGCCGAGAAGAAAGTACGGGCACATGGTCAAGCCCCTCCCGCCGCCTCCCCCGCCCGAGAAATGCAGGTGGTGTAGGCTCGGCCTGAAGTGCCCCATCCACAAAAAGCTATGATCGCCTTTCTGCTGGCGTTTGCTGGTGCGCTCCTGATGGGTGCGGGGGCGCCACTGTACAAAAAGTGCACGGAAAAAGTGGGAAAGATCTCCTTCGACAAGTTCGCACGAAATCCGTGGGGGATGATTTCCTCCATAGTCTTCAATCTTCCCTTCTTCATCGCCTTGGCCTGTGGGGGAGGCGGATGGGTGCTCTGGGTGAGCGGTCTGTCGGAACTGGAGGCCACGATAGCCGGACCCACGCTGGCCGCCATGTACCTCACCAATCTGGCAGTGGCGAGGTTCTATTTGGGCGAGAGACTCACGAGGAGGGAGGGGATGGGGTTGGTGGTGATAATCCTGGGGATAGTTCTTCTCGCCCTGGCGGGAGGGGTGAGGTAGGTGGGAGGGTTCTGGGAGAGACTGAAGAAGGGAGAAGTGAGGGGGCTTGGGGTTTTCTGTGCTCTCCTCTCGGGAGTTTTTGGCGGTCTTGCCCCCACCCTCCAAAAGATGGGTTTGCCTGCCTCCTTCGCTCCCGGTGCCGCCGCAGGGTGGGCGACAGCTCTTTCCAATCCCGTTTTCCTTCTTGGGGCAATCTTGGGGATAATCTCCGTCCCAATTCTCATCGTTGCCTTCTCGTATGGAAAGGCCAGCGTTCTTTTTCCCGTGGGCGGGGGCACGGGATACATCACCACCCTCTTTTCTGCTTACCTTTTACTCGGCGAATCTATAACGTATCTGAAGTTGGTCGGAGTGGCAGTTATTATTTTGGGGGTTTCGCTTCTAGGTCGGACCGCCGATTAGAACAGGACTTCCCTGGATCCCAGCACCTCTCCGGGCCTTCCTTTCGTGAGCAGTCCCCTTATCACCCTGATCAGTCCCGCCGCGAAGGCTTCCCTTCCCTGCGCTCTATGGATGATCTCCACCCTCTCCCCGGGTCCGGCAAAGATTACGGTGTGGTCCCCGACGATTTCACCTGCCCGTATGGAGTGTATCCTCGGTCTCCTCCCGGTTTTCTGCTCGATGAGATCCGCCATCCTGATGGCCGTCCCGCTTGGGGCATCCCTCTTCCCGGCGTGATGGGCCTCCACGATTTCGACATCGTAATCGGGGAGCTGGGCGGAGGCGGCCTCTAGAAGCGCGAAGACGGCATTCATTCCCACCGACATGTTCGGGGAGAGCACGGCCCTTACTCCAGATTTCCGGACTCTTTCCCTTATCTCCTCAAGCTGTTTTGGCGTGAAGCCGGTGGTACCCACTACGACCGGAATCCCCAGAGAACACGCCACCCTCACATTCTCCACAGCAGCTTCAGCCGTGGTGAAGTCCACGAGCACGTCCGGTTTGGTTTCCCTCAGAACCTGCTCCAGCTTCTCGGCGCCCACCACTCGGACACCTGTTTCTCTCTCACCCGCTACCTCACCGGCGTCCTTCCCCTCGAAGGGCGTACCCGCGGCATCAATGGCAGCAACTAGCTTCATGTCCGGCTCCCTTAAGAGTTGTCTCACTATGGTTTTCCCCATCCTGCCGCAAGCGCCACAGAGGGCGATTTTCAGCATACTTCTTTTCTTTTGGGGTTATATTGAGGTTAGAGGTTTTTTAGAGGGCGGGGGCTGGTTAGATGAAGATAGGTCTGTCCAGCCTCCTCTTCACCTGCGGGCGGGTCGAGGAGGCGGTGAGGGCTGCGTCGGAGCTGGGTTATGAGGCGGTGGAGATAGTCTGTGACCTGCCCCACTTCGGTCCCAGAAGAGAGCCGGATGTGGGTAAACTCAGGGAGCTTATCAGGGATGCCTCCCTATCGGTTTCCGTTCACTCCAGCTTCTGGGATCTGAATCCAAGCAGCTTCTACCCTGAGGTAAGGCAACTAACCCTCAAAATGGTCAAGAGGAGCGCGGAGGTATGTAAACAGCTGGGGGGAGAGGTTGTGGTGGTTCATCCCGGAAAGTGCCCCGCACCTGATTCCCCGGAAGTGTACGGCGAGAGCGTCAGGAGCTACCGCGATTTCCTGAGGGAGCTTGTTCCGCGGGTTAGGGAGCTTGGGCTGAAGCTCTGCCTCGAAAATGGCAACTCCAAGGACAACCCGTGTTCCCTCCTTCCCGAGCTGGGCGAGCTTGCGGCGGAGGAGGGGATAGGGATAACGCTGGATTTAGCGCACGCCTGCCTGCGGTATGGGCCGAAAAATGTCAACCGAATAGCCCGGGATATGAAGAAGATTGGCAACCTCATCTGGCATGTTCACCTTCACGACAACTTGGGTCAGAAGGATGATCACTTGGTTCCTGGAGAGGGGAAGCTGAGGCTCTCTCCCTTGCTGGAATGCTTGAAGGAAATGGGCTACTCCTCGCTGGTGGTGGCGGAGCTCTGGAATCCTAAGGATCCTTGGGGCACTGCTAGGAGGGGAAGAAAGGCTCTGGGAAGGCTATTCTAAGCTCGCCCTCACCGAGGTGAAAAAGGGGCCCCTCACATCTACTCTCTTGTTGGTGGAGGTGAGGTGGTACTCGAACGGTTCCTCAAGGCGCAGGTTGATATCGGAGGGATTCCTTATGTTTTTAACCTCCACCTCCACCGAATTCTCCCCCTTCCGGCAGGCATCCTCGATTTTTGCGGCGGCGAGCAGTGCGAAGGCCCTCATATAGCTGATCCCCACCGGAACCCCTTTCTTCCTTACCTCCTCTGCCTCCTCCCAGCCCGAGGGAGGAACCCCTATCAGGTTCCCCTGGTACACGTAGAGTTCGTTGAAGCCAGCCGGTCCCACGAGTTTCTTTCCCTCTTCATGTTCGAAAATCTCCACCCTTACCTTCCTACCCAGCAGCTTACCCTCCCACACGGGAAAGCTGCATGGGGCGACCTCGTTCCTCCTCTCCCAAGCCACCCTCTCTATCTCCCCCGCTATCTCCAGCCCCTCCCTCGTCTGGGGAGCGTGCAAGGGTTTCACCATCCGGGCAAGCTGCTCATCGGTGAAGGCGGCCGGCAGGTACAGGTAGGGGTATACAAGCCTCCTTATGTCTCTCTCTCCCGTCTCCACCATCGCCAGCCGCTCCAGACCCACGCCCAAGTTGAAAACTGGATGGGGTATCTCGTAGTTTGCCAGGGCTATGGGGCTGTACATCCCGCCATCACCCACTTCCACGAGCTCCCCGGTTTGCGGGTGCGATATGAAAGCCTCGAACTCCGTCTGTGGGGCGTAGTACTTGGAGGTGGCCTTCTTGATCTTTATCTCTACCTTCCCGTACCCCATCTTCTGGAGGAATTCCTTCGTGATCTCAACCCCATCGGCCAGCCCCAGCTCTTCCGCCATGACCACGAGGGAGGCGGTCCAAGACTCGTATAAGTGGGAGGGATCCAGCCTCTGCTCTCTCCGGTACTTCGGCCCGATGGAGAAGAGCTGGAGTGGAAGGGGCTCTCTCTTCATCATCTCCCGGAGGACAGTGAACCAGCCCGCCGTGGTGTGGGATCTGAGGGTCATCTCAGTGGGCTTGGGTTGCAGCTCCGCAAACTCCCTGAAGAGCGACAGCACTCTCCCAGCCTGCTCCTCGCTCAATCCCAGTTCCTCCATCACCACCTCAACCAGATCGTCGGAGGAGATCTCACCGAGCTTGTACCGCCTGAAGATCTGCTGGAGTACGGAAGAATCGATTTTCTCCGAGATTTTCTTCAGCTCCCTTTCTTTCTCCTCACTTATTCCGATGTCCGGGCGGTCCAGAACGGAGAGGAAGAAGATCCTGTCAAGAATGATGGGTGCCTGTGGGCCGTACTGCCGGTAGACCTCGTACTTGTGGATCAGGGTGGGCACCACGACTTCCGTAAATCCCATTTCAAGTAGAACCTTTCTAGCTCTCTCTATCATTTCCCAGAGTTGGTGGCGCTTGGTCTTGAGATGTTTTCTGAACTTCCCCCCCTCAGGAAGGAGCTTGGAGCTTTCCATCCAGGCTCTCTCGAAGTCCTCCTCCGCCTCTTTCTTGATTTTTCTCACATCGAACATCAGCTCCTCACCACGGCGAGGGTCAAGTCCCCCCTGCTCTCCTCAAGTACCCTTCTCAGGATGTCCCTCTTCCTCCTGAGTCCAGGAAGGATGCTCTCGGGGTGATCGAAGGTGGAGAGAAACTCGAAGATTCCCTCCATGTGCTGCAGGAATTCTTCGGCCCGCTTAAACTCACGCCGTCTGAGTGAGTCGAGGAGTTCCCTCCTCAGCTCCCCCACCACATCCGCCAGCGCCATTAGATAGGGATAGTATGGAATTCCCACTTGCTCGGGTTCTGGAATTTTCCCCTTTTCAAGGATGTACTTCAGGATGAAGAGTTCCCCGAATTCCTGTTGGGCTATCTCCAACACGCTGGGATTCACCGAAATCTTCTCCAGTCTCTTGAGGGCCCTCTCGGCGGCGGAAAGAAGGGGCCGGACGTCTCCACGTCTGTGAATGAGCATCACGCCCTTAGAGCAGAGCCTCACCACCTCCCTGGAGAGTTCCTCGGCCGCCTTGGCTCGCTTCTCCTGGAGGTCAAAAAATCTCTTGAGTTTGGAGACCCTCATCCACTGAACTCCTTGGTTATCCGTAAAATGTTGGTTTTATGATATCTCAGCTTGTGGATGGCTCCCTTCCGTTCTAGACTGTTGACCACCGCACTGAGTTTTGACTTGGACATATCCACGATTCTGCGCAGGTCGTCCTGCCTTACCTCTTTCCTCGCCAGGATCTCCTTGAGAACCCTCTGCTCATCCGGAGACAGTGTGAGCATGGCCACTCTGAGGGTTCTTTCGTGCGCGTACTTTTTGAACAGGAAGTAGAGGGTTATAGAAAGGCCCCCCACCACCCCGACCATCATCACAGTCCCAACCAAAATGGTTTCAAGTTCCATCCCCCCGGGGCTGAGGACATACAGGAGGCAACCGAAGGAGGTTTCCAACAGGAGGATGAGCAGGACTATCCCCACCGCTTCCTGTATGCTCATCAACTCGTCGGTGGGGAAATAAAAAAGCATTTTTGAAGAAATTGAGAGCAATCGTTTTTTGTGAACGATAAAAAGCTTTAATTTTCCCTTTTAACTTTAAAAAAGCCAAATAACCTAAAATTTTTAAAGAAAACAAACGGTTTTGCCGAATTTCTTATACCATCTATAAAACTAGGAAAGTGATGATGACCCTGCTCGTGACAGGGGCGGGCAGGCGAGCCTCTACCCGAACGTGAAGGAGGTGAAGGGATGGAGACGAGAGGAATAGCCCCCCTGGTGGTTGTGGTCATCGTGGCAGCGGTGGCAGGCGGGAGTGTGGCCACGCCGGTGGTAGTGGATACTGTAGACGTTGATCCGGACAGCCCGCTCTATGCTCTTGAAAGGCTGGGCGAGCGGATAAAAAGAATGGACGATGTCAGCGTCATGAAGGAGAGATTCATGGAGTTCTCCAAGATGTGCGACAAAGGCAAGGGATCGCAGTTCCTGCACATCCAAGAGGAAACGGAGAGACTGTACAGCAAGCTTCAGCAGGAGCTGCCGGAGGAGAAGAAGGCAGAGGTTGTGAGCTGGCTGAGCGCACAGGAAGTGAGGGTGGCGAAGAACAAGGTACAGCTCCTCAAAGAGGCGGCGCTCAAGCTGAAGGAGGAACTGAAGGGGACCGCGGCCGAAGAGGAGATCGGAGAGGTGGTGGGTGACCTCCAAGAGTGTTCTCTAGAGGTGACCACCAGGCCTGAGGAGGTTCAGGCGAGGATAGAGCTTCTCAAGCAGATGATAGAAAACATCAAGGCACCTTATGCCGCCAGAGTGAGGGTGGAGACGGTGAAGGCGCTGGAGGCCGAAATAAAGGCATGCGACTTTGAGATAAAGACGAAGGTGGAGATAAAGAAGACCAGGGCCCCACCGGTGTTTGATCTACAGAAGGAGCTCAGCGAGTTCAACACCAAGCTGGCCGAAATCAAGGCCAAGCTCGAGCTGGCTCCTCAAGTGCCTGGAAGGAAAGCCGTGGAGGTGCTGGTGAGGGAGGCGGAGGAGCACAGGGACAAGGCCCTTGAGGTAGCGGAGGACAATAAGGTGAGAATCGGGCTCCTTCACTCGGCCGTGGTGCTTCTGGAAAGGGCGGAGAAGATTCTGGATCGTGCAATGGACTGGGAGGAGAAGCATGCCGAGGAGTGGAGAGAGTACAAGAAGGCTGAGAATCTTCTCGAACAGCAAATCGTCGCAGTGGGCAAAACCATCGAGGGCATCGCAGCCGAGAATCCCGAGGCCCTGAAGGCCATTGCGGTGAGCATTCGGCAGGTGGGTGTTAGACTTCAGGAGACAGTCAAAGAGATGGAGACCGAATACACTAGGAAAGCCGGCGAAGCGGAGGATGCTTTGAGAGAGGGTTATGGGGTCATCAAAACTGGGCTCGAGGATGCTCTTACGCGGTGGACGACGGGAGGCGCCTCTTGGTGGGATGAGGCGAGGGAAAAGGGATACTTGGTAGTCGTGTTGCCTGTTAGGGTGAAGATCACTGGGACAGTGGACTCGGAGGGCAACCTTGCCGCCAGCTTTTCCGAGAGCCGCGAACGCTCCATCGACACGTTGTGGGGTACTCTCTCCGTCAGGATCCTCGGGGAAGGTACCTTGGAGGCAAGGCTTCAGGAGGGCACGGTTGTTGGGAATCTTACAGCGAGGGGTGAGCGCTCGATAACTTCCAAGAATCTCAACGCGAGCTGGACGGTGGAGATCTCAGCCAGCGTGAGCGGGGTGGTATCTGAGCGCATGGTGGAGTGTGACGTGAAAGGTACTGGCAAGGCGAGCGGGACCCACACAGTCGACCTTGGAGGCTGGAAAGGCCCGGGTTCTCTGGAATGGACCCAAAGTCTCTCCTTTGAGGTGTCCGGAAAAATCGTCGGGGACTTGATCGGAGGGAACTTCGAGGGATGGATTTGTCTCTACCCCACTAATGCACGCACCACCAGCTTTTCGGTTGTGAGGGAAAACATCGGGGGCGTGGTTGGAATCGGAGGCTAGCTGGGCGACCGGAAGAGTTTTGATTTTTTTTCTTTTTGCGTTTTATTTCTTCAGGAGAATCACCCGGCTTATCTCGGACTCGTGCAGGTACTGGTAACCGGTTTCGAGAGAGAGCTGCTTGGCGAAGCTTCTGATCTCCTCGTGCGAGGGCATGTACTGCAGACCTAGCCTTTTTTTGGCGAACCCCACATCCATGTAGGCCTTCACCTCGACGAAATCGGGGGAGGCCTCCAGGATGAGCTTTGAGTAGGCTTCTGGTTTTATCATGTTGAGTCCTTTCACCATCGTCAGGCGGATGACCTTCCTGCAGCTGAATCCCCTCATGAGCCTGAGGCTTTCCAGAATTCTGCTCCATCCGTTCTCGAGGAGGGGGTTGCACACTCTTCTGTAGGTCTCCTCATCGGGGGCGGAAAGGGAGATGTAAAGCTGGGTGGGTTCTTCCTTTAGCGCTTCCAGTCTCTCAGGCATCGTGCCGTTGGTGACGAGGAAAGTGGTGAAGCCCCTGCGCTTGAATTCCCCTATCAACTCTGAGAGCCTCTCGTACAGGGTCGGCTCGCCCGCGAGGCTGATGGCGGCGTGACGGGGTTCCTGCGCCTCCCTCCACCTCTCCAGGTTGACTTTCGGATTCCCCCTAAAGCCGCTCAGGAGTTCGCGCTGGGCTCGGATGGCTTCCTCAATCATTTCTGAGGGATCGTCCTCCGCCCTAGCTTGCGGGTTCGTGGCCTCCACCATCCGCCAGCAGTAGAGGCAGCGATGGGTACAGTTGAAGAGGCAGGGGGTCATTTGAAGGCAGCGCCAAGACCGGATCCCGTAGAACTTCATCTTGTAGCAGCCCTCCCCGTCGAGCAAGCTCTCCTTGGTCCAGTGGCAAATCTTGACGGCGGAATTCTCCCCCACCAGCCTGTAACCCTGCTTGAGATAGCTCCTCAGCTGGTGAACGGGAACCTCGGCGGGGGTTATCCTCACCTCCATCCCGGTCTCGATCCGCATCTCCCTTGCGAGGTTGCCTAGGTTTTTGGCCAGCTCGAGAAAGCCGGAACTCCCTAGGTATGCCAAGGCCTCCCCCCTTCCCACCTCCCCGAAGGTTCTGGCGAAAGTTAGCGGAATCCTCTTCTTGGCCACCTCCACGAGAAGCGTTTGACCGGGGGCGTACGGAACCATGGAGGAGGGGATGTTGGTAACCACGTTGCCGAAGTCATCCAGATGCAGCACGGAACCAAGGATTCTCCTGCCCGAGAGCTTGGGGGTCGGAAACTCCAGCGAAGAGTAAGTTTCAAGTTTGGGCCCCACCTCCTCCAGCCCTTTGCCTAGGCTGAGCCAAGCCGCTACGGGGGCGAGGATGTCCCTTCCATGAAAGGTTGCGGAAACCTCCGGTCTCATCAGCTGAGGGTTAGAAATCTCCCTAACCTCTTCGACACCATACTGTTGGGCCACTAGTGAAAGGAGGCCGTTGTCCGGGGCTAGGAAGATGAAGTGGTTCCTGGTTCTCATCGCTAGGCATTTGCGGCCCGTGCCCACGCCCGGGTCAACCACCGCCACAAAGATGGTTCCCGCAGGGAAGGTGCGAGAGGCTTGGAGGAGGGTAAAAGCGCCGGAGGCAATGTCCCCTTTCCGGACCTCGTGCGAGATGTCAACGATTCTGGCGTCCGGATTTATAGAGAGTATAACGCCTTTCATGGCGGCAACATAATGGTCCTTGGTGCCGAAGTCGGTGAGAAGGGCGATTGGTCTCATTAAAACCCTTACCTCAGGACAAAAGTTCGCCCGCCGGTGACCCCCATTTGGTGGTTGGTAAAAAGGACTGCACACGTGTGCACAACTCTGGGACGAAAGGGCATCCATGGTGTCCTTCACGCAGTATTTTCCTCTTTAAAAAGGACCCCCAGCCAGAAGAAACCCGATATGCACACGTGTGCACAACGGAAATGGATCCTGCTCACCTAGGAACTCCCGCGAGCAAAGGGCAGGCGGTGGTTTTATGTGCAACTAAGAATCTGCTCGGGGAACTGGAAAGGGGGAACTGGATCAGGATCGGCGGCTCGGTATACCTTGTGGAAAATGCTCCCGCTCTCCTGCTGAGTCACTGAAACGTTTCGAGGGGCGGGATCTAAGTGGTTCAAGGTGGAAAGTGACTGCAGACGTATGCACTAATATCGCCATGTTCCGACCTCTGCGCACAAAAGTTAGCGAGTGGAAGAAGCCGGCCGACTGCACGTGTGCACAAACTGCGACGATGACTGCACTTCATACGTGCAGATAGTGCAAGTCCGGTTCAGGAGAAAACGAGCCTACTTTTTGAATCTGAGGAACCACTGATTGATTCCGTTTATCATCGCCTGGACGCTCGCCAGAACCACATCCTCCGAAATTCCCCTGGCCAAGTACAGGTTCCCCACCTCGTCCTTGAGCTTGATGGTCACATCGGCGAGCGCATCGCTACCCCCTGTTATGGCATCCAGATGGTATTCGAGGAGCTCGAGCTTGGAGATTTCCTTCACCACGTTCTGTATGGCCTTGAGGGCAGCGTCGACCGGGCCCACCCCCGTCGCTGAGCCCACTCTAGGCTCCCCTTTCACGAGTAGCCTAACCGCGGCCGTGGGAGTGATGGTGTTGCCGGTGGTGACGGTAATCTCCTTCAGCTCGACCGCCTTCTGCTCCTGAGGCAACGCCCCCACCACGCTCTCGGCGATGGCTCTGAGATCCAAAATGGATACCGTCTTTCCCTTGTCCCCGAGCTCCTTCACCCTCCTCGTTATCTCCACCAGCTGCTCCTTGGTGGGCCGTATTCCCAGCTCGAGCAACTGACTCTCGACTGAGTGGGTTCCCGCGTGCTTACCCAGTAGCAACCGGCGGTGGGCCCCCACGAGTTCCGGAGAGAGCGGTTCGTACGTTCCGGGAAACTCCAGCACCCCGTGCACGTGTATCCCCGCCTCGTGCGCGAAGGCGTTCTCCCCCACGATGGCCTTGTG
>Ga0185307_1000902_pt1 | contig 17485 bp, 14 predicted proteins | sample LHCtaG_FD_128010 | JGI IMG/M metagenome (GOLD analysis project Ga0185307, IMG submission 128010) | Hot spring microbial communities from Little Hot Creek, USA to study Microbial Dark Matter (Phase II) - LHC4sed_matched (SPADES... | ecosystem: Environmental > Aquatic > Thermal springs > Hot... | reverse complement strand
ATGGTGGGGTAGCTGGGATTTGAACCCAGGATCGCCAGCGCCCCAGGCTGGTATCCTAGACCAAGCTAGACGACTACCCCACTTATTTGATTTGAGGTTGAGGGTTTATTTACGTTTCGAGAACGGTTAGCGGCGGCTCAAGTTTTTATATGAGGGTTTGTGAAGTTATCTGCGTTGAGGTTTGTGTATGAGTGGTTCTGGAATTGTGAGTTTGCGGGTTGCCGAGGCCCGTGGACGTGATGTGGGTAGGGGTATTGCTAGGATTGACCCTGAGGCTATGGAGAAGCTTGGTTTAACCCCTGGAGACGTTGTGGAGATTAGTGGCAAACGTAAAACTGTGGCTATTTGCTGGCCCGGCTACAGCGAGGATGCTGGTAAGGGGATTATCCGTATAGACGGTTATATTCGTGAAAACGCCGGCGTCAGTATAGACGAGAAAGTTACGGTGCGGAAGGTTGAAGCTAGAAAGGCTAAAAAAATTACGCTTGCGCCTACAGAACCTCTGCGCATTGAGGGCGCCGAAGAATATTTAGCCCAAATCTTAGAGGGGCGTGTAGTCACAAGAGGTGACTGTATCCCCATAGGAATTATGGGCAGAAGGGTGGACTTGGTGGTTACAAGCGTTCAACCGCCTGCCCCCGCCGTCATAATAGATGCTGACACGGAGATTGCCATAGGCGAGAAACCCGCCGCCGTTGTGCGGGAGGTCCCCAAAGTAACCTATGAGGATATAGGTGGGCTTAGAGAGGAGATTAGGAAGATTAGGGAGATGGTTGAGCTTCCGCTAAAGTACCCAGAGCTTTTTGAAAGGCTTGGAGTTGAGGCGCCTAAGGGAGTTTTGCTTTACGGGCCGCCGGGAACTGGCAAGACTCTACTGGCTAAGGCTGTGGCAAACGAGACTAATGCAGCCTTCTTCAGCATAAGCGGTCCAGAAATCATGAGCAAGTTTTACGGCGAAAGCGAAGAACGCCTAAGGGAAATCTTTAGACAAGCAGAGGAAAACGCGCCGAGCATAATTTTCATCGACGAGATAGATGCCATAGCGCCTAAAAGGGAGGAGGTCACGGGAGAAGTTGAGAAGAGGGTTGTGTCCCAGCTCTTAGCCCTAATGGACGGCCTAAAACCCCGAGGCAGAGTTGTTGTCATAGGCGCCACAAACAGGCCTAACGCCATAGACCCAGCCCTCCGCAGACCAGGAAGGTTCGACCGTGAAATCGAGATAGGTGTGCCAAACAAGCAGGGCCGCCTTGAAATACTTCAGATCCACACCAGAGGCATGCCGCTGGCCGAAGACGTGGACTTGGAGAAAATAGCCAGCGTAACTCACGGCTTCGTTGGCGCAGACCTTGCAGCCCTATGCAAGGAGGCTGCCATGCGGGCTCTGCGCAGAATACTTCCAGAAATAGACTTTGAAAAGGACACAATTCCCGCTGAAATACTGAACAAGATAACGGTGACAATGGACGACTTCATGGAAGCCCTGAAGGACGTGGAGCCTTCAGCCATGCGGGAAGTTCTCATTGAAGTGCCAACCGTTAGATGGGAGGATATAGGCGGACTGACGGACGTTAAACTTGAACTCCAAGAGGCTGTGGAGTGGCCCCTTAGATATCCAGAAGTTTTTGAGCATTTAGACGCTAAACCGCCTAAAGGCATACTACTCTACGGCCCGCCTGGAACCGGTAAGACTCTGCTGGCTAAGGCTGTGGCGACGGAAAGCGAAGCCAACTTCATAAGCATTAAGGGTCCGGAACTTCTCTCCAAATGGGTTGGCGAGTCTGAAAGGGCTGTCAGAGAGGTTTTCAGAAAAGCCAGGCAAGCCGCGCCGAGCATAATATTCTTCGATGAGATCGACTCCATCGCGCCCATACGGGGCGGAGGCTACGGCGACTCCCACGTGACTGAACGTGTGATAAGCCAGTTGCTAACCGAAATGGATGGGCTTGAAGAGCTTCGAGGAGTCGTGGTGATAGCAGCCACCAACAGGCCGGACATAATTGACCCAGCGCTTTTGAGGCCGGGAAGGTTTGACAAACTTTTGTATGTTCCGCCACCGGACCATGAAGCGAGGAAGGAGATCCTCAAAATCCATCTAAGGAAGAAGCCTCTGGCCGAAGATGTGAACATCGAAGAGATTGCCAAACGAACAGAAGGCTACACGGGAGCTGATTTGGCAGCAGTGTGCAACACGGCGGTGATGCTGGCTATAAGAGAGCATGTAATGGCAAATAGAAACCCAGAGGAAGCCAAGAAAAACGTTAAGGATGTGAAGGTTTGCAGGCGCCACTTCGAAGAAGCCCTAGGGAAGGTTAAGCCCATATCCCAGAAAGAGATGGAGATGTATAAGCGAATTTCAGAAGAATTTGCCTCGAAAATGAGGTGAACGGTGTCTAAACCCTGCGTTATCGGCAAGCTTCAAGGGTGTAAAACCCGTCGGTAAACTTTTCCGCACCTCTTTCCCCAACCAAAACTGTGTCTTCAATGCGGATGCCGCCGAAGCCGACAATATATATGCCGGGCTCAACAGTCACAACGTTGCCGACTGATAGCCTATCTTTGCTCTGGGGGCTTAGGGTTGGGGGTTCATGAACCTCCAAACCTATTCCATGCCCAAGGCTGTGGACGAAGTTTTCGCTATAACCGGCTTCTTCAATAATTTTCCTAGCCACAGCGTCTATGTCCCTCGCTCTAGCCTTCGCCTTGACGGCTTGAATCGCCCTCTGCTGGGCCGTTTTAACAACCTCGTAAAGCTTCAACTGTTTTTCCGAAGGCTTTCCAGCTACGAAGGTTCTGGTCATGTCCGAGCGGTAGTAGCGGTAAGAAGCTCCTATGTCAACCACAACGAGGTCACCTTGGCGGATCTCCTTGTCCGTGCATCCTCCATGGGGAAAAGCCGAACGAGCTCCGGACGCCACTATAGTGTCGAAGGCTGTCCCCCAAGAACCTTTTCTCCGCATGGCGTATTCTATTTCGGCTGCAACCTCGTACTCCCGCATCCCAGCCCTCAAAACCTCCTGGGCTGCTTTCATCCCCTCACATGTTAACTCTCCAGCCCTGCGCATAAGCTCAATCTCGTCCGCATTTTTCACTTTGCGGAGTTCCCAGACAAGCTTCCCCAAGGGTTTAAGCCTAGTTTTACCCCTCAAGCCTTTAGCTAAAATCCTATAACCTTCGATGTTTAACGCGTCGAAAGCCAGTTTTCTGATTCCGCAGTCCCTTACTTGGGCCGCCACTCTAGCCATCAGGTTTTCGTCGCGTTTAACAAGCTCGACACGAAAGCCTCTTCCATCAGCCTTCGCCTGTTCATAGTTCACGCTGTAGACATAAAGCGTGTTTTCGCCATCCCTTGGGAAAAGGAGGCATGCAGCACCTGGAAAACCGGCGAAGTAAAGCATGTTTGCGTCGTTTGCCACGAGGAAGCCGTCAAACCCCTTTTCTTCGAAAGCCTTCTTTTTCAGAAGGGCTACCCTATCCAATATTTCACCTCTTTAAACGGAGAAACGTCTATTTGAATAAAAGGCTGACTATAAAACCATTTCATAAAGCCTTGTTTCAGCCGCCACTTACAATGGACATTAAGATTACATGGTCTCCGTGTTTAAGCTTCGTCTGCACTCCATCCTCTAGCTGGTTCAACAAATAACCGTTAACTGTAACTATGAAGCTCTGTTTCACGTCTGTGCCGCCTGGTTCGTAAACAGCTTCCCTGAAGGGCTTGCCGTATTTTTCCGCCAACATTAGAAGCAAGTCGCCCAAAGTGGCTCCTTCGGGGACTTCGAGCTCCTCCCCTCTTCCGCTGCGAATTATTTCTTTAATATGCCCCAAGTACTCAACCTTAACCTTCAATTTCGGCAGCCACCCAGCTTTCAATAAATTTTAAAGGATAATCCCCCTTTTATCTGTTATCCGTTTTAGTTTTCCTTAAGGCTTCCCGTAAACAAGGCTAATAAGGAGGGTTTGTGGATTTTGTTCCGTGAAAGGTTTATGGTTGGCAAAGTTGTCGTCTTGATGGGTTCGGAGAAAGATTTGAGTTTTGCAATGGAGATTGGCAAACATTTGGAAGCCTTCAACATAGCCTACGAGTTTCGCGTGGCTTCAGCCCACAAAACCCCGGAAAAAGTTCTCAGGATAATTGAGGAGTATGAGGCGGAAAATGTTGTCTATATAACTGTGGCTGGACGATCCAACGCTTTAAGTGCTTTCGTAGACGCCAACACCACCAAACCCGTCATCGCCTGCCCGCCCTACTCAGACAAGTTTGCAGGGGCTGACATATATTCCTCGCTTAGAGTTCCAAGCGGTATAGGTTCTGTCGTTATCATCGAGCCGGAGGGTGCCGCCATAGCCGCGGCTAAAATCCTCGCTTTAATGAATAAGGAGCTTGAGGAACGTGTTAAAGCCTACCAGAAAGCTAAGAAAGAGGAAATTGAAAAAGCCGATTTTTCTGTTAGAGAAGGCAAACAAAAACTTGAGGGAGAGGGGGTCTCTGGAAAGCGTTAAAGATCTTGAGGTGGTGAAGAAGCCCACAAAGACTAGAATGGGAGTTGGCAGATTCCACTTTTCAGACCGCTACTCCGTTTTTGATTGGGGTGAAATGCCGGATCACATCGAGGGAAAAGGCGCAGCGCTGTGCCTCATGGGGGCATACTGCTTCGAAAGGCTTGAGGAGAGAGGCATTAAAACCCACTACCGAGGGCTTGTGGACAAAAGGGGTAGGCTTGTCCATTTCGACGAACTTGAAGAACCGACAAACATCATGGAGTTCCACCTTGTGAACGTTTACAAGCCCAGAGCCTACGTGGAGGACGGCAAACTAAAGTATGACTACAGCGTTTACACGCCAAAATTAAAGAACTTCCTAATTCCCCTAGAAATCATTTACAGAAACGGCTTACCAGAAGGCTCCTCAGTTTTTAAGAGGCTTGAGCAGGGCTTGGTGACGCCTAAAGACCTGGGCTTAGACCACTATCCAAAGCCTGGTGAAAAGCTTGTCAAACCAATCCTCGACGTCAGCACAAAGTTCGAGGAAAGCGACCGCTACATTACTTGGCGGGAAGCCCAGCAACTTGTCAAGTTAACCGACAGCGAACTCGAGGAAATAAAAAGCGTGCTCCTAAAAGTTAATGATACGATAACTGAAATCGCTTCAAGAGCGGGTCTGGTCAACGAAGACGGCAAGATAGAGCTAGCCTTCGACGACGAGAGGAGGCTTATGGTGGCAGACGTGGTTGGCACATTAGACGAATGTAGATTCACATATCAAAATTTCCATGTTAGCAAAGAGGTAGCCCGTATCTACTACAGGCGGACAGACTGGGCGAAGGAAGTGGAGGCGGCTAAACGGAAAGCCATGGAGCAAGGCGTAAAAGACTGGCGGACACTGGTGAAAACACCTCCACCGAAGCTTGACCCAGCATTAAAGGCTTTGATATGTGAAATGTATATGGCGGCGGCTAACGCCCTGACAAACCGTAAGCTTTTTGACGTGCCAAGCCTCGCTGAAACAGTGAGGAAATACCACGAGTACATGGGCGGAAAAACTTGATCAACAGGAAGATAATCGGCAAGATTGTTGAGTCTTACGATGAACGCAACATTAGAATAGGCGTTTTAGGCTCTCACTCGGCTCTGGAAATAGCCTACGGTGCCAAAGAGGAGGGGTTCGAAACAGTTGTTGTCTGCCAAAAGGGGAGGGAGAAAACCTACACGAAATACTACCGCAACCTCTTCGACCATGTGCTTCTTCTTGACAGGTTCGCCGATATAGTTCAGCCAGAGAATCTTGAAAAGCTTCGAGCCCTAAACACCATTTTCGTGCCAAACCGCTCCTTCTCAGTCTACGTGGGCTATGAAAACATAGAGAAACTGTTCACGGTTCCCATCATGGGAAACCGTTTCATGCTAAAAACGGAGGAACGCAACGTTCCAAGAAACCAGTATTACCTCCTCGAAAAGGCGGGAATTCCAACCCCTAAAATTTTCAAGTCGCCGGATGAGATAGACCGCCTAGTCATAGTGAAAGTCCCAGAAAAGGAAAGAGCCATCGAAAGAGCCTTCTTTTACGCATCTTCCCCCGAGGAGTTTAGGCGAAAGGCTGAGGAACGCGTAGAAAAGGGCGTAATAAGCCGGGAGGCCCTTGAAAAGGCGGTCATAGAAGAATACGTGATAGGCGCCAAGTTCAACGCGAACTTCTTTTGGTCACCCTTGACTGACGAACTGGACCTTCTAGGCTTTGACCGCAGAATACAAACAGACTTGGACGGCGTCTTAGACCTCCCGGCTCAAGAACAACTGGAACTAGGAATAGTCACCCAAAACATCGAGATTGGACATATGGGCGTGACTATGAGGGAGAGCCAGCTTGAAAAAGTCTTCGACGCTGGAGAACGGTTCGTCGATGTGTGCAAGAAGGAATATCCGCCGGGTATGATTGGGCTTTTCGCACTGCAAGGCGCCGTAACCAAAAATTTAGAGTTTTACGTCTTTGACGTAAGCCCCCGCGTGCCCGGATGCCCCTGCGTTGAACCAACCTCGCCCTACATGAAGTATAAATATGGCATAGAGGTTGGACCGGGCAGAAGGGTTGCCATGGAAATAAAACGCGCCATAAAAGAGGGAAGACTTGAGGATATTGTGACATGATAACCCGCGATGAGATTGCAGAAATTGTTGGAAAATACAATTTAAGCCGGCTAGCTATAGGCACCATAGGCTCACATTCAGCTCTGAACATCTTCAAAGGAGCTAAGGAAGAAGGTTTTAGAACAGTTTGTATCTGCCGTGAAAGGGACACAATTGTTTATAGAAAGTTTCCGTTAGCCGACGAACTTATAGTAGTGGATAGTTTCACGGAGCTTTTAGACGAAAGGGTGCAGGAGGAGCTTAGGAGGCTTAACACTATAATTGTACCACACGGCTCCTTCACGGCTTATTTAAGCCTTGAAGAGCTTACGGACAAGTTTTACGTACCCATGTTTGGAAACCGCCAGCTCCTTCAATGGGAGGCAGACCGCGAAAGACAGGCGGAATGGTTACGGAGGGCTGGGCTTAGGCTTCCAAGAACCTTTAAAAGTCCAAAAGAGATAAGCGGCTTAGCAATTGCCAAGCTTCCTGGAGCTAAAGGTGGGAGAGGCTATTTTTTGGCGAACTCCCCGGAGGACTTCCAGAGAAAGGTTGAAGAGATGGTTCGCCGCGGCTTGCTTGAAAATAAAGACGTGGAACGCATACAATTGCAGGAGTACGTTTTAGGCGTAAACGTTTACCCCCACTATTTCTCATCTATAGTACGAGACGACGTGGAGTTTCTTGGGGTGGATAAACGCTACGAATCAACCGTGGACGCCATCGGACGGTTGCCGGCTTCCGAACAGCTAGAAATAAACATAAGCCCCACATATACAATTGTTGGCAACATTCCACTAACCCTCCGAGAATCGCTTCTCCCAGAATTCCTCAGAATGGGCGACGACGTACAAAAAACCGCCAAGGAACTAGCTCCGCCAGGTATAATTGGGCCGTTCTGCCTCGAAACAGTTGTCACCGACAGCCTGGAGATCTATACTTTCGAAATTTCGGCGCGGATTGTGGCTGGAACAAACGTTGGAATTGGGACTTCGCCGTACGCCTACCTCAAATACGGTGAGGGAATGTATGCTGGCAGAAGAATAGCCCTAGAAATAAAAGAAGCCATGGCGAAAAGGCGCCTCCAAGACGTGGTTGCCTAAAAACAATAGAACTATCTTCTATTACATTTTTCCATAAACTGTTATAAGCGAAAAGACCTTCTTCAAATTGTTGGGAGAAAGGAGAGAAACGCTTTGACGGAGTCTTATGGATGGCTATTTGTAGACTTTATCCCACTCTTATATGAAAAGAAACGCGTTGCAAGGCAGCTCCAAGTGGAAGTTTGGTTGGACTCAACCTAGCTTTTGAACGAGTTAAGGGTCAAATTGGCTGATGGCGAAAGGGGGACAAAAACCAGCGGGGCTAAGGCTAACGTGAGCTACATTGTTTAGATGCCGCAGGCCTTCAAAATCTCCTCAAAGCTTCGGCGGTTTCTTTCAACCTTATAACGCCTCAAAGCCTCTATAATTGCGTTTTTATCTTTTTCGCCAATTTTTTGCCTCACTTTCTCGGCTACAGCACCGCTTATGAAAAGGAATTGGGTGATGGATGTAACGTTGGAAGGTTTGCGGTTTAGACTGGCGGTTTCAAAGTCCACAATAAAAGGCCTGTTCACCACGTCCACTATAATGTGTTTTGGGGCATGGCTCAACTCACCATGGTCTAAGCCGGCTTCGTCCAGGCGCCAGCACTGTTCGAGGATGTCCCTTAAAACATTTTTTACGCTTTTTCGGCTTCGGCGGTTTTCGAGCCATTTGGGAAGCAAGTCACCTTCCACAAACTGCATAACAAGAAAGTTTTTGCTGACGCCTAAAAGCTTAGGTCCAACATTAACGGAGTTGGCTACTCTGAGCATTTCCGCCTCGTGCCTCATCATGGAGCGGTCAGCGTCCACTCTCCGAATCTTTAAGGCGACGGCTTCACCGCCCACTCGATAGGCTTTCACCACAAGGCCTACGCATCCCTTCCCCAAAACGTGAAGGTTCAAAACCTGTTTTTCTCCGCTGAATTCGATAACTGTAATTCTAAGTTTCTCAAGCTCCTTCAAACGTTTCCTAAGCTCAGCTCTGTTTGGCCTCGGATAACAGATTATGGTTGCGTAAGGCTCATCCGTGAGGCTTCCAACAGGAACTTTCAGGATTTTAGTGGCCATCACAATCATAATAGGCTGAGCTAATGATTTATAATGATTTAAAAAGACTGGCGAACTGCGGAGACTGTGCGTCGAAAATTCTACTCTTCTTCGCAGAACTCCTCTGGTCTCGGCGGCGTCGGCGGTAGGCCTTTGCGTTCGCGGATTTGCCTAATAACTTCTGCCTGCATGTTTTCAGGCACCGGTGCCCATCGGCTGAATTGGGTTGCCCAAAATGCGCGGCCTTGTGTTGAGGAGCGGAGTTCGTCGGCTATTCCGAAGGATTCCGCCACTGGCAGTTCAGCCTTCAATATAACCATGTCCTCCTCGTTCACCATATCTAGGATTCTGCCCCGGCGTTTCTGCAAAAGCGAAATAACCGGGCTGACAAAGTCGTTTGGCACTTTGCATTCGAAGCTGAGAATGGGCTCCAAAAGCTTCGGCTCGCTTAGGAGGAAGGCGCCCCAAATGGGACGCCAGGTCATCGGTAGAATTTGGGCCGGGCCGCGGTGCACGGGATCCTCGTGGATGAGGACGTCTTCAAGATTGACTTTAATACCGTACATGGGTTCTTTAGCCAATACGCCCGTGTTGACGGCGTCGCGGAAGCCCGACTTCATGTGGTCTAAAACCTCTTCAACGTACTGCCTTCCCTTTATTCTGTTAACCAGAATGTTTGTGCCTTCTATGGCAATTACGTTGCGGGCGTCTTCAGCTGGCCAGCCAAACTCCTTCATCAAGATTTTCTGGCGTTCATCGCGGCTCTGCATCTCGTTAATCTTCCCTGTTCTGATGGCTTCTATAACATCCTCTGAAAGCCTTTCAACAGTCACCCAAAGCCTATTGTGTTTATTTGGACTTTTACCCATCACAGGCGGGCCCTTGTAGTCGCGGGTTATGGTCTCCCTGTAGATCACTATGGGCTTGCTCATCTTAACCTTTAAGCCGGCCTCTTGCATGCGGTAGGCTGTAACTTCCAGGTGAAGTTCGCCCATGCCGCTGAGCAGGTATTGGCCGCTTTCCTTGTCTATCTTAAAGTGGAGGTTAGGGTCTTCAAGCGTAATTTTGTGGATAACTTTGTCGAAAAGTGGGAGGTCCTTAACGTTTTCGGGCTCTATGGCAACTGTGACCACGGGGTCCGAAACGTACTTCAGAGCTTCAAAGGGAACGGTTTCAACCCCCTCCTCGGCTATCGTTTCGCCCACGTGTATGGATGGCAGCCCCGAAACCGCTGCAATGTTGCCCGCTGGAATCCGCTCAACGATGACTCTGTCTGCAGCCATGCTCATGTAAACCTGCTGTATCGTGCCTTTCTGTCGGCTTGTCACTAGACGGACGGTTTTGCCCCTCTCAACCGTGCCGCTGAAAACTCTTCCAATTGCCACAATACCGCTGTGTGGGTCAACCTCGATAAACGTGACGCATATCAGAAGCGGCCCGTTGGGGTCAACCTTGGCCATGGCTCTCCCAACGGGACTGTTCACGTCACCCGGCCAGATTTGGCTCTGCCTGTATGGCTGGGCCTCCAATGGGCTTGGGAGGTGCTCGCAGAACATGTCCAAAATAGGCTCGTAAAGGGGTATCCGCTTGCTTAACGCTTCAACTTTCTTTCCAACGTCCTCCGGCTCTCCAGTGTAGGCTTCAATGATTTCTTTGAAGGTTACACCTTTTGCCTTCATATATGGTAAGTTTAAGCCCCACTTGTGAAGGGCTGAGCCGAAAGCCACCCGTCCATCTTCAACCTTAACCTGCCAGTCTTTCTTGTGCTCCGGAGGCGCATACTTCTCTATAATAGTGTTTATCCGCGTTATTATCCTAGCAAACCTCTTCTGGATTTCTTCTGGGGAAAGCTTCAACTCACGTATTAGCCTGTCCACCTTGTTTATGAAGAGGATAGGTTTAACCCTCTCGCGGAGGGCTTGCATCAAAACAGTTTCAGTCTGAGTCATGGGGCCTTCGACGGCATCCACAACTACTAAAGCACCGTCCACGGCCCTTAGGCTTCTCGTCACGTTTCCGCTGAAGTCGATGTGGCCCGGGGTGTCAATCAAGTTGATGAGGTAGTCGACCCCCTTATAGGTGTGGACTAGGCTTATGTTGGAGGCGAAAACGGTCATCTGCCTTTTCTGTTCAAGCTCCCAAGAATCTAGGAAGAGCTTTTGGCCCGCCACCTGCTCGCTTATGATGCCGGCTGCAGCTAGGAGGTTGTCTGAAAGGGTTGTTTTCCCGTGGTCCACGTGGGCAATAATGCTGGTGTTCCTAATCCTTTCTGTTTGAGTCATGAGCTTTACAATTTCTTCAATCTGCCTATAACGCCCCATGGCTAAGCATGCCCCATGCTAACAAAACCTTTAGTGGATGGGTGAACTTTGAAAGTTTCCCATGTGAACATTGCAGTTTCACTGCCCTTTTAGGCTACATGCAAATGAAAACTGAGCAATATTAACTTTTTGTACAAGCCCACACAATACTTTTAAGGCTACGTAAGCCTTGTCCTCTTAGCTTGCAGTTGTCTTGCCGTGTGGGTTTTAAGCTGTGCCGAGGTTTAGGCAGACCAGCGAGATCCTTAAACTGATGCATAGAAAGGAGAATATTCGCAACATCGGCATAATAGCCCACATAGACCACGGTAAAACAACAATGACGGACAGCCTCCTAGCTGAGGCAGGTTTACTTTCGCCTAAGATTGCGGGTGAAGCCCGAGCCCTAGACTATTTAGAGGAAGAGCAGAAACGTGGAATCACAATCAAAACGGCAAACATTTCCCTCTTACACGAAATCGATGGAACACCGTATGTCGTAAACTTGGTTGACACACCTGGCCACGTAGATTTCACCGGGAAGGTGACGCGGGCTTTGAGAGCTATCGACGGGGCAGTGGTGGTTGTGGACGCTGTTGAGGAAGTCATGGTGCAAACTGAAACCGTGACAAGACAGGCTTTAGAGGAAAGAGTTCGCCCCGTCCTTTTCATAAACAAGGTGGACAGGCTAATACGCGAACTCAAACTTTCGTCCAACGAGGTTCAAGACAAGTTTTTGCGGATAATCCGCGACTTCAACAGCCTCATCGAGGTTTATGCCGAGCCGGAGTTTAAGGACAAGTGGAAGGTTGACCCGCAAAAGGAAACAGTGGCCTTCGGCTCAGCCTTACACCGCTGGGGCTTCACGTTAAAGATTGCCCAGGAAAAAGGGATCAGGTTCAGCGACATAATTGAGGCATATAATAGGGGCGGGCATCAGAAGCTTGCGGAGCTTATTCCACTACATAATGCCATCCTTGACATGGTTGTGAAAAACATTCCAAACCCCGTTGAAGCCCAAAAATATAGGGTTCCAAGGATATGGAGGGGCGACTTGAACTCTGAAATTGGACAAGCCATGTTGAACTGCGACGACAACGGACCAACGGTGATGTGCATAACCATGGTGCAAATGGACCCCAACGCCGGCCTTGTGGCAACCGGGCGGCTTTTCTCCGGAACCGTTAAAGAGGGAGACCACGTTTACCTCGTCGGTGCTCGCAAAGACTACCGCATTCAACAAGTGTCCATGTACATGGGCGCCTTCCGGGAGGTTGTGGACAAGATAACAGCGGGCAACATTGCAGCCCTTCTAGGTTTGGACCTTGCCAGAGCCGGTGAAACTCTGGTAGATATAATTCAAAAAGACGTTATGGTGCCCTTTGAACGCATCAAATATATTTCGGAGCCCGTAATAACCATCGCCATAGAGCCTAAATACCCGAAAGACTTGCCCCGTCTGGTAGACGCCATGAACAGACTTTCCATCGAAGACCCAAACCTAGTGGCAACTATAAACAAGGAGACTGGCGAATACCTGCTCAGCGGCATGGGAGAGCTTCACCTTGAAATCGCCGTAAAGTTTCTGCGGGACTATGGCGGAGGTCTGGAAGTAATCACGTCGAAACCCATAGTTGTGTACCGCGAAAGCGTATCTGGAAAAGGCGTAATGGCCATGGCCAAAAGCCCCAACAAACACAACCGGTTCTGGGTTCAAGTTGAACCCTTAGAGGATAAGGTTATAGCTCTCATAGAAAAGGGCGTGATAACGGAAGATATGGGGCGAAAACAAGTTGGAAACATACTCTTCAAAGATGCTGGCTGGCCAGCTGAAGAGGCGAGAAACGTTTGGGCCATAGATGAACACCGCAACATTTTCATAGATACAACTAAAGGCGTTCAGTACCTGCAAGAAGCCAAAGAAATGATAATCGCGGGTTTCAAGTGGGCTTGTAAAGCTGGACCTCTATGCGAGGAGCCGATCCGCGGGGTCAAGGTTAAGCTTGTGGATGCTCAACTCCACGAGGATCCAGTGCACCGCGGTCCAGCCCAAATAATGCCCGCCATACGCAGAGCAATACTTGGCTCTTTTTTGACGGCTAAACCCGTGCTTCTAGAACCCGTTTACCACATTGAAGTTTCAGTTCCAGCCCAACGGGTGGGCGACTGCATAGAGATAATAACCCGGAAACGGGGTAAGATTTTGGCTTCGGAGCAGAAAGGTTTCCTGACCATGATTAAGGGTTTAATCCCAGTCGCCGAAACCTTCGGTTTGTCCGGTGAAATGCGTTCAGCCACCTCTGGGCGCGCCTTTTGGCAGTGCACCTTCAGCCATTGGGAAAAGGTTCCAGAAAACATAGCCGCCGAAGTCGTTAGGCAGATTCGCCAGCGCAAGGGTTTACCGCCGGAAACACCCACCCCAGACATGTTTATTGATGAAGAGTGAAGTTTTCATGGAGAAAATGGTCCTACAGCCGAGCCAACCCTTCAATTTGGATTCAACCCTCTGTTGTGGACAAGCCTTCCGGTGGGAGAAAATCGGCGAGTGGTGGTATGGCGTGGTCGCTGACCAGCCTTTCAAAGTGCGGCAAAACGGCAACATTTTGGAATTTGAGAACATAAGCACCAGCTTCGTAGAGAAATATTTTGGGCTGAAAGACGACCTACCTCTAATCCTAAAGCAGATTGCTAAGGACAAGCACATGGAAGAGGCTGTCAACGCCCTTAAAGGTTTGAGAATTCTACGCCAAAACCCCTGGGAGTGTCTCATATCCTACATTTGCGCCACGTACAAGAACATACCAGCCATAAAACGGATGCTGTTCAACCTTTCCAGAAAGTTTGGGGAAGAAGCGGTCTTCGACAACCGAGTTTTTTACACTTTCCCAGAACCGCAAAAACTAGCAAAAGCAAGCCTCCAAGAACTTGCCAGTTGCGGTTTGGGCTACAGAGCCAAATATGTGGCGGAGACAGCCAAAAAGGTTGCGAGCGGCGAATTCGACATCGAAGAACTGTACACTAAGCCCTTTGAAGAAGCTAGAAAAAAGTTGCTAGCTCTACCCGGCGTCGGTCCCAAGGTGGCAGACTGTGTTCTGCTTTTCTCCCTTGAAAAGCTCGAGGCCTTCCCAGTGGACGTTTGGATGAAACGCATAATCATAAAACACTACGCAATCCATTTCGAAGGTGAATTTGTTAGGAGGATTTCAAATAAAAAGTCGCTTACTATAGCGGATTATGAAAAATTAAGCTTTTTTGGGCGAGGCTACTTTGGAAAATTCGCCGGCTACGCTCAAGAATACCTTTTCCACTTTGAAAGGTTAAACGCGGGAAAGCTCCAGCCTAAATGAGGTTCTTGTCCTTTAAAATTTGCGCAGCCCTGCTGCCGTGGGTTGTCGCCATAGAAATGGCCTCTGAAATAAGCCTCTGAGCCGCGACGGAATTGCGTTGCTTGACATATTCAATTACCTTCTGAAGGTTTGCGGCGATCTCTCCGAATCCTTCAGCTTTTGAAGCGTTAGCAGCAATGTTAACCTCTAAAATCAACGCGTTAATGTAGGCTGTGAACATTTTCTCCGCGCCGGCCAGTTCGGCTTCCTTACTGATTTCGTCCAAAAACTCCAGCATGCTCGAAGCCACTATTAAGCCTGTCTTAATTTTCTCAGCGTAATTGAAGACTGTTAAAGCCCTTTTAACATGATCTTCAGCCAATCCGAATCAGCCCTCAGAGGGCTTCGATGAAACTCTTTCCGTTGAGGCTTTAATACGCCACTTCCCCAGTCTTTTCCGCACCTCCTCCTCGAGTTTTTCCTTTGAAAGCAGACGTCCAACAACAATAACTTCGCTGCCCAAAACAATTCCAGGCACGCTCATAACCTGGTGGGCGGCTCCCTCCTCCAGTCCTTCCTTTGTGTTCATGTTTATTTCGCGGTATGTCAGGCCAAGTTTTCGGGCGACCTCTAGGGCTATTTGTTTGGCAACCTGGCAGCTTGAACATGTTGGCAGTGTGAAAACTTTAAGTTCGGGGTTTTCTGCGAGGCTTTCCATAATCCAAAATTGTGCAGCGTATCTTAAAATCGTTTTGACGGAAGCCTTTAAACGTTGTAGAAGATTACCATGCGCGCTATGTGGGAGCGCACCTCAGCCTTAAGATTAACCGACTGGATTCTGAAGGCCCTTGCGACGTGACCCCATGAGCGGGCTTGGAGGCACCTTGCAATAAGCTTGGCCTCGTCATTCACATCCAAATCCAGTCGAGCCTCCCCGGAGCTCATGAAATGGGTTTTTAGAAGCTGTTTTACAGCGTCGCATGCGGCTTCATAGGCAAGGGTCCCCTCAGAATATTGGAGAAGTCTACCCCGCTGGGAGTTTGAAAGCGGGAAGATTTCGCGGCTCGTCCACATTTGCTTCCTAAGCAGTCTCGCCGCCACCTGGGGTTCAATGTTGAAGTACGTGTCGGGCAAAGCCTCTAAAAACCTAAGCTTAAATTCCCTGTGAACTTCCTTCACCATGCCGTGCACGTTTTCATTTAGGGGCTTGACGACTATGACGCTGAATTCTCCGGAGGCCACGTTCCGCATGGGGCTTATGTGGACGGGTATGAAGCCGTTCTTAAGCCAAAAATCCACAAGCTCCGGGTTGGCGCCGAAACTTGCACCAACCCAGTCAAAACCCTCCCGCTCAGCTTCTTCGCAAAGCTCCCTGAGAGCTAAGCTTCCTAAACCTTTACCCATGAGCTCGGGGTGAACGGCAACCCTCACAACCCTCAAACCCCTAAGCTTCGAGAAGGCTACATATTGCGGATTATACTTAACAATACATGAAGGGATGAGGTTTCCGGAGGGGGGTTTACCCTTCAAAACCTGCTCTACAAGCTCGTCGCCCATTCGCCCTTCCTCGTCAACCTGTAAAGCCACTAGAACTTTGCCGGAACGCGACAAAACAGCCCTAGCGGAATGGTGGGGGGCATCCCCGAGGATAAGCAAGTCATCCGGCCTGTTCCTGTAATGGGCGAGCACGTATATGCCTATAAACTGGCGGAGATGTTCCTCGTCCCTTTCAAACCAAATGTCTAGGTTTGGCTCCTCGTACACACATTCTTCGAGGCTGATTTGTTCGCCCTCAAGCTCGGCTGGTTCAGCGTTTAAAAGCAAGGCGTCGTAAAGCCACTTCTCGACAGGGTCTTCAGGCGCATACCGTATGGGCTCCTTAAGCTCAATAATGTAGGGTTTAACGTCCCCAAGCTTCTCAATAGACCTCAAAAACCTTAAAGAAAAACCTCTACCGGCGCCCTCGTAGCCGTGTACTGTGGATGCGAAAACAGTTTTCGGAAACTTTTCAGCAATCCTAAAGAGTAGGGAAACATGGATTCCGCCTGCCTCGTCGACTAGAACGGCGTCGGCGGCCTCGCTTAGCGTGCGGTATGGCGGTATAAACTCTAAAACGCCTTTTTTACATGTTAGCTTGAAAACCAAGTCTTCAACGCGTTCGCATCTAACCCTTTCGCCAATAGCTGAAAGGGCTCGTTCAGCCATTTCAAAAACCGCCTGAATCTCCTCACATGCTGGAGCCGTGATAATGACCCTTTCAAAGCCCAATGCGAGAAGGGCGGCGGCCCCAAGTCCTAGGAGGGCTGATTTCCCCCTTCCACGGTTGGATATTAAGATAATCAAGCCCTTTTTCTTAATGTCGAGAAACTCGAAGGCTTCTAAGGCCTCCATTTGCTCTCTGGTTAAAGCTAGCTTGAAAATTGGTTGAGGGATCCTGCTCCTTCTGGGTGGGGTTGGCTTTTCTCTGACGGTTTTCGGCGGGTTTAAGAGTTCCCCCTTGATGATTTTCCAGTTTTCAAGAATCCAAGTGCACGGGTGTTCGAGAACTTTTCTCACGAAAAACTTCTCAAACCTGTTTTTTAAGTCGCTTTCAGTGTAAGGTGGACAAGCAAGCTTCTTGTGGGTGCTCGTGCTCCAAGGCTTTTCAGCCTTCAAGTTAAGATTGTAGAGGATTGCCAGCCCTCCGCCCTTCACGGTTTCAACGAGCCTTCCAAGATCGTTGGGCCTTGCCCCTCTCGTCATGTCTAGGATTAGGATGTCGTTAGTTGTTCCCATGATTCTATGGGTGTCCTCGTAAACGTAACGTTTAAGGCTGCCAACATGATAACCAAGAGCCTCAAGCCTGTCCATTAACCCTTTAAAGGTTGATTTCGCCGCCTCGTCCTCATCATCGTGCACATAAAGAATCCTCTCGTCCCCCTCGCCCTTAATAGCGTAGTGCTTCAAGACAAGGTATGCCACCACGTCTAGTGCTTCATCCCCGTAAACGACAAGGAGCCTCCTATGAAAAGCCCTAATAGCCTCCTTCATCATTTCAACCAGCAAACTTTCAACCTTCTGCCTATCCTCAACACTCACAGAGCCACCAGCCCTTCAAGGACTAA
>Ga0185307_1000901_pt1 | contig 17488 bp, 15 predicted proteins | sample LHCtaG_FD_128010 | JGI IMG/M metagenome (GOLD analysis project Ga0185307, IMG submission 128010) | Hot spring microbial communities from Little Hot Creek, USA to study Microbial Dark Matter (Phase II) - LHC4sed_matched (SPADES... | ecosystem: Environmental > Aquatic > Thermal springs > Hot... | reverse complement strand
ATCTATCGTTATTGAGCCAAATTCTGTAGAATCGATTGTTGTCATAATTAATATATGAAAAAGTTTATTAAAATTGGTAGGGTAAAGAAGAAATTAGCTACTTCTTATAAAAGAGGCAAAAAATATTTAAAAAATACTTCGTAGACATCATTAAGTTAAGTATTTATGAAACTACTCCACCTTCTCAAAAGCTATATCTATGCTAATTTCTTTAAGTTCTAACTTACCTCTGTGCACACCTTCTAGCTTCCCTACTTCAAGCTTACTAGCTCCAACCTCCTTTTTTAAAACCTCAGCATACTTTTCCAAAATTTTTTCTGTTTTTTCGTCAGACTTCAGACACAAACTTATACTCTCTTTGACGTTGAAACTTTTCTCTTTCCTCATTTCTTGCACTTTTCTTATAAGTTCTCTAATCAAAGCTTCTTCTTTCAAATCCTCTGTAAGTTTTTTATCCACTAAGACTAAACCAAAATCTCTCTCGACCTTGCTGAAATCTCCTTCTGGTTCTTCAGCTACAACATAAACTTCTTTAGTGTTGCAAAGCGAAAGCAAAACTGTTTTACAATCTTCAATAGCGTTTTTTATTCTTTTGTCAGAAGAAACTATTACAACCCTTTTGATAGGCCACCTTAACTTTATTCCTGCTTGTTGTCTTGCAAAGAGGCTAGCCTCTACAACCTCTCTCACTACTTCCATTTCTTCTTCAAGCCTTTTGTCTATCAGTTTTTCGTTTTCTTTTGGCCAACTTTCTTCAAAAACTGAACCAGTGGCTAAGCCTTGGTATATACTCTCAGCAATGAATGGAGTTATTGGTGCAAAAAGTTTAGCAAGGGTTAACAAAGTTTTCTTAAGAGTTGCTAAGGCAGAAAATTTTTGCTCATCTTCTCTATAAACAGAGACTCTATCTCTGATTAACTTAATGTATGTTCTGCTAAAGTCGTTACAAACAAAGTCTACAAGCTTTCTTCCAACAAGATGAAACTCAAAATTTTCTAGGTGAGTAGTGACTTCTTTTATCAACGAGTTCAGCTTGGAAAGAATCCATTTATCCTCTATGCTTAGTTTACCCCTCTTCTTTTCTCCAGTATCGTAAGTCTTGAAGAACGAGAAACAGTTCCAGAAAATGTTCATAACCCTCCTAATTTCTTCTGCAGTCTTGAAGCTGAATTTTTGAATTTCCCAGGCTGGCACTTCCCAGCAATAATACAGTCTAATCACGTCTGCACCAATCCTTTTCAGCGCATCTTCTGCTGTTATAATGTTTCCAAGACTCTTGCTCATCTTTTCTCCTTTTTCGTCCAGAACCCAACCATTCATTGCTACTGCTTCATAGGGCGACCTTCCAAATATTGCTACTGAGCAGAACATTAGGCTGTAGAACCAACCTCTTATTTGGTCTTGACTCTCGTCTATTAAGTCAACAGGCCAAAGAGCTTTGAAAAGTTCTTTATTCTTGTAAGGGTAGCCTAAGGAAGCAAAAGGTGCTATTCCAGAATCAAACCATACGTCAAGTATATCAGGTACTCTTTTCATCCTTCCTGAGCATTTTGGGCAGACAAGTTCGATCTTGTCTACAACATGCTTATGTAAGTCTAAACTTTTTGGCAACTTTTCTACAGACCTTTTCCTCAATTCTTCAGCAGAACCTATGAGTTCAAAGTAAGAGCACTTTTCACATACCCAAATAGGTAAAGGAATACCCCAGTACCTTTGCCTAGATATACACCAATCAGTTGCCTCTTTCAACCAGTTTCTAAACTTTTCCCTTCCAAACTCTGGAAGCCATCTTATCCTCTCGTTTTCTTCTAGCATTTTTTCTTTGATTTCGTCCACAGACAAAAACCATTGTCTTGTAAGCCTGTAGATGAGTGGTGACTTGCAACGCCAGCAAAGTGGATAAGAATGGACAATCCAACTAGCGTTGAGAAGATACCCTTTCTGTTCAAGCTCTTCTAACACAAGCTTATCAGCATCCTTAACAAACATACCACAAAACTTCCCAGCATCTTCCGTAAACTTTCCTTCATCGTCTACAGGAGAAACAGCAGGAAGTTGATAGTGTTGCCCCACATAATAGTCTTCTGGCCCGTGACCAGGAGCAGTGTGAACTGCACCAGAACCTTCTTCCGCGTTAACAAAATCGAAGAATTCACCTTTCATTTCTTTTGCCTTTTCTAGAACACCATGCTTGTAAGATTTTGACTTCAGAACTGGAATAGAGAGAATAATTCTATGAGCTTTTTCATCCTTTTTCAATTTTTCTTGTGCTGGTACTTCTAACACAGGCTCGTACTTTAAACCATCTAATTCCTTACCTAAAAACTTCCCTTCTAAAGTGTACTCAAGACCAAAATCTTTCAGGATGTTTACCCTCTTCTCAGAGATTATTAGTATTTCATCACCAACTCTAGCTCTTACATAATATTCATCTCCCTTTACAGCTATTGCCACGTTGCTTACAAGCGTCCATGGTGTTGTCGTGGCAACGACTATAAACTCTTTTTCCTTCCCGGCCAATGGAAACTTTACGTAGACGTACGGATCCTTTACATCAGCGTAAGCATCAGTTACTTCATATCCAGAAAGACTGCATTCGCAGTGAGGACACCAGTATGTCGGCTTTTCCCCCTGGTAAAGTAGACCCTTTTCATGCATTTGTTTTAGAGCCCACCAACCAGATTCTATGTAGTAGTTTTCTAGAGTAAAGTAAGGTTCTACATAACCACGCCATGCTCCTAGCTTCTTGTAAGTCTCTAGCCAAACTTTTTCATTCCCTTCTGCCTTTTTTCTGCAAGCTTCTATGAAGTTTTCAATCCCTATTTTGCTTTCTATATCTCTTTTACATGTTATACCAAGATCCTTTTCTACCATGTTTTCTATTGGCAAGCCATGACAGTCAAACCCTGGTTGCCACCAGCAAGAAAAGCCTTGCATAAGCTTAAACTTTGTCCAGACATCTTTTAGAACAGTAGTCTTGATATGGCCTACATGCGGCTCTGCATTAACGTATGGTGGCCCATCCAGAAGATAAAATTTTTTCTTTCTCTTGCTAAACTTTACTAGTTTTTGTGGTATTCTTTTCTCTTCCCAGAAACTTCTTATCTTCTTTTCTAGTTCTTCTGCATTGTACTGTTTTTGCATAAATCTCTTTTTCGTCTTTATTCTATTAAAAACTTTAGAAGTAGCCAAGGATAGCTTTTACTTCTTCTTTTACGCCTATTTCCTTTAAGGTGGAATTTCTCATACAGTTCTTCATTTCTCTTGAAGCTCTTTTTGCCCATTTTTTAGCTGGAGGATAGAGGTTTTCTAGCAAGGCGTTGTAACGTCTTTCTACTATATCCTCTACAATGTTGCGAAGTTCTACAACTAGCATGCTTTCTTTTATGTAATCGTGCTCTCCCATGCTCGATAGATGTAAAGTAAAGTTTAAATATCTGTTGATTAATTTAAGAATGTGCAGTGCGCTCTTTGTGGTAAAGAAGCTAAGCTTGTTAAGGCAAGAGTAGAGGGTGCAATCGTAGAAGTTTGCGAAGAATGTGTAAAGTTTGGGGAAAGAATTTTTGAGCCAGTTTATCAGCCTGTGAAGAGAAAGGTTAAGCTAGATTTTGAAGAAAAAGAAATTGTAGAAAGGTACGGAAAAAGAGTATTAGAAGCTAGGAATGAGAAAGGACTGTCAAGAGAAGAGCTTGCTAAATTGCTTGGTGAGAAAGAGTCGGTGATAAGAAGAATAGAAGAAGAGGAAATGATTCCTGATTCTGAACTAGCAAAGAAGATAGAAAGTAAACTAGGAATAAAGCTCTTTGAAGAGTACAAGGAAGAAACGAGAAAGGTGAAAGGTAAAAAGGTACCTGAGCTCACACTTGGAGATGTTGTTGAAGTAAAATAACTGAAAGTAAGATCACCCTTTAGGTCCAGAATTCTCGTACGTCCGACATAAAAGGGGCAACAAATCCCACTTCAAAGTATTTATACTTGTACCAATACCACTTATTTATAGTGAGCAAGATGGGTGAGCGCCTTCACGGGTGGATTGGTTCACCAAGCTTAAGCTAAATTCTTTTAGTGCTGTTTCTAAGGTAGACTCAAAAGGAAGAATAACAATTCCTATTGGCCTAAGGGCTAAATTAAGATTGGTGGAAGGTTCAAGGGTTAAAATCGTTCTTGAGGATAACAGTTTAAAAGTTGTTCCTTCTTCTTCATGGCTAGGATGGTGTAACGGTAGCATAGAAGCCTGTGGAGCTTCAGGTGCGGGTTCGAATCCCGCTCCTAGCCTAACTAATATACGCTTAATAAACAAAAAATTAAAAAGTGGGAAAATGAAGTTGCAACCTTTAAAAGGAACAAGGGATTTTTTGCCAGAGGAGGCAAGGATAAGGCAAGAAGTTTTATCTGCTGTGAAAAATGTCTTTGAGACTTTTGGCTTTCAACCCTTAGAAACACCTTCTATAGAATCTTGGGATGTTTTAGCAGCTAAAAAGGGAGGAGGACCAGAAGTGCTGGAGGAAACTTACAGGTTTAAAGACAAGTCTGGACGCAGGGTGGGATTGATATACGACTTAACAGTTCCTTTAGCAAGAGTAGTAGCTTCAAACCCTGACTTGCCACTACCTTTCAAGAGGTACCAGATTCAAAAGGTTTGGAGGTATGGTGATGTAACAAAAGGAAGGTTGAGAGAATTTTTGCAGTGTGATGTAGATATTGTAGGCTCAGAAAGCATGCTGGCTGATGCAGAGATAATTGCTTGTGCTGTTGCTGCTCTCGAAAGAATAGGCTTTAAAGATTTTTTTGTCAGAATAAACAACAGAAAGATTTTGTCAGCTATGCTAAAGCAAGCTGGAATAGATAAAAAGACAGAAGATGTTCTAAGAGCTGTAGATAAGCTTGAGAAGATTGGTGCAGATGGAGTTAAGAATGAGTTAAGAAAATTGAAAGTTCCTGAAAGTTCTATAAGAAAATTGCTTGAGTTGATTAACATTAAAGGTGATGCAACCATCCTAGAGGAAGTAAAAAAGGTTTTGGGAAAGTGTGAGGGTATATCTGAGCTTGAAGAGCTTCTATCTTTTCTTACTTCCATGGGTGTATCAGAAAGAATTAAAGTAGACTTAAGCTTAGCTAGAGGGTTGGACTATTATACTGGGCCAATATTTGAAATTTCTGTAGAAGAAGGAATAGGAAGTATTGCTGGTGGAGGAAGGTACGACAAGCTCATAGGAATTTTGGGTGGGCGAGATATACCGGCTACAGGCATATCCTTGGGCATCGAAAGGATCTTAGAAGTTATGAAAAGCAGGAAGATGGTAGAAGAGAGGAAGAGTAGTGTAAAAGCTTTCGTCGCATATCCGAGCCAGTCTCTTTTAAACGAAGTTCTCAAGCTGGTTTAAAGAGTTAAGGAGTTTCGACATAAGGACGGATTTTGACTTGAGAGGAAGAAAGCTTACAAGACAGTTGGAGTACGCAGATGCTTTAAAAATTCCTTTTGTGATAATTCTTGGTGAGGCTGAGCTGAAAAAAGGTGTTGTGAGATTGAGAGATATGGAAAAAAGGGAAGAGTTTGAAGTCAAGAGAGAAGAGGTTGTCAAGTTTTTGAGTGAGAGGTGACTCTAGAGAAAAAAGCATAGGGTCAGTCTTTAGACGATTCTACTGCCAGAATACTTTCCTTCGTCTATGACTGTACCGCATTTGCTACATACAGTTTGCATGTGGACTATTTTTATGTTATCACTTCCACACTCTGGACAAGTTATCATGATTAAATGAAAAGGCTACCCACTTTAAATATTTTTCTATCTTTAAAAGAATATGTTTTGTTACAACCAGTATGATATATAGTTGGTGAATCGAATGGAGAAGATAGTACTAGACTCCTCAATAATAATAGACGGAAGAATTTCGAGGATGCTGGAAAAGGAGGAGCTGAAAGATGTAGAGGTAATAATACCACTAGCTGCTTTAGACGAGCTTCAAGCCCAGGCATCAAAAGGAAGAGAACCTGGCTTCATAGGATTAGAAGAATTGAAGAAGATACGTGAGCTTTGCGAGAAGAAAGGAATGAGCATAAGGTTTACTGGAGAAAGACCTACTTTAGAAGACATAAAATTAGCTCATTCAGGAAGGATAGATGCAATGATAAGAGAAGTTGCTAAGAAAGAGGATGGAACGCTTTATACAGCTGATTATGTGCAAGCTCTGGTTGCAGAGGCAGAAGGTGTAAAAGTCAGCTATATCCCACCTGAAATAAAAACAGAAGGACTCGTTTTTGAAGGTTTTTTCACGAACGATACACTTTCTTTGCACTTGAAAGAAGGTGTGCCGCCTTATGCAAAAAGAGGAAAGCCAGGAAACTTTAAGGTTGTTAGGTTGAGGGAAGAACCACTTACACAAGAAGAGCTAAACAACATAATCAGAGAAATAACAGAAGCTACCAGAATAAGTGAAGAAGGCAGCTTTGAGATAGTAAGGTCTGGTGCTTCTGTAATCCAGCTAGGAAGTTACAGAATAGCAATAACAAGACCACCTTTTTCTGATGGGCTAGAAGTAACTATTGTTAGGCCAATTGTTAAGCTAACCCTTGAAGATTATAAGCTATCAGAAAAATTGATAAAAAGGCTGGAGGAAAGGGCTGAAGGAATTATAATTGCGGGGCCTCCAGGAAGCGGAAAAACAACTTTAGCTTCGTCATTAGCAGAATTTTATCAGTCTCGTGGTAAAGTTGTTAAAACCCTTGAATCGCCAAGGGACTTGCAAGTAGGTCCTGAAATTACTCAATATGGTCCACTAGAAGGAGATTTTGAAAAGACAGCTGAGATTTTGCTCTTAGTCAGGCCAGATTATACCATTTTTGATGAAGTAAGAAAAACGAAAGATTTTGAAATATTTTGTGATATGCGTTTAGCTGGTATAGGAATGGTAGGAGTTGTGCATGCAAGCGATGCTATAGATGCTATTGAAAGGTTCATGAGTAGGCTTGAACTAGGAATGATACCGCATGTAATAGATACAATAATTTTTGTAGAAGGTGGAGAAGTTAAGAAAGTTTTAGAACTTTCTCTGACTGTTAAAATTCCTTCTGGAATGACAGAAGCTGATTTAACAAGGCCAGTAGTAGAGGTTAGAAATTTTGAGACTGGTGAGCTAGAGTACGAGATATACACTTTTGGTGAAGAGAATGTAGTAGTGCCTATAACAAAAGAAAGAAAACCTTTAGAAAATTTGGCAAAAGAAAGAATACTGCAAGAATTTAAGAAGTTTGACCCTTATGCAACTGTTGAAATAGTTTCTGATAACAAAGCAATCGTTCGTGTCAGCAACGAAGCAATACCGAAAGTCATAGGAAAAAACGGAAGTAGAATAACAGCAATAGAGAATGTTCTGGGAATACACATAGAAATTGAACCGAGGATACCTACTTTTGGTAAAGAAGTTAACTTTGGTATAAACGAAAGCGGAAACAGCATAGAGCTTATTCTTGGAGAAAAGCTGAAAGGAAAGACGGCATGTATATACATAGGGGAAGAGTTTCTATTTTCTGCAACTGTAGGGAAAAAAGGGAAGATAAAAATTACTAAAGATTCTAAGATAGGAAAGGAATTGGTAAAGGCTGTGATAGGAAAGAAGAAGATTAAAGTTTTAGTTTGAGTTTTTAACCTTAAATCAACGAAAAGATTTAAGCTTTTTGTAAGAACTTTCAATTATGCAAGAAGTGTGTGAGTTGCCAATACCATTAAGCAATTACCAGGATCTAGTAATAAGGAAGAAGAAAAAGCCCTATTATCGTGTTGTCTTAGAATTATTTAGAGAAATGGAGAATCAACACAAATTGCAGGGAGATTTCACGTACGTACCTGAGATAGAAAAGATACAAGAAAGAACAAACTATGAAGTATCTAAAATAACGATAATGAGGTCGATACTAGCTTGGGTCAAAACAGCTGGCCTAAGTGATGAAGAATTCTATGTTACTACTACTGCAGGCGGCTGTAAAAGATATCATATAAGAGTAAACGAAAGAACTTTAAGCCTGTTGGGAAGATTGCTATAAAAAGTCCATGTCAAAACCTTCCAAGAATTTTCTTCCAAAGGTTTTAATGGTAGCAAAAAGTAGATCTAGTTGCCAATCAGGAAGATTAGACAAAATTTTTCTGTACATCATACCGGTTTTTATAGCTCTGCCCAACTTTTCCTTCCAAACATTTTCATAAATTTTTTTGAGCGAACTTTTGTCGTACTTTTCAATCTCTAAAGCTTTCCAGCATGCTTTAGCACAAACCTCAGACGCAATTAACGCATATATGATACCACCGCCGCTGAAGGGTTTGAGTTGGCAAGCAGCATCACCAACTAACATAACTCTTTCCCCAACAGTCTCTTTCATAAGGCCGAACCTGAGCATTCCAGCAGTATCCGGCTTTACAAATTTTCCGACACGATTCTTCAAAAACCTTTTAAAGAAGTACATAGGATTCTTATTCGTTGCTAATCCTACTCTTGCTGTAGCATAGCTTTCAGGCACAACCCATGCAAAAAAGTTTGGGGCAATTTTTTGACCAAACCAAAGCTCTACACAATCCTCTTCGAAGTTTCCTTTTATTGTAGATTGAAGTCCAAATAAAATTTTAGACGGTTGTTTGATTGATGTCACTTTAGCAACAGTAGAGTTTGCTCCATCAGCACCTATCAAAAGTTTTGTCTTAATATTTCCTCTAGTTGTGACTGCTATGCCTTTTTCTTTTTCAAACTGAATAAATCTTCTTGACAAGAACGGCTTACAACCTTTTTCTAACGCGCAAGAAAACAAATACCAATCCAATTTTTTTCTGTTTATTACATATACAGGCTTCTTCGATTCTAACACAAAGCTAATACCAAAGGGTGAAAAGAATTTCGCTTTCTCAACCACGTTTACTATTATATCTTCTGGTAGTTCAGGTAGTAGTTCCTTTAGCCTCCAACTAACTAATCCTGTGCATTTAGAAGGAAAACCTATCTTTTCGTGTTCCTCTACAATAGCAACTCTGTATCCTCTGGAAGCTATTAGTTCAGCAGTTCTACAACCAGCTACAGACGCACCAACCACTAATACATCAAACTCCATAAAACTAATTTGTTCATAAGCTTAATTATCTCCCAAAATTTCTCTGAATTCTGTTAAACCATCTTATAGCCCTTATTAGTTCAGCTTTAGAAAAATCCGGCCATAGAGTGTTAGTGACGTATATCTCTGCATAATCAGACTGCCAGAGCAGAAAGTTAGATAGTCTGCTCATTCCACCAGTTCTGATGATTAAGTCTACAGGCGTTTGAACTAAAAGGTGCTTTTCTATATCCTTTTGCGTTATTCTAATTCTTCCAGATTTTATAATTTTCTCTACAACTTTCTTGAACGCTTGAGTAAGCTCAAACTTAGAACCATAAGCAACCAAAAAGTTAAGAACAATCTTATTGTACTTTAAAGTCTTTTTCATTATTTTTTTCATCAATCTAACAACATCATCAGGTAATTTTCTAAAATCACCAAGAAACTTTACTCTTATTTCATACTTCTCAAGCTCATCACTTTCCAACCATTTCACCAAGAATTTTTTGAAAAGTTTAAAGAGTTCGTTCAGCTCTCTTTTTGGTCTGTTCAAGTTTTCTGTAGAAAGTGTGTATATAGAAACTTGAGGAATTTTTAGTTCTGCACACCATTTCAAAAACTTTTCTACGTTTTCAGCTCCGTACCTATGCCCTTCCCAAGGTTTTAGGCCTCTGGCTCTAGCCCATCTTCTATTACCGTCAATTATAACTCCTAAATGGTTTGGAGGCTTAATTTCCATACTTAATTCTATGCCATCTAATCTTTTTAAGTCCTACCGGTAAACCATTTTTCATGATAAGCTTGTTATCGACAAAAACGTTACCACCTTTCCCTCTCATAATCTTTATCATATCAAGATGAGAGCTAGCTTTATTCTTCCCATGATATGCTCCGGTATTGTTACCTATTGCTATATGAATGCTACCAAAAATTTTTTCATCAACTATAGTTTCGCCAACATACTTAGCTGCAGGATTTGCGCCTATACCAAACTCAGCAATTCTATCTTTGTCACCAACGTTAGAATCTAAGAACTTTTCAAAAATTTTCTTTTGAGGAGAATCAAACCAAACTATTTTTCCTTTGTAGAATTCAACTTCAAGGTTAGTAACTTTGCCGAAACCTGGAATAGTAACAAAATCGAAAATTATATAGCCTTCTGCTGAATTTTCTAAAGGCGCAACAAAGATTTCACCATCAGGTATGTTCAAGCCAACATCACCCATTTCAACGTCTCTTTTGTCTATCATACCATCTGCTATCAGTATAGGTCTTCCTTTGATGCTAAATTTTAAGTCTGTTCCGTCTTTAGCAGTAATTATTACTTCGTCCGAATTTTCTAGTACACGTCGATAATAATCACAAATCTTCTTTACTACTGGAGAGAATGTCATTTTTATTGACTCATAAAAAACTTTTCTGTAGTAATTCTTGTCGACAAACATCTGCTTCTTTTCTATAGGCCAACCAAAGTAACACCATCTAACCTTTTTTCTGTCTATTATCGCGTGAATCTTTTGAGAAGCTGGTGCACCTAGCTTAACTTTCTCTTCTAACCCACGAGCCCAGTTTATGTCCTCCTCACCACCAAGGAAGATCCTTACGTCATATGCTCTTGCAAAAAGCTTGCTAACTTCTGGCAGTTCAGCAGCAGTATCAAAAGGTATCAGTTGTAAGTGCTTTCTGGATTCTTCAGATGTGTACATTAAATCTGTTACATGAGCTCCCTTTTTCCAACACTCTTCTTTTATCAATCGAGCAAGTTTGATGCATTCTTTGTCTACAGAAGAATAGACAAGCCGAACAGTCTGACCTATTTCCTTTTTCACCGTATACTTTTTATTCTTTTCTATTATAAGCGGTCCATACTCAGGATCTTTAAGCTTTTCAACAATTTTCTTTTCTTTTTCGTTTAGTTGTTTTTCTGTAAACTGATTTAGCTTTAAGAGCTTATCCACGACAGGACCAAACTTCTTTCTCGCTTTTTCTATCCCCTTGTTCGGCTTTCTTCCTATTTGCATGCTTTCTACTGTGGCTTTTGCTATCTTCTTTAACTCTTTAAGAGAAAGCATAATTATTAATTGACTCAGATAATTAAAATTGAAGTACTGCCCTCGTAGCTCAGATTGGATAGAGCACTAGCCTCCTAAGCTAGGTGTCGCGGGTTCAAATCCCGCCGAGGGCGTTTTTTAATTTGGAGAGGAGGTATGTTTAATTTCTCTGGCCAAAAGTCAATAGTAATTCCTGTTAAATAAAAAACTCCTCCAATAGGTGCAAAGTAAAAAACGTATTCAAATGGTATAAAAATTCCAATTGAGGGGAGTAGTACGAACAAAATACACATACCGAATATATAAGGCAGAGTCACCACCCATATTATTTCATCAATGATTCTGTGGAGCAAGGGAAAAGATTCCCTGCTTTCTCTCGAGAACATAAGGAGTTTCTTTGGTAGTTTGGAAACTAACCTGTCGTACAACTTTTTGACGATAAAAGCTAAAGGAAAACCAACAATCATCGTACCACCGCTAAGGAAGAAGAAATGGATAGCTATTACACCTGGTATTATCCCTTTAAAGCTCGATTTAACATTTTCTTCTAACGCTTCTAATTGATAAACAATAGCTACAACAGTTGAAAAAATCAAAAAGACCGATAAGGCTTTCTTAATCATTACACCCTACACTTAAATTAGGTTTTTCTTAATAAGTAATTTTTTTTCACCTACAAAAAGTTAGAACGTTTAACAGGTAGTTCAAAACTACTTAAACAACAAGAACCAAGACTTAAATATGGTACTACCCTTAATTTTTGGGATAATAATTCTAGCAATACTCGTTTACATAGGAATGAGGATCTTCAAAACATTGGTAATTGGTATTCTTCTAATAGTTCTAGTTTTTATAGGTTCATTCTTAATCTTTGGTTTCTTTCCAGACTTGCAGGCAATACCTTTCATAGGTAGATATTTGCCAAAATTACCAAGTAGTGTAGGAGATGCGTTTTCTTCGATCAGAAAATTTTTCTTCAACCTAGAAATAGTCGACGTTAGTAGAAGCGGCGAGAATCTGTTAATTACTGTAGCAAACACAGGCAAGCTTAGTTTGAGCAACTTTAAAGTCTTTGTAGATGGTGAGTATACAACCATAATAAACAAGCCGAAAGACCCTTTAAAGAGCGGAGAATTAACAGTCTTACAGGTAGGTTGGAACGGTAACTTTAATAAAATACTGGTTCAGACAGACCAAGCTAACGCTTTATTTTCTTCTGAATAAAAAAATATTTAGAGATGTTCGCAAAAAAATCTACACAATTAATTTTGGCATACTTATTCTTAGTTCAGACTTGTTTAGCTGCAGAATTTACAGCTACTATAAGTCCGCAGTTGATAAATTCTTCAGTACCAACCCAACTTCAACTTAATATAACAAACCTAGGCACTTCAAACATAATACAAGTAAACTTAACATTGCCTCCTAAATTTGATTTTATCGAATGCTCCAATTCATGCAACGGTCCTATCTCCTCTGTTATCTTCTGGTCCACGAACATAAGCCCAGGCAATTCTTCTACGTTCAATCTTACTATAAAAGCGAACGTAAATGGTACTTACAACTTTTCTATTACTGTTTGGGATGAAATTACTTTAACGCAAAACTGTACGAACAATTTTGATGTAAACGATACAACTCCTCCAAGATGGTTTAAAGTTGTACCGGCAGGAGCTAATACAACATACTCTCCTGGAGCTTTTTACTTGTTTAATTCTTCTTGGAGCGATAATGTAAACCTAAGTAGTGTAATATTTTTCTGGAACAACACCCAAATCATCCCAAATTCCACAGACGACACTTATACAGTAGCTATTCAGGACCTTCCCGCAGGTGTTTATAGCTACTACTGGTTTGCTAACGATACCAACGGCAACTCAAACACTACCTCTACTTTCACTTTTAACGTCACAAAAGCATCAAATCCTTTAAACGTATATTTCAACTCCACCATAAACCAAAACATTACTGTAGTAAACAACACGCTCCTAACGATTAACCTAACTGGTATAGGCAATTTAACGATGTATCAAACAGGCCCGGAGAATGCACAATGGTCAAACTTTCCACAACCTTATCAATTCCTCCCGAGTAAATTAGGTCTATACAATTTTACTTTTTCTGGTTTAGGCAACCAAAACTATTCTTCTAATTCCTCCACTTACTTTATTCTTGTCACTCCAAATTACACTGCAACAGCTTCTACTCCAAGCACTTATTCTCCTTCTTCGTCCACTTTTACTGTTACTTTTTCTTCGCCTCCAGTAATAGATAGTTTGCTGATAGAGGGTAGTTGGCTTGGGACAAGATATAGCATGACAAACTCTTCTTCAACTACCTATTCTTACAGCCTTGTTCTGCCAGCAGGCACCTTCTACTGGCAAGTTTATGCAAACATTTCTGGCTATTTTTTCCCACTAACAGAGAAAAATTCTTTCAGTATATCGAAAGCAACTCCAAGCATATACATAAGTGCTTCACCTTCTTGGACTGTTCAATCAGGAATTCAAACAACTGTTAGTTGTGCTGCAGTCGTACCAGTTAAGCTTTATAGAAATGCTACACAAGTCTCCAATCCTGACGTTCAAACACTTCCGATAGGAACCTATATATATTCATGTGTCGGTGAAGAAACTCAAAACTATACTTCTGGCAGCGAATCTGCAATTTTAAAGATAATTCAACAGCCTTTTGCAGATTTAGCTTTTGTTGAAATCCCTGATTTAATTTTTGTTGAGCAGAACTCTTCTAACTCTACTCAAGTTACAGTTAGAAATACAGGTAATATTCCACAAACAGTTAACTTTACAATAGAGAACATTTCAGTAGGTTCGTGGTCTGTAACTCCTACAAGCATAAGCTTGTCTCCAGATTCTAACGGAACATTTTCCATAAACTTTACAGTAACTAATGAGAGTGTAGGAAGCTATGCAGGCATTTTCAAGGCTTACAGCATCAATAAAACTATCGTTTCAAACTTCACGCTTAGAATAACGCTTGGAAAAGAAGCTAAGGAAAAAATTAACAAGACCATCGAAGGTTATAAGCTTGAGTTACTCGCCTTGGAAATAGAATTAAACAAAACTAAAAGTATGGGTTTTAACATTTCTTCTACTGAAGAGATTCTAAATACTGTTAAGCAGTTGATTGCTCAAGCTGAGGATAACGTTGCAAAAGGAGACTACGAGGGTGCTGCCAGAATTTTGAGTAGCATAGGGAACTTACCGGACGAAATAAAGAAAGAGCTAGAAAGAGCAAAAGCAACCAAAGGCTTCCCAAGTTTCACAATCTACATAATTGTTGGCATAGCTATTGGTGTTGGTTGCTTACTCGCATACTTGTTCTGGCCAACTGAAATAGTTTCAGGAAAAAAGCCTGAAGCTCAAGAGAAGAGTATTTTGGAAAGATTGAAAAATATATTTGTGAGGAAGAAGAAATATGAATATAGGGAGAAATAGTGAACTTTTCAGACCCTATTGTCTGGATAATACTTGCAGTAGCGATAATCGTACTTGTTTTCATCGGGATATACTTTAAGATATTTCTCTCAGAACAAAGAAGAATCGTTACTTCTTGAACCTTTCTAGCATAGCTATCTGTTTTTCTATCCTTTCTAGTCGCTCTTGTAACTCCTCTTTCTCTTCAAAATCTGACGCTAAGTTCAGCTTGCTTACCAGCTCTACCTTTTTTGACTTCAACCTTTCTATTTCTAGCTCTATTTCCTCCATACTAACCTTTTATTGAAGCTAAAAAGAGTTGGTAAGTTGGCAGGAAAATTTTGGACTTGAAAGTTGGATGGAGCTCTGATATTTCTAGAAAATTATTAGCTAGCAATATTTTTCTCATTAAATCTCTTCCCTCTTTCACTATACTTTCTACAGATTTTAAATTAATCCTGCTATACCTTCCAGCTACTAGCGAAAGTATCTTATCTATGTTGTCCAGCAGTATTGCCTTATATCCGTCGAAGAACTTCTTTTGAGCGACAGGATTGGTTAGCTCACGCTTTAAAGAGGTTATCAAAGGTTCTAATTGTTGGTCCCTTGCACGTAAGAGCAAATTGTCGCAGAAATTTTGTACAAACCTTTTTGCATCAAAAAGATCTTCAGTTGCTATACACAAACCTATTGGGGTTAAATCGTTAAGTGTAACACCCATAAACATTCCCCTATTTTAATATTGTACGAGTTAATATTATTAACATTTTTAATAGGTGAAGCAAAATGGAAGAAAAAATTAGAAGCCCAATAGTTGTTTTGTTAGGACATGTGGATGCAGGAAAGACTACTTTAGCAGATAAGATTAGAGGGACTGCTGTAGCGCTTAAGATGGAACCTGGCTTTCTGACTCAAGCAACAGGATGTTCCTTCATTCCACTAGAACTAATCAAAAAAATTTGTGGTAGCTTGTTGGAGAAATTGAAGATTGAGCTAGAAGTTCCAGGCCTTTTGCTTATAGATTGTCCTGGGCATGCAGCTTTTATGGGAATGAGAAAAAGGGGAGGGAACATAAGCGACTTAGCAATCCTTGTAGTCGATGTGATGGAAGGTTTTCAAGAACAAACTGACGAAAGCTTGAAGATACTTAAAGAATATAAAACTCCTTTTGTGGTTGCAGCAACAAAGATAGATAAGTTGCCTGGATGGTTTCCTTATCCTGGCTCATCCTTTTCAGAAACTTTTCAAAAGCAGAGAGAAGATGTAAAAGAAGAGCTAGATAAAAAAGTTTACAGAATAGTTGCTCAGCTTGTTGAAAGAGGCTTTCAAGCTGAAAGGTTTGATAAGGTAGAAGATTTTACTAGACAAGTTGCAATCATACCTGTTTCAAGCATAACTGGTGAAGGTCTTCAAGATTTGTTACTCGTTCTTATAGGCCTAGCTCAACACTTCTTGAAAGGTAAGCTAACTCTTTCAAACGTTTCAAGAGGAACTATTTTAGAAGTTGTAGAAACTAAAGGCTTTGGTCATACAATCGATGTTATACTTTATGATGGCTGTATTCACAGGGGAGACTATCTTGTAATAGGCGGGAAGGAGCCTGTAGTTACCAGGATAAAAGCTATCCTTTTGCCAAGACCTGCGCAAGAGCTGAGAGTGGAGAAGCAGTTTCAGCAAGTAGAGGAAGCTTATGCAGCAATTGGCGTGAAAATAGTTGCTCCAGGTTTAGAGAATGTAGTAGCAGGATCTCCTCTTATGGCAGTCAAAGAAGAAAAAGATGTGGAAGAAGTGAAAAGACTTGTTCAGAAAGAAGTAGAGGAAGTAGAATTCACGAGAGACGTGGATGGTGTAGTAATAAAAGCAGACACGCTTGGAAGCCTTGAAGCAATGATAAAGATTTTGAGTGAAGAAGGGGTAGAGATTAAAAAGGCAGAAGTAGGTTTAGTAAACAAGGAAGATGTTGTTAAGTCGCAAACTTCAAGCGAATTAAGAAGGGCTATACTAGCTTTTAACGTGAAAGCTCCAGAAGAAATAAAAATTTTAGCAAAAGACCTTGGAGTAACAATTTTTGAGAGCAACATAATCTATAGACTCGTAGAAAGTTATAGGGAATGGTATAAAGCAAAGAAAGAAGAGATAAGAAGAGCAAAGATGGAAAAGTTGGTATGGCCTGCAAAGATAAAGTTGCTACCAGGCTATGTTTTTAGAGCTAGTAAGCCTGCTATAGTTGGTATAGAAGTTTTGGTAGGTTGTATAAAAAGTGGTGTGAGGCTAGTTAGGAAAGACGGGAAGGAAGTAGGAACGATAAAAGAAATACAGAAAGAAGGTAAGACTATTCCAGAAGCAAGAACTGGCGATAAGGTTGCAATAAGCATGGAAGAACCAACTATAGGAAGGCAGATAGAAGAGGGTGATATACTCTATGCTTACTTACCAGAAAGCAGTGTAAACGCTTGGCTCTCGGAGTTTAAGGACCAGCTTACAGAAGAAGAGTTAAAAGTTATAGAAGAATTCAAGCAGACTCAGGCTTGAAGTTTATGCTCCCTAATTTTCCTAAGTAAGTTCCGTCCAAAAGATGAACATCAAACTTTTCAAGTTCTGCAAAGCCTCTGCTGATGACTGGTCCTAAAAGCTCTGAAGGAGAAGTCCTATTTAGAATTAAGCTACCTGAAAGCTTGTTAAAAGAAGGCAGAATTAACAATTTTAGTTTACCTACTTTTTTCGTCTTATACTTTTCTTTAACTTTTTCTCTGTTCAGCCTACCTTTCAGCCAAACTTGCTCTATGCTTCTAAAACCAAAGCTATCGACGAACTCTACTGCAGGCTGTAAGTGGCCCATGAAAAGATAATCGCATCGGGTCAAGACTTTAGAAGGCCAGGCATGTCCGTGGAAGAAGCCATATTCTTGCATTCTAAACCCTCTG